>Ga0315903_10001277_pt1 | contig 37999 bp, 52 predicted proteins | sample LakEriMetagenome_7_FD_203524 | JGI IMG/M metagenome (GOLD analysis project Ga0315903, IMG submission 203524) | Freshwater fungal communities from buoy surface, Lake Erie, Ohio, United States - Buoy 2 MA119 | ecosystem: Environmental > Aquatic > Freshwater > Lake | place: USA: Lake Erie, Ohio... | reverse complement strand
ACGCGAACGGCAACATCGTCGCAGGCGGCTCTGCCGCCCTCGCCACCAACGCGACCAACGGCTTCCTGTATGTGCCGACCTGCGCGGGTACGCCGACCGGAACGCCGACCGCCATCACGGGCATGGCTCCCATCGTCGTCAACACGACCAACAACAAACTGTATTTCTACAGCGGCGGCGCGTGGCGCGATGCCGGGCCGTAACACACAGGAGACACGCATGGAACTCACCCTCAAACTGACCCGCGACGAAGTGCAGGGCCTGATGAACATCCTGGGCGAACTTCCGACCAAGTCCGGCGTATTCCCGCTCGCCGTCAAGATCAAGGCGCAGGCCGACGAGCAGCTCCTCGCCGCGCAGAAGGTGGAGAGCGAGCCGTGACCACGCCGATCGAACGGGCGGCGGACGTCGCGGCTGCGGGCAGCGTTACTGCGGCTGGAGTGTCGTGGTTTTCGCAAGCCAATGAGGTCATCACATTCCTCGCAGGCCTCATCGCCATCGTGGCGGGCTGCTTCGCCATCGCCGTGCACCTCAAGAACCTGCGGAGGCCGTGATGGAACCGAAGTGGCTCACCCGCGCGCGCGCCTTCGTCGGCCTCCGGGAAGTACCCGGCAAGGCCACCGCGCCGCTCATCAGCAAGTGGCTGGTGATGCTCAAGGCATGGTGGCGCGACGACGAGACGCCGTGGTGCGGCGTGTTCGTCGCGGCGGTCATGCGCCTCGAGGGCTTCGACCCGCCGCCGGCGTGGTACCGGGCGCGGGCGTGGCTCGACTTCGGCACCCCCATCCGTGAGCCCGCCCTCGGCTGCGTCGTCGTGTTCGAGCGCGGCGGGGCGGGCCATGTCGGCTTCGTCGTCGGGAACGACGAGCGCGGGCGGCTGATGGTCTTGGGCGGCAACCAGGGCAACGCCGTGACCGTCGCACCGTTCGACCGCAGCCGCGTCCTCGGCTACCGATGGCCCACCACCAATCTCGCGCCGGGCGGCTCCCTGCCGCTCGTCGCGTCCAACGGGGCGAAAGCCTCCATCAACGAAGCGTAGGAGCAAGAGCATGAACGGAGAACAGATCGCAGGCATCGTCCGCGCCGTCGTGGCCGCCATCGGTGGCTACCTCGTGGGCAAGGGCATCACCGACGCCGAGACGGTCGCCGCCGTCGCGGGCGCCGCGGCCACCGTGGCCGTGGCCGTCTGGTCGGTACTGGCCAAGAAGAAGCCCGAGGCGGTGTGAACCGTCTCTACCTCGGGGTCGGCCTCGCACTCGCGCTGGCCGGCCTCGGGTGGTTCGGGTACCGGACGGCCTACCAAGGCGGCTACAAGGCCGCTGAGGCGGTCGTCCGGTCGGAGTGGCACCTCGAGCGGGCACGCGCCGCAGAGGCCGCCAGAGAGGCCGAGGCGCGCCTGTACGCCCGGCATCAGGAGGTGGAGCGTGGACTCACCCAGAAACTGGACGCTGCCGATCGCCGCGGTCGCGACCTTGCTCGCCGGCTGCGCGACGCCCTTGCCGCCCCCGGCGTGCCCGGCGCCTGTCCCGATGCCCCCGCGCCTGATGGTCCCGCCGGAGAGCCCGGCGACGCGGGAGGCCTTGGAGCGGCTCTTGCCGACCACCTCGCCGCCTGCGAGCGAGACGCCGCCCGCTTCGCTGAGCTCCAGGGGCTCGTGAGGTGAGCCGCTGCCGGCACACCCGCCTCGGCATCCCGAAGCGGTTCCAGTTGCACGGCCACATCGTCACCGTCCGCATCCTGCCGCTCTCGAAGTGGCCGCATGCCAAGGACACGCTCGGAATCTACGACCCGAACGCCCACCGCATCGATGTGCGAGGCGATCAGGGCGACACCGAGCTGCAGCAGACCTTCTGCCACGAGCTCATCCATGCGCTGCTCGATGAGATGAACCACAAGCTCACGCACGATGAGGTGTTTGTAGACACCCTCGGCAGCCTGCTCGCGCAGGCACTCGCTTCGTTCTCAAACAGGAGGCCCCGTGCCCGCTCAAAAAGCAACGGATGAACAGATCCTCGCGGCGCTCAATGCCGCAAAGGGGGTACGCGCCGAGGCTGCACGCCAACTCGGCATCAACACCCGCGCGCTCGCGCAGCGCATCGACGGGCTCAAGTCCCGCGGCGTGCCGGTGCCCGATTCGACCTACGACCCGGCGGCACGGTTCCGCACTGCGGGCGGGGTGGTGGAGAGCGCACCGCGCAAGCGCGAGCTCCTCGAGGTGCCCAAGCTCCCGAGCGGCAAGATCGATATCCGCGAACTTATCGATCGGCGCAAGTCGGCCTTCGCCCGCAAGGACGCCGCAGCCGAGGCGCGCAAGCTCATCAAGGTCCGGGTCCGCGGGAACGAACCCATCGCGGTCACGCTCCTCGGCGACCCGCACGTCGATGACGACCACACCGACCTCGGCCAGCTCGAGCGCGACATCGAGGTCATCAAGCGCACGCCGGGCCTGTACGCGGCTTGTATCGGGGACCTCCAGAACAACTGGATTGGGCGGCTCGCCCGGCTCTACGGCGAGCAGGAGACCACGACCGACCAGTCCTGGCAGCTCGTCGAGTGGCTGGTCTCGGAGCTGCGCGAGGACTGGCTGTTCATGGTCCAGGGCAACCACGACCATTGGAGCGGGGCGGGCGACCCGCTGCGCTGGATACAGCGGCAGGCGGGCGTGACCCTGACGGGCGACCACACGGTCCGCGTCGCGCTGACGTTCCAGAACGGGGCCGAGGTGCGCATCGCCGCGCGCCACGACTGGCCGGGCAACTCGATGTGGAACCCGTCGCACGGGCAGCTGCGCGCGGCCAAGCTGACGCACCACGACCACGTCATCGTCAGCGGTCACAAGCATACGGGCGGGTACCAGCTGCTGCGCATCGCGGCGACCGGGCACCTCGCGCACCTGCTGCAGCTCGGCTCGTACAAGATGCACGACAGCTATGCCGACGCGCTCGGCCTGCCGCCGGCGATGATCGCGCCGTCCTGCACGGTCATCCTCGACCCGCAGGCGGGCGAGCTCGGCCTCGTGCGCGTCGAGCACGACATCGAGGCCGCGGCCGACTACCTGACTTGGCTGCGCAAGCGCCGGCGCGCGGCGTGACTGCGGGGAATTTGTGTACACGATTCCCCGAAAGCGGGGTACTGCAGGGCATCACAGTCCCAAGCAAATCAGCAACTTGCTGACCTGCTTGGGGGCTGTGGCATCCTCATAACCCGAAGGTCGTAGGTTCAAATCCTACCCCCGCTACCAACAAAATCAGCGACTTACGAGCGGCGCTGACCAAGAAGAAAAACGGATTGTGGGGAATTTGTGTACAGACTTCCCACAATCAGTTCAGGCGCGAGGACAATCGCTCGGCCGCGCTGACGAGGTGATCGACCGGCAGGTGGACGTAGTTGTCGATCATCGCGGGCGACTTCCACCCGCCCAAGTCCTGCAGCGTCTTGCGGTCCGTGCCGTCGAGCGCGAGCCACGAGGCGAAGGTGTGCCGGATGTCGTGGAACCGGAACCCGTCCGGCAGCCCCGCCCGCTTGGTGTACCGCTTCCACTGGTGGTGACACGGCGGCTCGACCGGGAACACCCGCACCTCACCCTCCATCCGCAGCTGCTGCTCGAGCAGCGCCTTCGCGGCTGAGTTCAGCGGGCACACGATCAGGTTCCCGGCCTTGGTGTCGATCGGCTGCACCCAGCAGAGGCCGCGCGCGAGGTCCACCCGGTCCCAGGTGAGCCCGAACACGTTGCTCTTGCGCAGCCCGGTCATAAAGGCGAACCCGACCGCAGCGCGCAGCCCCGCCGGCAGCACCTCGAGCAGCGCCTTCGCCTGCGCCGGGGTGGCGATGACCATGCGGCTGCCGTCGCGCTTATCGCCATAGGTGCGCAGCGCAGGCACTTGCTCGATCCACTCCCAGTCGCGGCAGGCCGTGTTCAGCACCGAGCGCAGCGTGATGATGTAGTTGTTCCGCGTGCCGGGCGTGGCCGGCGTGCCCTTGCGCGTGACGAGCTGCTCGATCTGTTCACCCGCCCACGCGCGCGTGATCTCGGTGAGCGCCATGCCCTCGGCACGCGCGCACCAGAACGCGAGGTGGTGGGTGTAGTCGCGGATGGCGCTCGCCTTGGCGTGCTCGGCAAGCCACCGCTCGGCGGCCTCGGTGAGCGAGCGCGGCTGCTTCGCGCCGAGCTTCTCCTGGCGCCAGAGCTGCGCCCTTAATTGGTCGTGGAGTTCCTGCGCTGCTTTGCGATCAGATGTCTCAGCAGAGCGCCGGAGTCGCCCGCCGTTCGCGAGCGGGATGTCGAGATGGTAGGTGTTGCCACGTTTGTGGATGGACATGGTTTGCATCGCTCCTTGGTTGCTTCGAGGATCTCCGCGACGTTGACTCGGATCGCGATGCCGAACCTGTAGTGCGGCACCTCGCCCCGGTCAACGAGCCGGCGGAGCGTCTTCACGCTAACACCGAGTCGCGTCGCCGCGTCAGCAAGTGATGTAAGCACCTGCTGTTGAGATTCTCTCAACACCTCACCCATCCGTCAACTCTCCGCGCATGAGCGGCAGAAAGTCCTCCAGTTTCAAGACGATGCGCCACGGCTGGCCGTTCGTGCGGTAGGCCACGACGGGCACTTCGCCCGGCTGGCAGTGCTCCTCAATCTGGCGGCACCAGGCGGGCAGGGCGAGCGTCTCGCGGCGCTTAGCCTCGATGCGGAACTTGCCGACTTGGATGTCATCCCCGCTGTCGCGGGCTTGGCCGAGCTTGCGCTTCACCACGAACCCGAGCTCGTCGCTCAGGATCTGCGCCAGTTCCCGCTCCGCTGCTGCGCCCTTGTTCCGTGACATCCTTCCGCCCATCGTTCCAGCTCCTTCGCCACCAGTGGCCGTTCTTCGGCTTACTTGCCACGCGGATCTTCGCCCGCGAGCAGCCGTGCGTAGAACAGCAGCTTGCCGGCCTCCTGCTTCGGGTCGTCCTTCGCGCCCAGCCGCCAGTTGTACTTCGCCACCTGCCCGCGCAGGTAGCCGCGCCACTCGTCCTCGGTGAGCTGCGCGCGGATGGCGTCGATGCACTCGACGCCGCCCCGGTTGTAGTGAGCCGGGCGGCGCACCGGGTCGTTGTTCAATTGGCGTACTCGAGCAAAAGCCTCTCGTATACCGGCCTCATGCTTACGCATCTCCTCGCAGTAGTGGTGCTTCGTCCAGACCTCGCCGCACTTCTGGCAAACGTTCTTGTTCATCAGAAAGGGATCTCCTTGTCATCTACGAAAGGCTCGTTCGCCTTCGGGAACTTCGACAGATCCACCGCCTTGCCTCGGCGGCGAGGCGTGGACTCCACGACCTTCGCCCCGAATGTCTTACGCATGGCCTCGACCACAGGCTCAGTCACCGTCCCGGCAGAGGAGGCGGCAAGTTCCTTGCTCGAGTAGCCGTCAGGCCCGTTGCGGAAGGTCTTGCCCGTCTCCCGATGCCGGTACTCGACATAGGAATTGCCGCCGTCAACGGCCTCCCCGAACGGGACGAGGGCAGGGATAAAGAGGTGCTGGTCGCACGCCGTGCGCTGCGCCGCCTTGTCGAGCAGCCGATCCTGCGCCTCGCAGCGCCACGCGCCGTTCTCGGCCGGGGTCGCCTGGACGCAGGTGCGGCAGCTCACCTCCGCGACCTTCTGCTCGTGGCAGAGCGAGAAGAACGTGCAGCCCTTGCACTTGTAGTGCGCCGGGTCTTCGGAGAGCTTGGCAGGCGGACTCGGCGCGTCGATGACCCTCTTCGCGCGCGCGCGCAAGGCCTCGAACGTCTCCACGTCAAAGTGCACCCACTCGGTGTAGATCTCGTCGTTGTCCTTGTTGACGGCGAAGTAGAGCGCACGCTCGACGCCGAGCAGGCCCATGTAGACCTGCATCTGCGCGTAGTGCTGCGGCTTGCTCTCGGCCACGCCGAGCTTCTTCATGTCCGTGAAGCTCTTCGCCGAGTGCGTCTTCACCTCGAGGATAGCCCAGGACTTCGGCGCCTCGGGGAAGCCCTTGCCGATGCCGTCCACCGAGCCGCCGAAGTGGCCGGTGTCGTCGCGGCAGTCGATCTGCTTGCCGTTCTCGTCGGTGTGCAGGTCCACGCCGATGCCGCGCAGCTCCTCGGCGACGACCGCCTCCTCGCGCTTACCGCGGTCGAACAGGCGCAGCATCCGCCCCTCCCAAGTGGGCGTCGCCGCCCACCGGAAGGACAGCCAGATGTGCCGCTCGCAGTCGTGGCCGATGAGCGAGGCGCCCAGGTGCTCACGGTGTTCCTGCGTCTGCGCACCCCGCCACTGAATGACGGCCTCCCCAGTGGTGTGCTGCGACGCAGGGACCTGCGGCATTTACTTCTTCTCCCAGGGCCGCGCGGCCGCCCCCGGCTTGGGGCCAGAGGGGGATGACGGGGCCGAGGACGGCCGCGAGGCTTGCTTGGTGGACAGGGCCGCGTAGCCCATCACGCGGTTGCGCGAGGGGTCCTTGCGGTCGAGGTCGATCTCGGCGAGCACCGGGCGGTCGTGCAGCTGCTCGGTGTCGGTCAGGTTCGTGACGCCGGCCGCGAGGCAGAGCATCTGCAGCTGGCGCTTCGCGATGTCCTCGGCGGTCTTGTTCGGGTTGCTGACGTTGAGGCGGTCCCAGATGCGCCGGCCGCCGTGCGGGCCGTCGATGACCTGCAGGGTGAGCTCGATGTACTGGCCGGTGCCGGCCTGCGTGGTCTTGAGGTCGCTCGAGATCACGGCGACCTCGTACATGCCCTTGGGCAGCGGGGCGCGCTCGGGCGCCGGCGCGGCGACGTGGGTGGCGGCATCGAAGTTGAATTGCGGCATCGTAGTGGTTCCCTTAGTTGGTGATTGCGGACTCGAAGGCCTCCCACGAGAGCGCGATGCTCTCAGGCAGGCCGTAACGGTTCTTGGCCATGTAGGCCGGCTTCTCGGCGGTGTAGAGCAGGCGCTCGCCGGTCGAGACGCCGCGGTTGTTCGTCTTGTTGAACCCCACGTCGTCCTTCTTGACGATGGTGCGGTAGTTCGCGAACAGCACCGCATCCGACCACTCGCGCACGAGGGCGCTCGAGCGCGTCTGCAGCTTCGGCTGGTAGCGGTCGTAGGGCTCGACCTCGGGCGAGTCGAACCGCTTGATCTCGGTGTGCGCGATGAGGATGCAGATCATTCCCTTGTCGTTCCTGAGCGCGTTGAGCCCGTCGAGCACCTGCCGCCACTTCTCGGCGGCGATGAGCGCCCCCTTGCCGTAGGCGAGGTCCTTGGCGTCGTGCGTGCTCTCGATCTCGCGCCAGATGAGGGTTTCGAGCCAGTCGAGCGAATCGATCACCACGGTGCGAAAATCGTGATCGCCGTCATAAAGCGCCTGGATGGCGTCCAGCACATCGCCCGGCTTGCGCGCGATGGGGAAGTGCTCGACCTGCAGCGACCCGAGACCGTCCTCGGTCAGGATGAAGATGGGGTTCGGGGCGGCAGCGGCGAAGGTGCTCTTGCCGATGCCCTCGACGCCGTACACCGTCACGCGCGGCGCGGCGATGGCGGTGTTCTTTTTGATGGACTTGAGATCGAAAGCCATGTCAGGCCTCCTCGATGACGATGTAGGTCTTGGCGGGCTTGACGGTGATCGCGGGGGCGATCTGCCGCCAGAGGTCGGGGCGGTCGGTGCGGATCGCCTTGAGCAGCGACTCGTCGGCCTCGACCTTGGTCTTGACCGGCTTCTCCGGCCAGCCGGCCGTGAGCGCGAGGAGCTTGTCGAGGTCGGCCTTGTACGTCAGCTTGCCGGTGGTCTTGAGCTTCATGCCGTTCTCGAGCGCGGTGCTTGAGCTGCCCTCTTCCTTGGCGGGGAAGAGCGCGAGGATCTGCTGCTCGATGTCGATGCGCCGGTTGTTTGCGGCGAGTTCGTCACGCTTCGCTTGCAGCCAGTGCTGCGCGAGTTCTTCTGCGGTCATCTTTGTAGCCTCGTGGTGGGGGCGGGGGAGGAAGTTAGCATCGTGATGCGAAAAGCGCAACACCTACAACGAAAGGCCCGGTTATACCGGGCGAATCCACAGCACCGGGGCTGCGGCCGTGGCGGCGACGTTCTCGATGGCGGAGCCAGCGGGGAAGGGCAGAACCGTCACGCGGTCGGCATCGTAGCCGCGCTTGACATACCCGACGTGCCGCGCTCCGCCCGAGACCTCGACGACTGCCAAGCGATCGACCATCGCCTGGACGCGCGCGTCGAACTGCCCGGTGAAGATCAGCCAGCCGTCCTGCTGCAGCTCAGGCGCACGCACCTGGACGACGAGCGCGCCGGCGGGGACATCGCGCGGCGCCGTCACGCGGCGCGCATTCTTTGCGGCCACTTCGCGCACCGCGCCCTTCGCATCGACGTGCGCACGCACGGGCAGCGAGCGCGCATCCTCCTCGATGGGGATGCCGGCGCGAGCGAGCACCTCGGTCACAGGGATCGTGAGCAGGCCGCTGATGCGGTTGGCCTCTTCTGCGGACATCGCGCGCTTGCCGCGCAGCATCAGCGAGACGGCGGAGGGGTCGAGTTCCATGTGTTTCGCCAGCCGACGCAGCGACATGTCGCGCTCGGCTAACCGTTCTCGGAACCAGCGTGTGTCGATTTTAGATTTGGCTTGCATAGTTTTCTCGTTGCTGTTTAGGCGTGGTGTTGACAATTCCTCATCATTCTTGCACCTTCGGCCCTTCCCCGCAACACCAACAACGAGAACGGCGTTATGTCGCAACTGAGTCCTGCCCGCGAAATTGTCGAGAAATTGGGCGGAGTGCGCGCCACCGCACGCATCTTGTCGATGTCACCGAGCGCGGTGTCGCGGTGGATGATGTCGAGAGACAAGCGCGGCACGAACGGGCACATCCCGCGCCGCCATTGGCCGGCCATCCTCAAGCACTCGCGCGCCGAGCGCCTCGCCATCCGTCTCAGCGATCTCGCTGACATCTGAACCAGCGGCAGGGGGCCGGCATGGTCAAGAACTCGGAGTTCCTCTCCGCGGCCTACGGGCCGCTCGGAGACAACACATTCGGATGGACCTGCGCGTTCACCGCAGATCCGCACAACGCACCGCCCGATATCTGGTCGGGCTCGTTCTGGCGCGCGACCGACCGCCAGGTCGAGATGCTCGACCGCCGCGGCGAGCAGAACACCTACTTCAGCGTCTCGCGGCTCAACGCGCCGCGCCGCAGCAAGAGCGTGTTTCACTCGCTCGCCGTGCTCGTCGCGGATGACGCCGACCCGCAGGAGATCAACGGCCGGCCGTCCTACGTCATCGAGACCTCGCCCGGCAACCACCAGATCGGCGTGTTCTTGGACCCCGCCGACCCCGCCACGCAGGACCTCGAGCTCATCGATCGGCTGATGTCCGCGATGGCCGATGCCCGGCTTATCAAGGCCGACGCCTCGGGCAACAACGCCGTGCGCTACTGCCGGCTGCCCGTCGGCCGCAACACCAAGGGCGGCGCGGCGCACGAGGTGCGCCTCTCAGTCTGGAACCCCGACCAGCGCCTCACCCTTGAGGATGCCGCCTCGGTGTTCGGCATCGACCTCTCGGCGCTCGAGCCGCGCCAGCTCGCCCCGGCAGCCCACGCCGGCCCGGCGGAGCCCGACTGGGCCGCGCTCGTGCAGCAGGTGGTGACGGGCGAGGCCTACCACGGCCCGCTGCTCTCGCTCTCGGCCAAGCTCGCAGCCTCCGGCGCTGGCGGCGGGGCGATCGTGAACCTGCTGCGCGGCCTCATGGACGCCGCCCCAGACCGCTCGGACCGGTGGCAGTCCCGCTACCACGAGATCCCGCGGATGGTCTCCGGCGCCGACCGCTACCGCCCGGCAGCCCCCGCCCCGGTCACAATCAACCTCGGAGGCCCGCAGGCGGCCCCTGAGCGGCCCTCCGACCTTGCCCCACTCGACTGGTCAGCCCTCGCGGGGACCGCCCCAGAGCCGCCAGAATGGCTCGTGCAGGGGTGGATGCCCCGGCGCACGACCACGCTCCTCGCCGCGAACGGCGGTGTGGGCAAGTCGAACCTCTCCCTGCAGCTCGCTGCCTGCCTCGGCCTCGGCCGGCCGTTCATGTCCATCGACCCGGTCGCCCCCTGCCGGGTCCTGGTCCTGTCGGCCGAGGACGAGGCGCGCACCGTGCACTTTCGCCTGGCGAACATCGCGGGCGACCTCGGCGTCGAACTTGCCGAGCTCGAGGGGCGGGTGTACGCCTACGACCTGACGCAACAGGACTGCGTGCTCTGGCGCGAAGGCGGGGTGACCGCCCGCATGCAGTGGCTGGCCGACACCGTCGCCCGGCACCAAGCTCAGGCCGTCATCATCGACAACGCATCGGACGTGTTCTCAGCGAACGAGAACGACCGCGCCGAGGTGCGCGGGTTCATGCGCGCGCTCAACGCGATCGCCCAGGCGAGCGGGGCAGGGGTGCTGCTGCTCGCGCATGTGGATAAGGCCTCGGTGCGCATGGGCGCAGGCGCGGACACCAACTCGACCTTCTCGGGCTCGACCGCCTGGAACAACTCGGCGCGCTCGCGCTGGGCGATGACCCGCGAAGAGGACGCCGTCGTGCTGCGCCACGAGAAGTGCAACTTCGGCGCCCTGCAGCCGCCGATCCGGCTCGAGTTCGACCCCGGCGCGCGCGTCTTCAAGCGCTTCGGCGAGGTGACTGCCTCCGCAGCGGCGCGCAATGTGTTGCGAACTTCCAATCGCGGTGCGATTCTCAAACTGCTCGCAGCGACCGTGCAGGCGGGGCAGCGGGTGTCGCTCAGCAAGACCGCGAACAACAGCGCGTGGATCGTGCTCTCGGGGTCGAAGAACTTCCCGGCCATCGACCGGCGCGACTTCTGGTCGCTGCTGTTCGACATGCAGCGCGAGGGGCTGATCGAGGTGACGTCCTACGAGAAGAACCGCCGGCGCTTCGAGGCCATCGCGATGACGGCCGCCGGGCTCGAGGAAGCGGCGCCGGCCTGGGAGCGTTAAGAGATCAGGGCAAGGATGCCCCAGCCGACGCCGAGTAGCGCGGCGCACACGATCGCGGCGTCGCGCAGCAGGCGAATCAGCGGGCCGAAGTCAGGAGGGCGTTCCATCGCCATCCTCTACGGCATCCTCGACGCGGGCGATGAGCTCGTCGAGCTCCTCGTCGCCGATCTGCTCCTTGCCGTTGACGGCGCACCAGGCGGGGTCCATCCGGCGCAGGGCGTCGCGGACCTCGGTGAGTAGGGCGAGGCTCATTTGCTCCCCCTCTCACGGATGGCTTGGGCGATACTCCACGCCGTCAACGGGTCGTCCCACTTTTCTTGCGGTTCACACACCCGCGCACACGCCTCCCGCTCGGCCTCGACCGCTCGGGCGATGGCGTCCGGCTGCGGTGGTGCGGCGTAGAGCGGCCCGGTGTACCCCTTCGGCAACGCGCTGCGAACCAACACCCCGTTCTCTACATGGGCCACCGGCTCCGGCTTGGCGTCCGGCTCCGCAAGCGCGGCGTCGAGGGCGGCGAGGGTGGTGCGGGCTATCTCATTCACATACGGTTCGCTGGCGTAGTCGAGTTCCTTCAGCACCTCACGCACTTGCTCAACCACAGCGCTGGGCAGCGTGATGTTGTCGGTCATGTCATGTTCCTCCAGTCATCGTTGCAGGGCCGCAAGTTATTTGCAGGCTCGGCCATCCCTTGCATGAGCAAGTTTGAGCAAGCGGTGCGTTCCCGCGACCGCAAGCAGGGCATAGCCATCCGTACTGCACAGGGGTGGAGGGCGTTACCTTCTTTGGCTCCGCAAGCGCGGCGTCGATGACGGCAAGTTCTTCCCTGCAATCTAGCGCCCACCCGGTTTCCGTAATCGTGCCATGCACGACCTTAAACGACGCCCGTAACTTCTCAACCACAGCGCGGGGCAGGGTGATGTTGTCGGTCATGTCCTCCTCCTTGCTGCATCAACGGCTTCGTCTAGCGTCTTGCCCGCCGAAAATCGGGCGGGGTCAGTGCCATGCCAGATTTGCACCATGTTGTCTGGGTCGGCAACAAAGTCGATAGCCAGTGCATTCTCCGCAATCCAACGATACCGCAACGCGTCAACCTGCAAGGCAGGCTCCGGCTCCGCGAGCGCGGCGGCGAGGGCGGCGAGGGCGGTGCGGAGGGCTTGCATCGCCGCTTGCTCCTTCGTCCCCATCGGCTCACCGCCCCAAGCCCACTCCAACGCCTCCAACGCCAACTTCATCGCTTCACGGTCGCTCATGTCATGTTCCTCCCGATTTCGGCAGCATCGCGGACGATGGCGTGGCGGATAGCGGCAACTTCGTCCAACTCGGGGCGTTCGGCGCGTAGCCGTCTGGCGTTGTGCCAAATCACCTCCATGTCGTCGCCATCAAACAACTTCACCGCCAACCGCAGCGCATCTCCGTCGTCGGTGAGGGGGTTCCATGACAACCCGTCCTCATCCCCTCGCCACAAGGAATCCATCCCCGCCGCCTTCGCTGCGAGTTCAAGCAGTTCACACGGCTTCACCTCCTTGATCGCGTCGATGGCGCGTTGGGCAAGCAAAGCAGGTCTTGCAATCCGCGCATCTTCATCCGCTTGCGCCTTCGCTGCGTCACTCGCCGCCCACGCCGCCCAAGACGCTTCGCGCTCGTTAGGAAAATCTTTGTCTAGCGTCGCCGCCACGCTGATCGCAGATCGCCAATGTCGTCGCTCACACATCTGCCGCCACAACTCGCCATAGCCGTTCGCATCGGCGGTCGGCTGCAACGCCTCCAGCGCCGCCCACATTTCGTCCAGTTTGTCGGTCACGACAGCACCATCCATGTCAGCACCGTCGCGCTAGCGGCAGCGATGAACACGCGCACGGCGATTGCCAGTAGTTCCTGCGGGGTCTTGATGCTCACGGCTTCACCTCCCGCGCCGCGAGCATGGCGTCGGCAAAATCGTAAGCGGCTTCGGCAATTGGTTTGATTGCCTGTGACCCTTCGCTTTTAGGGTCAACGGCGCTGATCATCCCCGCCAACGCCTGCCCCGCGAACCAGTCGCGCAGGGTCATGCCTTGCTCTTCGTTCGCGTTCTTGTCGTCGGGAAAATACTGAATCGTGCTTGGGAACGCCGGGCCGCCGTCGTTGATCGTGGTCATGTCTTGTGCTCCTCATTGAATCGAAACCACTCGCACAGCTCGTCGATGACCGCCCGCTCGACCGCCGCGATGATCGCCTCATCGCTCGGCTTCGCGTCGTGCTTGAACGCCCGCCGCACACCGAGCGCGACGCCGGTCTCGACGGCCATCGTCATTACCTTGTAGGCGTCGGGGGTCATGCCCGCGGCCCCGCACACTCGCCCTTGAACATCGCGGGACACCGCCAGGTGTCGTCGAGGCAGTTCGGGTAAGCGCACCGATGCGCGGGCGTCACCCCAGCGGCTTCCTTCAGCGCCGTCACCTGGTCCATGAGCTCGAGGATGCGCCGGAAGTAGAGCGCGTTGCGCTCGAGCGCGTCCTTCAGCTCACGCCGCCACTCGTCGGGCGTGTGCGAGCGGGCGAGGAAGTCCTTGTCGAGGTCGTCGAGTTCAATCGCCACGGTCCACCTCCGCGATCCGCTTGCCGATCCAGGCCATGCACGGCACGGCCATGCTGTTACCGAGCGCCTTGTAGCGCGGCCCGTCCGGTGCCTCGGGCTTCTTGCGCCACGGGATGTTGGTGTAATTGTCGGGGAAGCCTTGTAGTCGCTCACATTCCACGGGGGTAAGGCGGCGGACTTGCATGGCGGTTGCCACCGGCTGCATCACCGTCGGCCCGCTTGCGTTGACGCTGCTTCCCGGCGTGCCAAGCGTGGCCGCAACATCGCCCGTGATCGCGCCGTTGTAGCAGTCGGTGCCGTAGACCGGCTGCGCCACGAACTGATCCTGCGCCGCCGCCAGCGTAAAGGCGCGTTCCTCGCTGCCGAGGTAGCCCTTGCCGGCCTGCTTGCCGATGTTGGTGCTGCCGCGCGAACCATCCTCGCGCTCAACGCCGCCACGGACTTTGAAAATGTGCGGCGCTACTCCTGTGCCACCGCTTGCAACGCCGCCTCCAACGCTTCCGGCAGCGCCTTGCCGCGCTTCCCGGCTCGGCGCAGGATTCCGCTGCACGCTTTCGCGCTCAAAAAGAACCGCTGCGGCACGCTGCCAGTCTCCAAGATGTCCGACAACGAACACACGACGGCGGCGCTGGGCCACTCCGAACCATTGAGCGTCCAAGACTCGGTAGGCCCACCCATACCCCAACTCCCCCAACGCCCCGAGGAAGGTGCCAAAATCCCGTCCTCCGCCAGATGACAAGACGCCGGGGACGTTTTCCCAGACAAGCCATCGAGGCCGGTAACGCTGAGCGATCGCAAGGTAAGTAAGCATGAGGTTTCCTCGAGGGTCTTCGAGGCCCTTGCGGAGACCCGCGACGCTGAAGGATTGACAGGGGGTTCCTCCGACAAGAAGGTCAATTGATTCATCAGGCCACTCCTGGAACTTGCTCATGTCGCCCCAATTCGGGACAGACGGATAGTGATGCGCCAACACGGCGCTCGGGAACGGTTCGATCTCGCTGAACGCCACCGGCTGCCAGCCGAGCGGGTGCCAGGCCACCGTGGCAGCCTCAATGCCGCTGCACACCGAGAGGTAGCGCAGCGTCACGACCGATCCCTCCACCACAACCCGACGAGCAGGAACAGCAACGCGAGGCCGGCCACGAGGCCAGCCCACAGCACCGCCGAGAGCAGCAGCTCGGAAAGCGGGCCGAGGTCAGCCAAGCCCACGCCGCACCTCCTCGAGCGCCGCCTTGATGCTCTCATCGGCGAACTCGAGCCCGCGAAGCACGTTCACGAACGCACGCACGCACTCGGTCGCGTCGGTGAACTCGTCAAGCTTCGTCTCGATGGTCGAGAACTCGGCGCGCGCGCGGATCTCCAACATCAGGGCAGGGGCGGTCATTCCGGCACCCTCCAGCGACGCACCACACGCGCGCGCCACTCGGGCGGCGGCAGGCGCTGCTCACGCTCGCGGCGCCACTCCAGCCACGACTCGATGACCGCAGCGATGGTCGAGGCCACGGCGACGGCGACGAAGATGCCGCCCGTGAGAATCAGCCAGTCCAGTGCTTCAGTGCTCACGGCTCCATCCCCTTGTAGGTCTTGAACTCGGCCACCTCGCCCTCGAGCACCGCGATGCGGCGCTCGTAGAGCTCGATGACCTTCTGCTGGTTGTCGATCAGGCGCGCCTGCACGGCGGCCAAGATGTCCGCACGCTCGACCGCTTCTCGAAGGGCAGCGACGCGCGCGGGGCTGATGGGGTTCTCACCCGATGCTGCGAAAGTCACAACGGCACCGACAAAGCTTCCATGCGCGAGAGCGCACGGGCCAACGCGAGGTCGATCTGCCGCTCCTCGAGCGCACTCAGGCGCGCCTGGTAGTGCCCGGCCTCGAGCAGCGCCAAGAGCACGAACGCGGCCGTGACCACGTCACAGCCCACCCGGTTGCCGAGCACGTTCAGATCGAGGCCGTAGCGCACGATCGGCGCGGCCTGCCGCGAGCGCGGCGGCTCGGGGCGGTACGAAGCAATCACCAGTCCAGTCATCGGGGGCCTCCTCCCTGACCCGCCACCATGGCGGGCATGGGAGGGATTCTGTGTGATGCGTCACGCTATACGCAATGAGAAAATCGCATCATATCCACTAGGTGGACGGTGAGGGAAGGCGCACACTTTCGGGGCCGTGCGCTCGCTTGTGCTCGCTCTGTGCTCGCCTATGCGCTCGCATGCGGTCGCATAGAGCGGCGCCCCCCCCGTATAACGGGGGGCGCTGCCTTGCTTTTCGTGTGTGTGCTCGCCCTATAGGGGTGCGGGGGCGAGCACACGCAAAATCCCGCAGAATCTCGAGGTAGGGCAGAATGGCCCCAGACACACGTCCAGGAGGACCCGGAAATGGAACTTTTTGCGCTCGCTCTGGCATGGCTTTTCGGGGGAGCGATCGCACTCGCCGCGCTCGCCTTCGTGACCGGCTTCGTCGCGTACTGGTTGTGGGCGGTCGCGCATGCCGGGTGGCTCGTCGCCGAACTCGTCTGGCGGCGTCGAGGGTGACGGCCTTGCGGTGACCGCCACGCGGTGACAGAATCGCAACGCCATGCAAGCGCAGGAGCCCGCACCCACCGCCGCGCCCCCTGTGGGGCAAGTAGCCGCCAAGAAGCCACGGCCGGTCAGCCCGGTGAACGGCCAGCCGGTGCCCATCGGCCGGCAGAAGGGCACGCCGAACAAGGTCACCCAGACGATTCGGGAGGCCATAGAGCTTGCCTGCAAGCCGGGGGCATGCCACCCACAGGGGCTGGCCGGGTGGCTCATAGACCGCGCCACAGGGGGGGTCGAGGACCGCAAGATCTTCGCCGGCCTTGTCGCCAAGGTGGTGCCGGCGCAAATCCACGCGACGGTTGACCAGGTGACGGTGCAGCTGCCGTGGTTGGCCGGTCGGGGGGTGGTCAGTACACACCGGCGTACACAACCGCAAGCCATCGACGCGCAAGTCGTTGAGCCTGCGATGGAATTGACGCAAGACCTTCGGGTTGATGACCCGATGCGCGTGCTCGAGGTGCCCGAGGCTGCGCCATCCGTCGCGCCCTCGCCACGCGTTGCGCCCGTGCAACTCCCTGCCGACCCCCCACCCCCCCTCGAACGGCAGGCGGGGGGCGGGTCGAGTTAAGGGTTCCCTTCCCCCCTCTCGCCAATACCGATTTCGAGGTGTTGAGATAAATGCAACCGCCTGACGAGGACATCGCCGCTGCCGGGCCGATCACGATCAACACCTACCGCCCGCGCGAGGTGTTCCTCGACTTGCACAACCGCGCGACGCGCTGGGCGTGCGTGGTGGCGCACCGGCGTGCGGGCAAGACGGTGGCGATGTGTGCGGACCTGGTCATCAGCGCGCTCGAGTGTCCGCACCCGAAGCCGCAGGTGGCGTACCTGGCGCCGTTCCGCGAGCAGGCGAAGAAGGTCGCCTGGCAGTACCTCAAGGACCTGACGAAGCCGCTCTGGGCGAAGCCGCCGAACGAGAGCGAGCTCAAGATCACGATGCGCACGAGCCGGCCGGGCGACTACGCCACGATCTACTGCGGCGGCAGTGACAACCCCGACAGCCTCCGCGGCCTCTACCTCGACGCGGTGGTGATGGACGAGGTCGGGCAGATGCGCCCCTCCACCTGGTACTCCGTGGTGAGACCGGCGCTCTCGGACCGGCAGGGCAGTGCCATCTGGGCGGGCACGCCTGCCGGCAAGAACTTCTTCTGGCAGCTGCGCGAAGAGGCGCGGCTGAACCCCGGCACGCACCTGCTGCTCGAGCTCCCGGCGAGCAAGACGGGCATCTTGCCGGAGGGCGAGCTTGCGGCGGCGCGTGCGCAGATGACCGAGGAGACCTTCGCGATCGAGTACGAGGTCAGCTTCGACGCCTCGGTGCCTGGCGCGTACTTCGCGAAGCAGCTGGGCGAGGCGTATGAGCAGGGGCGGGTGGGGGACTTCCCGATCGACCCTGCGTTCCCGGTGGACCTTGTGGCCGACCTCGGCTACACGGATTCCTGCTCGTGGTGGGGCTGGCAGACGGGGCCGGATGGGCACCGGGTGGTCGAGTTCTACGAGGCGGACGGTCAGGCCATCGGCCATTACATCGACTGGGTGAAGAGCCGGCCGTACAAGGTCGGCACGGTGTGGCTGCCGCACGATGCGCGGGCGAAGAGCCTGCAGACGGGCAAGTCCATCATCGAGCAGTTCCTGCACTCGGGCATCACGCCGCGGATCGTGCCCGAGCTCAGCCTGCAGGACGGCATCGAGGCGGCGCGTTTGACCATCCCGAAGTGCTACTTCGACGAGAAAGCGACCTATGCCGGCGTCGAGCACCTGCGGGCGTACATGCGCGAGTGGGACGAGCGGACGCAGACCTTCCGCAACCGCCCGAAGCACGACCAGCACAGCCATGCCTCGGACGCTTTTCGCTACCTCGCGCTTGCCGCGAGACCCGTTTCTGGTAATTTGTCAAGTGGTGGTGCTAAAATCGCACCGCGTAGTGGCGAGCACTACGGGTTCACGTTGGATGACATCTGGGACTGCAGGCCGCGCCAAAGCGGACGGGTGGGTTGATGGAAAGCTCCGAGCGCATCGAGACCTCCAAGGACTTCGCCGACACGCCGGGCGGCATGGCGCGGCGTTGGAGCACTGAGATCGAGGCGGCGGTCAAGGAGCTGACCAAGTTCCACGAGGACGGCGACAAGATCGTTGAGCGTTACCTCGACAAGCGCGACGACTGGGGTCAGGCCGAATCGCGCGTGAACCTCTTCTGGTCCACGGTGAAGGTGCTGCTCTCGATGCTCTACGCCCGGCCGCCGAAGGCCTCGGTGTCGCGCGCGTTCCAGGACTCGGATGACGATCAGGCGCGCGTGGCGGGGCAGATCCTGCAGCGCCTGCTGAACAAGTCCTTCGACGACAACATCTCGGCGTGGGACGCCGCGGTGCGGCAGGGCATCGAGGACTGGCTGGTGGTCGGCGCGGGTCAGGTGTGGCTGCGCTACGAGGTCGAGACCGCGCTCGAGGAGGTCCCGGCGCAGTTCGACCCGCTGACGGGCGTCGAAATCGCCCCGGCGCAGACGGTCGAGCGCATCGTCGCCGAGGACGCGCCCTGCGATTACGTCTTCTGGAAGGATTTCCTCTACTCCCCCGCGCGCACATGGGGCGAGGTGCGCTGGGTGGCGCGGCGCGTGTACATGACGCGCGAGCAGCTTGAGGCGCGCTTCGGCCCCGAGATCGCCAAGGTCGTGCCGATGGTGCGCCGGCAGTCGAAGCAGGGCGAGCCGCAGGTCAAGAACGACCCGTGGGCGCGTGCCGAGGTCTTCGAGATCTGGTGCAAGGAGAACCGCAAGGTCTACTGGTTCGCCAAGGGGATGGACACCATCCTCGACTACAAGGACGACCCGCTCGGGCTCGAGAACTTCTTCCCCTGCCCGAAGCCCTTGGCGGCGAACGTCACCTCGAGCAACTTCATCCCGCGCGCGGACTACATCTTCGCGCAGGACCAGTTCAAGGAACTCGACGAGATCAACACGCGCATCACCTGGCTCACGCGCGCGGCGAAGGTGGTCGGCGTCTACGACAAGAGCGCGGGCGATTCGGTCGGCCGCGTGCTCCTGCAGGCGGGCGAGAACCAGCTCATCCCGGTGGACAACTGGGCGATGTTCGCCGAGGGCGGTGGCATCAAGGGCAAGATGGAGTTCGTGCCGATCGAGGCGGTGGTCAACTGCATCGACCGGCTGCGGCAGTACCGCGCCGACAAGACGCAGCAGATCTACGAGGTGCTTGGCATCTCGGACATCATGCGCGGCGCATCGCGCGCTTCGGAGACCGCGGCTGCGCAGCAGATCAAGGCGCAATTCGGCTCGACGCGCATGCAGCTCTCGCAGTTCTACATCGCCGAGTGGATCACGCACGCGCTGCGCATCAAGGCGGAAATCATCGCCAAGCACTGGCAGCCCGAGACCATCATGCGCGCCTCGAACATCGAGCGCACGCCGGATGCGGCGGTGGCGATGGCGGCGATCGATTTGATCAAGAACACCGAGTTGGCCGAGTATCGCATCAGCGTCGAGGCCGACAGCATGGCGGCGATGGACTGGGCCGCCGAGCGAGACGCAGCAGTCCAGTTCATGCAGGGCTTGGGCGCGTTCATCTCACAGGTCGCGCCGGTGGCGCAATCGACGCCCGGCGCCGGCCCGTTCCTGCTGCGTCTCATGCAATGGGCGGTCGCGAAGTTCCGCGTCTCGAGCGAGATCGAGGGCGTTCTCGATCAGGCGGTCGCGGCGATGCAGCAGCAGCTGCTGAACCCGCCGCCTCCGCCGCCGAACCCCGAGCTCGAGAAGCTCAAGCTCGAGGCCGAGAAGATCAAGTCGAACGAGCGCATCGCGGCATTCGAGGCGGCTTCGGACGAGAAGGTGGCCGCGCTCAAGGCGACGGTCGAGCTGCAGAAGGTCGAGATGCAGGCCAAGTTCGACCAGGTCGCGGCGCAGTACCAGCAGGTCGCCGACATGATGGCGGTCGTGCAGAAGGTGAACCCTGTGATGCAGCTCGACGGCCTTGCGGCCTCCATCGGGCAGATGTCGCAGAGCAACGCCGCGCAGATGGAGCAGCTCCTGCGCGCGGTCACGCAGAAGCGGCGCCGCGTGCCGATCCGCGACCAGATGGGCGAGATCGTCGAGGTGCGCGAGGTGGACGAGCCGGAGAGTCCGGCCGGCCTGCCGCCTGGCGGTCCGCCGGTCATCAATTGAGGTAGCACATGGCGACGTACAACAAGTTCCAGGCATGGGCAGAGACGATGGTCGAGGGTGCAAACCTCGGCTCCGACCAGTTCGTGATTGCCCTCTCCAACACCGCGCCGGTTGCGACCAACAGTGTGTTGGCTGACATCACGCAGATTTCGTACACCAACCTTTCGTCGCGCAATGTCTCGACGACCAGCTCCTCGCAGACGGGTGGCACTTACACGCTCGTCCTTGCGGATCTGGTGATGACGGCATCTGGCGCTGTCGGCCCGTTCCGCTATGTCGTGCTGTACGACGACACCGTGGCGGGCGATCCGCTCGTCGGGTGGTGGGACTACGGCTCGAGCATCACGATGGCGAACGCCGAAACCTTTACCGTGGACTTTACTGGCGCTGCCATCACGCTGTCGTAAGGAAGTAATTTATGGCAGACAATGTTGGATATACACCCGGCACAGGCGCGATAGTCGCTGCCGACGATATTGCTGGCGTACTGCATCAACGGGTAAAGATCGGCGTAGGCGCTGACGGTACAGCGGTCGATGTTTCGTCGGCTAACCCGATGCCCGTCAATGCTTCCTATGGCGAACTCGTCGAGGCCCTCGAGGCGCTGCGGATCGCGACGAGCTCGCTGACCAAGAGCATCGGCTTTGCTCTGCCGAACCTCCTCGGCCAGCCGATTTTCGAGGCGCGGCAGGCGACGGCGGCAAATCTTAACGCAACTGTTTCGGGAAGCCTCTCAACAATCACGACGGTTTCGACGGTTTCGACGGTGACGAACCAAGCGCAGGTTGGCGGCTTTGCCGCGAACGACCAAATCCCCGCTTTGATGCACCTGCAAGCGGACTCCCTTCGACGCAACATCTCGGTGACCTAAATGGCGACCACAAACGGAAATCGGCAAATCCTTGACCTCAAGCGCTGGGAGTTCTGCGCCCCCGCGCCTGCTGCTTCGGCTGCTGGCGCGATGGTCATTTCCTCGCGGCACTTTCGTCAGCAGCAGATGCTTGTGCGTTCGACGACCGAAGCGTTCATGTACAACCCGTCCGAGGACGGTTGGGTAACTATCACCTCGCCCGCGCTCGCGGGAACTCTTGCGGCAGGCGCAGGCGGCACCGCAGGCGCGTGGTCAACGGGTTCAACGGTTGGCGCTGCCTCGCTGACTGCGACGGCTGGCACGACCTCGACCATCACGACGAACCAGACTCTTGCGCGTGACCTGCGCGGGTACAAGATTCTGATCATGTCGGGCCCGAACAACGGCGCGGTGCTGGACATCGTATCGAACACTATCGGCACGAACGCCGTCATCACGGTCGCAACGCAGGCAAGCGCGTTCTCGGCATCGACGACCTACCGCCTGATGACCCCGCGCTTCTATGTGCTGGGTTCTGGCACCCTCGCGGCGGGATCGTTCCGCGTGTACGACTACGCGACGAACACATGGACGACGCTGACCATCACCGGTCTTGCGGCAACCCTTGCAACGGACGGCAAACTCATCGCCACGCCTTCAATGGTTGATGGCGATTTCAAGCACTTCGCCACGGGCACGGCGACCTCGGCTACCGCAACGACGCTTGTGCAGACCGGCAAGACTTGGACGGCGAGCCAGTGGATCAATTACCAAGTCCGCATCACTGGTGGAACCGGCGCGGGGCAGATTCGCACCATCACGGCGAACACCGCCGACTCGCTGACCGTTGCGACTTGGACGACCACGCCGGATGCGACATCGACCTATGCTATCTCGGGCAATGACGACTTCTTGTACTACATGGGCAACAACGCCGTAACGCTGTACCGCTACAGCATCTCCGCGAACACCTGGTCGACGCTTGCGCCGACTGCTGCGCGAGCTGCTGCGCCGGGCGCGGGCATGAGCGGGCATTGGGTGCATTCGGTCGAGGCTGCGGACTGGAACAACGAGTCGGCCATCATCAACGGCGACCGCATCTACTCCTTCCGAGGCGGGGCCGGCGGTGTTCTCGACTACTACGACATCAGCGCGAACACTTGGGTCAGCGGTGTCGTCTACGCGCCGAACGCGGAAACCTTCACCACCGGCACGAAGTACGCGCTACACGGTGGGCGGCTTTACATCCAGAAGGACGCGACGGGGCGGTGGTTCGCGTATGACTTTGCGCGCTCCGAACTGTTCCCGTGGTCTACGGCGCTCTATCCGCAGGGTGCCGCCATCGTCGGCGACACGGCGTTCGATGTCGTCTACAAGGACGGCGCGACCGAAATTTTCTACGTCTATTTCGTCCTCAACACTTCGCAAGTCCTGCTTCGGCAGCTGGTGGTCTGATATGACCATCGCAGAACTCATCAAGGCGTGTGAGCGGCGGCTTGCGAATCTGCATAGCGTTCGCGGGTCAGCGCTTGCGCTTGGCGATATGGCGCAGGTTGATCGCATCGACGCGCAGATCGAGGAAACACAGGACACGCTGAACAAACTCCGAACGGTTGCGTAAAGCATGCTTCTGACGCTGCTCCAAAGCGCCAGCAGCGGCAACTTTGTCTTGCCCGCTGACGGTGGGGTGTATTCGTACAGCGGCAACAATGCCACGCTGACTTATACGACCGCCGGGGCGTTCAACCTTGCGGCGGATGGTGGGGTTTACTCGTACAGCGGCAACAACGCCGACCTGCGCGTCAATCGCGCCCTGGCGGCCGACGGCGGCACCTACTCGTATGCGGGCAACGATGCCACGCTGACCTATACGCAGGCGGGGGCGTTCGTGTTGCTGGCAGACGGCGGCGTTTACACCTACGCCGGGGACAACGCCAACCTGCTGTTCTCTGGTACGCCCATCGTGGTCGAGACGCGCGGCGGCTACGGCCCGCCGACGAAGCGCAAGCAGCGCGACTTCGACGAGGAGCGCCGCGAGCGAGATCGGCTCCGCGAGCAGATCGAGGCCGCAGTCGCGCCGCTCAAGGCCAAGAAGGCCGAGGTGGTCGAGACGGCCGCCGGGGGCGAGGAGGGCGTCGCCATCCTCACCCGGCGCCAGCGCATCGCCATCCCGGTGCCGGCGTCGCTTGATGCGGGCGAGGTGGCGCGGATGGTCTCGGCGGCGCTCGAGCGTGCCGGCATCGAGGCGCGCAAGGCCGACTCCGAGCGCGCGCGGCAGCTCGCCGCTGCGGCGTTCGAGGTCGAGGTACAGGAGCGGATGCGGCGCATCCAGCGCCGCCGCCGCGAGGAATGGCTGCTGTTGCTGAACTGAGGACGATATGACCAGACGACGCTACAGATACGACCCCGAATCGGGCGAGATGGTGGAGATCGGCGCAACCGAGCCGCCGCGCCGCAAGGACGCGCTCAATCACCTGAGCGCGCTGTGGGGTGACCGGCACTATGACGGACTCGCAGCGCCCGGCGGTGCGGACATCTCGAGCCGCAAGAAGCACCGCGAGTACATGAAGCGCACGGGGCTGACGACCGCGGACGACTTCAAGGAGACCTGGGCGAAGGCCAAGGTCGAGCGCGAGAGGTACTACCAGCAGGGCGGCTCCGTGCGCAAGCAGGACATCCGCGAGGCCATCGAACGACTTCAATCCAAGAGGTGACCCATGTCTGACCCCACCACGATCAGGGACGCGCTGGAGGCGGCCGTGCCCGCATCCGACCCGACACCTGCCCCCGAGCCCATCGCCGCCGAGAGCGCCCCTGCTTCGGCCCCAGAGCCCGTCTCGGCGCCCTCGCCGGAGAGCGCCTCGCCCTCGCGCGTGCGCGACGAGTCCGGCCGCTTCAAGCCGACCGAGGCCAAGGCCGAGTCCGTGGCGCAGCCGCAACAGCATGCGGAAGACGCAACGCCGGCCATCCAGCCCGGCCCGAAGGCCGAGCCGCGCCCGGCGCCGCAGGAGCGGGCCCCAGCGTCGTGGCGGCCGGACGTGCGTGAGCACTGGGCGGCGCTGCCGCCCGATGTGCGCGCGGAGGTCGCCCGGCGCGAGTCCGAGACGCAGCGTGCGCTCGCCGAGTCGGTCGAGGCGCGCCGGTTCACCGAGCAGCTGACCAACGTCATCCGGCCCTACGAGATGTTCATCAAGGCCGAGAACAGCAACCCGCTGCAGGCGATCGACAACCTGATGAGCACCGCGGCGCGGCTGCGCACGGGCACGGCGCCGGAGCTCGCGACGATGGTCGCGGGCATCGTGAAGCAGTTCGGGGTCGGCCGCTTCGGCAACAACTTCATCGAGCAGCTCGACCAGGCGCTCGCCGGGGAGGTGCCGCGGGGCGATGCTGCCTCGACGCAGGTGCAGCAGATCCTGCAGCAGCAGCTCGCGCCGGTGCAGCAGTTCATGTCGCAGTTCCAGCAGCAGCAGGCCGCCCAAGCGCAGCGCGCGCAGCAGGAGGCGGCCTCCGAGGTCGAGCGGTTCATCGAGCAGGCCGAGTTCGGTGGGGACGTGCGCGAGGACATGGCCGACCTGATGGAAGTCGCCCAGCGCCGCGGCCGGGAGCTGACCCTGCAGGACGCCTACCGTCAGGCCTGCCTGACGAACCCGCGGGTGCGCTCGGTGCTCGAGACCCGCGCGCGCTCCCAAGGCGCGCAGCAGGTGAACGACGCCGCGGCGCGCGCCAAGCGGGCGGCGGTGAGCGTGTCGGGCTCGGCCGCGCCGGCCGGTCCCGCCCCGACGCCGACCGATGTCCGCTCGGCCATCGAAGCCGCGCTTGTGCAAACCGCACGATGATGGTATAAACACAACGGGCATGGTTCGCCGTGCCCGTTGTGTGCCCAGCGCCGCAGCCACCGAAGCTCGACGGAGCGATACGCGGAATACCGCATTCGCCCACCGCGACTGACCGGACTGAACAGGTTCGTTTAGGCCACGAAAAAGGGCGGGGAGTGATCCCCAGTTTCATTTTTTGTGGAGAGTTTCAATCATGGCATTCGCAAACGTGAGCGACATCGTCGCGACCACCATCCAGAACCGGTCGCGCTCGATCGCCGACAACGTCACCCGCAACAACGCGCTTCTGGCGCGCCTGCAGCAGCGCGGCAACATCAAGCCGTTCGGCGGCGGCTCGTCCATCCTGCAGGAGCTCAGCTTCGCCGAGAACGGCAACGCCGCCTTCTACTCGGGCTACGACACCCTGCCGATCGCCGCGCAGGACGTGATCTCGGCCGCCGAGTTCAGCATCAAGCAGCTCGCCTGCCCGGTCGTGATGAGCGGCCTCGAGATGCTCCAGAACAGCGGTCGCGAGGCGTTCATCGACCTGCTCGAGGCTCGCATCAACGTGGCCGAGGCCACGATGGCGAACCGTCTCGCGCAGTCGATCTACTCCGACGGCACCGGCTCGGGCGGTAAGGAAATCACCGGCCTCAACGCGGCCGTGCCCTCCAACCCGGCCACCGGCACCTACGGTGGCATCGATCGCGCCACCTGGTCGTTCTGGCAGTCGAAGCTGTACGACTTCTCGGCCGCCGGCGTGACGCCGCCCGCCACGGGCGCGCAGATGCAGACCGGCCTCAACACGCTCTGGGCGTCGCTCGTGCGCGGCTCGGATCGTCCCGACCTCATCGTGCTCGATGCCAACTACTGGGGCATCTACACGGCGTCGTTGCAGGCGAACCAGCGCTTCACCGACCCGGCGCAGGGCAGCCTCGGCTTCCCGACGCTCAAGTTCATGGACGCCGACGTGGTCCTGGACGGCGGCATCGGCGGCTACTGCCCGGCCAACACCGGCTTCATGCTGAACACGAAGTACCTCTTCCTGCGGCCGCATCGTGACCGGAACATGGTCTCGCTGTCGCCCGGCAAGCGGTATTCCACTTCGCAGGATGCCGAGGTCCAGATCCTCGCGTGGGCGGGCAACCTCTGTTCGTCGGGCGCGCAGTTCCAGGGCCGCATCCAGAACTAACGACCTCGTGGTGGGGGTCACCTTGCCTTGGTAGGTAGGTGACCCCTGCCTACCGAGGCTCTTCTCAGGAGAAACAGACATGTCTCAGATCATCGGCATCGACAAAACTTTGGTCACCGCGGCCACCGCCGTCCCCGACTTCCGGCTCGGCACGCTCGGCGGCTACGACGACCCGGTCAACGGCTACCAGGAGTTCATCTACGGTCGCGCGAACGGCGCCATCACCGGCGCGGGGTACGTGTGCGTCGAGGCGACCGGCTTCGACTTCCAGCTGATCTCGGTCACCGCAACCACGGCCGGCACCGCCGGCTTCGGTTCGCGCGTGGGCGTGGCGCAGGTTGCCCTCGCGGACAACCAGTACGGCTGGTTCCAGGTGTACGGCAAGGGCAGCGTGCGCACGCTCGCATCGGCCGCCAAGGGCACGCGCCTCAACACGACCTCGACCGATGGCGCGCTCGACGACGACGCGACCGCCGGTTCGGAGGCCGTGTTCGGCATCGTGCTCGGCACCGCCACCGGCGGCGCCGCCGCGACCAACCCGGACGCGGTGATCAGCTACCCGACCGTCGGCACCACGCTGTAATCCAACAGCTGAGCGGGGCGGTGCGGGGTAATTCCCGCACTGCCCCTTTTCCACAACCAGAAGGAGAACAGTTCCATGCAGGTGAACGCCACCACAGCGTCAACAGATTGGAACAGCGTCCTCGACGCGCCCGGCCTCGACGAGACCCGGTTCGTGAACGACGACAAGCTGTTCGTGCAGTTCTACAGGAAGCCCATGATGCACCTCGGCGACTCGAAGGCAGCCGGCCGGCCGATCTACCGCGAGGTGGACTGCATCCGCATCATGGTGCCGGGCGACAAGCTGAGCGTCATCGACCGCCCGGTCGATTCCATCGACGCGCGCCGCTTTGCCGCGCGCTACGAGAAGTGGAAGGCCGGCCAGGGCAACAGCGTCGAGGGCACGCCGCTCACGGCGCTGCCGCGCATGACCTCCGGCAAGATCGAGGAGTACAAGTACTTCAACGTGCAGACCGTCGAGCAGCTCGCTGCTGCGCCGGACTCGCTCGGTCAGAAGTTCATGGGCTTCAACGAGGACAAGCGGTCCGCAGCGGCGTTCCTCGAGCTCGCGAAGGGCAACGCTCCGCTCGAGAAGATGAACGAGGAGCTCAAGAGCCGCGACGCCAAGATCGAGGAGCTGCAGGTCTCGCTCGAGGCGCTGACGAAGATGGTGAACGACGCCAAAGGCAAGAAGAACTGAGGGTAGTGCCTCATGCCTTACCAGATCATCACTGACAACACGCTCGGGACCATCGTCCAGAACGTCGCGCAGCTGGTAAGTTTCCCAGCGCCTGCGGACCCGGCGGGGGACTCCGACCCCGCCGTGGTCCAGATGGTGCAGTCCGTCAACCTCGCGGGCATCGACCTGCTCGGCATGGCCGACTGGCAGGAGTTGACGAAGACCCACACCCTCAGCATCCAGGCGGCCACGCCTGGCATCAAGGAGCAGGCGTTCACGCTGCCCGAGGATTTCTACGAGTTCCTCGACCAGACGCAGTGGAACTCGACGATGCAGTGGCCGGCCATCGGGCCGGTCTCGCCGCAAGCGTGGCAGGAGCTGCTCGTGCGGCAGACGCTGCCGACGCTGTCGTTCTACTGGCAGATCCGCGGCAACGAGATCTACATCCTCGCGCCGCCGACTGCGGCGCAGGACCTGACGTTCTTCTACCAGTCCTTCGCGTGGGTGCGTGACGCCGACAACGCGACGCTCTACAAGAACCGCGCGAACAAGAACGGCGACACGGTGCTGCTCGACTCGCACCTTGTCACGCAGCTCGCGCGGGTGAAGTGGCTCGAGATGAAGGGCCTCGACAGCAGCGCCGCGATGCGTGACTTCCAGGTCAACTTCGAGAACCGCAAGGGCAACGAGAAGGGCGCGGTGGTGCTCAACATGGCGGCTTCGCGCCGCTATCCGTACATCAACGCGGTCTACAACCTGCCCGACACGGGCTACGGGAACTGACCGTGCCGCTCGTCCCGCTCGCACAGTTCAAGACGCCGCGCCGAGCCGCGGCTGCGCGCGTGGCGGACATGTTCACGATTCCCTCGCCGGTGGGCGGTCTCAATTACCGCGACCCCATCAGCGCGATGCAGCCGACCGACGCGCTCGTGCTCGAGAACATGATCCCGACGCAGACGGGCACGGTCATCCGCAAGGGGTGGCAGTACCACACCTCGTCGGTGGCGCTGCCCATCAAGTCCATCTTCGCGTACAACGCCCCCGCATCGGCGAACAACAAGGTCTTTGCGGCGGCGGGCGGCAACATCTACGACGTGACGACGGGCACGCCGTCGCTCGCGCAGGCGAGCACCGGCTCGACGGACGATGTCTGGAGCGTGACGCAGTTCGCGAACGGCGCGGACGTGTTCCTGCTCGCGGTGTCACCGGGCGCCGGTTACTGGACCTACGACACGACGAACGGCTGGGTGCAGCAGACGGTGACGGGCCTGCCGGCCTCGCTCAAGGAGGTCGCGGTCTTCAAGAATCGCGTGTGGTTCGTGCCGGAGGACGACTCGGAGGTCTACTACCTCGACACGGTCGATGCCATCACGGGCACGGCCTCCGCGTTCGAGATGGGCTCGCTCCTGCGCAACGGCGGCGTCATCCGCGGCCTCATCAACTGGACGCTCGACGCGGGCGTCGGCATCGACGACCACCTGGTCGTGGTCGGCTCGCAGGGTGACATCGGCGTGTGGACGGGCACCGACCCGTCCGACCCGACGAAGTTCGGCCTGCGCGGCATGTGGTACTGCGGCCCTGTGCCGAAGTTCGGCCGGTTCTTCACGGCCTACGGCGGCGACGTGATGATCCTCTCGGAGCTCGGCCTTGTGCCGATGTCGCGCCTCGTGAACGGTCAGTTCAGCGAGATCCAGCCCGGCCCCTCGCAGAAGGTGCAGTCGGTGCTTTCGCCGCTCATCGCGAAGCTGCGCGAGGAGGTGTCGTGGGACATCTTCGTCGTCCCCTCGAGCGACGTGCTTGTCATCAAGCTGCCCGAGGACGCCGGCGTCTACACGCAGTACGCGATGAACGTGAACACGGGCGCGTGGTGCACCTTCACGGCGATCCCGATGGCCTGCTGCACGCTGCTGAACGGGCAGCTCTACTTCGGCCTCGAGGACGGCCGGGTCGCCAAGGGGCTCTTCGGCAACAACGACGGCGTCGAGACCGACGGGTCGAACGGCAACCCCATCGAGGGGGACGTGCAGACGGCGTTCAACGCCTTCGGCAGCCCGGCGACGCTCAAGAAGTTCGGCCTCGCGCGGCCCATCTTCATCGGCTCCTCGCCGCCGTCCGTCAAGCTGCAGGTCAACACGCAGTACACCTTCGCGAACGTGGGCGGCTCGCCCTCGTATACGACGACCAACGCGGGCTTCTGGAACACCGGCCTCTGGAACGTGGCGGTGTGGTCGGGCTCGCAGAACTCCTACCAGGCGTGGGTGGGCACGACGGGCCTCGGCTACTACGCGAGCCTGCGCATGAAGGTGCGCGGCCTGCCGGGCACGATTTTCACGTCTTCGCACATGCTGACTGAAGCCGGCGGGGTGATGTGATGGCTGATTCCAAGATCGCCGCCCTGCGTGCGGCTTCGAGCAACGCGCCTGCGGCCCCGAGTGGTGCGCAGGCCCTGTCCTACCCGTGGATGACCTCGGCGGGTCGGGAGCTGGTGATGCCTGTTCGTCCTCCTCCTGCATCGCCCAAGGCACGACGCCCTCCCGACCCGTCGACCACTCCGGCGCAGGGCTTTATGAAGTCCACTCCGCCGCCGGGTGAGCGCGACGGGCTGCCGCCGGGCTATCGCCGGGGGCGCGATGGCAACCGCGAGACCTCTGGCATGCCTGGCTTCGTGGACGGCGTGACGCTGCCGGACGGCTACAACCCGAACTTCCGGTTCAACCCCGAGCTGTTCGATGCCCTTGCGCCGCGCGAGGGCGGGCAGAACCTGATGTACGGCGGCATGGTGCCGGAGAACCCGTCGGTGACGGAGCCGGCCTCGCCCCCCGCGCCGGGCGGGCAGCCGCCGCTTGTGGACATGGACTTCGGGCTGCTCGAGTACATGCGCCCGAACCAGCGCGCTGAGCTCGCGCCCGAACCTGCCGCCGCGCCCGCGCCGGAGGGTGCGCCGCTGCCGTCGATGGCGGACTTCGACTTTCTGAACTACATCCAGCCGGTGCCGGTGCAGGGCGAGGCGCCCGTCGCCGTGCAGCCCGCGCCCGCGCAGGACTATGGCCTGCAGGACGCCCGCGCGCGCATCCCGCCGGAGCTGCTGATGGCGGTGCAGCCGGCGCCCGCGCCGAGCGTGGAGCTGCAGCCGCAGGAAGTGCCGTACCAGCCGCGCATCGTCGAGCCCGCAGCGGCGCTTGACCCTGCGCTGCTCGAGTACCTGCCCGTTCCGCGCCGCATGCGGGGGCGATGACGAGATGATCCAGACGGCGCATCAGGACCTGCTTGCGCGGTGGCTCTGTGAGCGCATCGGCTACATGCCGACGCCGTGGCTCAAGTGCATCGCGAACGTCTCGCCGGAGGGGAAGATCCGCGGCGTGGTGGGCTTCGATGCGTGGAACGGCGCGTCGTGCGAGATGCACGTCGCGGGCGAGGGCAACTGGGTGACGCGCGAGCTCCTCCGCGCTGTTTTCGACTACGCCTTCGGCGTGGCGGGGCTCAACGTGCTGATCGGCATGGTGCCGTCCACGAACGAGCGCGCGCTGCGCTTCGACAAGCACGTCGGGTTCGAGGAGGTGGGGCGCATCCGTGACGGTGCGCCTGGTGGGGACTTGGTGATCCTGCAACTGCGGCGCGAGAACTGCCGCTACCTGGAGAGTGAGAATGGGCAGCAAACGCACGCCGCCGCCGCCTGACTACACCGGCGCGGCAAACGCGCAGGCGCAGGCATCGCGCGAGAATCTGAACACGCAGAACTTCGCCAACCGGCCGAACATCAACACGCCGTTCGGCTCGGAGTCGTGGACGACGCGCGCGGTGACCGACCCGGCGACCGGGCAGCAGGTCACCGAGTGGACGCAGAACACGAGCCTCGACCCGCGCCTGCAGAATGCGCTCGACTCGCAGATCGGCATCCAGCAGGGCCGCAGCGACCTTGCGAATGCGTTCATGGGCCGCGTGCAGGGCGAGTACCAGCAGCCCTTCGACTGGAACAGCCTGCCGTCGCTGACCTCTGCGGGCACGCCTGGGCAGCTGCAGACGGGCATCGCCGACTACACGCCGGGGCTGCAGACGGGCGTCGGGCAGCGCGGCGTGGTGTCGGGCTTCAACTTCGGCGGTCCGCAGATGGGCGTCAGCCCGATGGTGCGCGGCCTTGCGACGAACACCGGCACCGAGCAGGTGCAGCGCGGCTTGGCGACGGGCGACAACCCGGCGCTCCCGCAGATCGACAACACCTTCCGCGACCGCGTTGCGACCGACCTGATGTCGGCGATGCTGCCGGCGCAGCAGATCGCGCAGCAGTCGCTCGAGACCGACCTCTCGAACCGCGGCTTCAAGGTGGGCACGCGCGGCTACCAGCGCGCGCTCGACGACTTGGGCGGCCGGCAGGCTGCCGAGCGGTTCAACGCGCTCGGGCAGGCGGGTCAGGAGGCGCAGCGCCTTTTCGGCATGCAGATGGGCGCGCGGCAGCAGGCCTTCAACGAGGACGTGTCGGGCGGCCAGTTCGCCAACCAAGCCGCGAATCAGGCGTTCGGCCAAGGCCTCGCGGCGAACCAGTTCCGCAATCAGGCGGTCGGTCAGGCCTTCAACCAGGCGCTCGGCGCCGGGCAGTTCGGCAACCAAGCGCAGAATCAGCTCTACGGCCAGATGATGGGGCAGGCCGACCTCGCCAACCGCGCCGGGCAGCAGGCGTTCTCGCAGGATCTCGCCGCCGGTCAGTTCGGCAATCAGGCGATGAATCAGGCGCAGAACCTCGACATCAACCGCATGCAGGCGATGAATCAGGCGCAGCAGCAGCAGTTCGGCCAGAACATGCAGTACGCCAACATGATGAACCAGCTGCGGCAGCAGGCGATCGCCGAGCAGCAGCAGCGCCGCGGCATGTCGCTCAACGAGATGAACGCGCTCCTGACCGGCCAGCAGGTCGGCATGCCGCAGATGCCGCGCTTCAACGCGTCGGGCGTGGCGGAGACGCCGCAGCTCTTGAACGCCGCGAACATGCAGTACCAGGCTGGCATGGACGCCTTCAACGCGCAGCAGCAGGGCATGGCGAACACGATGGGCGGCCTGAGCAGCTTGGCCTCGACCGCCTTCATGTTCTCCGACCGGCGGCTCAAGCGCCGGGTGAAGCGCGTCGGCACGCACGCCGACTTGGGCGTCGGCATTTACGAGTACGAGATGGCCGGGTTCGCGCAGCGCGGCGTCATCGCTCAGGAGGTCGCGGCCGTGCGGCCTGACCTCGTGAAGCGCCACGCGAGCGGGTATCTGATGGTGGACTACGGACGGGTAGCAGCATGAGCGCAATGGAAGACCTTTACCTCGACTACGTCATTCAAGGCATGGTCCTCACCCCCGAGGACGAGAAGCTCGCGCGCCGTCAGGCGCAGGTGGACATGCTGCGCAACCAGAGCATGCAGGCGCCGCAGGCGCAGCAGGCCGGGCGCGTGGTGGTCGCGCCGTCGTGGACGCAGGCGCTCGCGCAGGTCGGTCAGGCCTACGCCGCGAACCGCAACCAGCAGAAGCTCGACCAGGACTATTCGACCTTGCAGGGCAGGTACATGGATTACACGAAGGCTCTGCGCGAAGGCGTCGATCGCCGCCGTGGCAGTAAGCCGCAAACCGCGACCACGACGCCGCCTATCGCGCCGACGCTGCCGGCGACCGGCAAGCGGCCCTACGGCGAGGAAGACGACCTCCTGTCGGGGATGTTCCCGTGAACCTCTACGCGGACGCGCAGGAGGAGGCGCTGCGGCGGCTTGAGGCGCTGGCCTCTGCCAACGCCGCGCCTGCCACGGCAGCCGCTCCTGCGGCTCGTCGTGCGCTCCCGCGCGCGACCCGCAAGGCGAGCGCCGGCGGCACGCTTTCCGGTCGCGTGCAGCCGGGCGAAGAGAACATCCGCCGCGGCCTCGAGCTGATGAGCGCCGAGGACGACTACACAGCCGCCTCGAACTTCGCGCGGCAGCGCGCAGAGCAGGGTGAATATTCGATGCTGACCGCTCTCGCGGCGGGCGTAGCCGGGGGGCGTTTTGCGCCGCTGCAGGGTGCGTTCTTGAAGCGCGCGCTGGCGGCGCAGGACCCGCTCAACGTGGGCACTGCGACCATCGGGCCTGACGGCACGGTGCTGCGCGACCCGTCTGCCGAGCGCATGCGCAAGGCTGATCGGTTCTTCCGGCTCGGCGAGTTCGAGCAGACCCTCGCCGACCGCCAGCAGGCGCGGGAGGATGCTGCGGCGGCGCGCGCGGACAATCGCGCGCTGCGTCTCAGCTTGGCCCGCATGCAGGGCGGCGGCGAGGTCGGCGCAGGCCCCGCGCCTCAAATCGGCTCAACGCCAGAGGGCGCGCCGATTTTCCGTAGCAGCCGTCAGGGCATGCTTTTCACCTATGACCAGAACGGGCAGCCGACTCCCTACTCTGGGCCGCTGCTGCCGAAGATTTCGGCGGCGCAGCCGACCGAAGATGAGCGCAAGGCCGCCGGCTGGTTCGCGCAGGCGGACAACGCTCGGCGGAATATGGCTAACACCTTGGCGCGGGATTCGACTGCCTCGGCGCCTACGTTCAAGGAGTCCGCGCTCTCCAAGGTCCCCGTCTGGGGCGAGGAGTTCGCCAACAGCGCGCGGCCCGAGAACCGGCAGATGTTCGTTCAAGCCGCTTCCTCAATGGCCGAGGCGCTGCTTCGCGCTGCGACAGGCGCCGGCATCAACGAGTCCGAGGCGCGTCAGAAAGCCAACGAGCTCGTGCCGATCTTGGGCGACAAGCCAGGCGTTATCCAGCAGAAGCTTGAATCCTACGACGTCTACATGGCCTCGCTTCGCACTCGCGCGAACCGCGCGCTGCCGGCCCTTGAGACCGCGCTGCAGGACATCTACAGCAACCGGGGACAGGCCGACGACGACGGTGTCATCGACGTGCCGTATCCGTGAGGTAGCCCATGCCGAAGTACCGCGTCCAAGGTCAGATCTACGAGGCTGCCTCGCCCGAGGAGGCCAAGCGCATGCACGCGGCCAGGGTCTCGCCCGGCCTGCTCAGCGGCCTCGCGCAGCAGTTCAACCAGGGCATCACCTTGGGCGGCGCGGACGAGCTGCAGGCGGGCGCCGAGAGGCTGACCGGCGGCGACTACCGCGGATCGCTCGAGCGGCAGCGCCGCGAGCGGGAGGCGTTTCAGTCGCGGCACCCGTACCTGTCGGCCGCCGCGACCGGCCTCGGCGCCGTGGCCCCGGTCGTGATGGCGACGCTCGGCGGCGCGGCGGGCGGCACGCTCGCGGCCCCCGGTCCCGGCACAATCGCCGGCGGCGTGGCGGGCGGCAGCGCGGCGGGCAGCCGCGCCTTGCAGCTCACGATGAACGCGCTCTACGGCGGCGGCAAGGCGCTGCGCAACGTGCAGACGGTCGGGCAGGCCGTGCGCGAAGGCGCGCGGGTCGGCGCGGTGCCTGGCATGGTGGCCGGCGCCCTGACTGCCGAGCCCGACGAGCGCACGGCCGGCGCCGTGTGGGGCGGCGCGCTCGGCGTGGGGCTGGGCGGCGCCGTGGGCGGCGGCATGCAGTCCGCGGCGAACATCTCCGGCCGCGTCACTCCGTACCTCAAGCGCGTCGCGGACGCGATGGGAGCGGGGCGAAGCGGCGTGTCGCCCATGGCCCCGCTCAACCCTGCGGCCGCCCCAGACGCCCCCATCACGGCCGCAGAGGCCAAAATCCTGCAGGCCATGGAGGCGGGCGGCATCGCGCCGGAGATCGCGGCGGCTCGGCTCGACCAGTCGCGCCGGCTGGGCGTGCCGCTCGGTCTCGTGGACGTGGGCGGCCAGCCCGTGCAGCGCCTCGCGCGCGGCGTGCGGACGCTCCCCGGCGAGGGCAGCGCCATCATCGACGAGGCCCTGCAGGCGCGCGGCGCCGCGCAGCCCGACCGGGTCATCAACTGGCTCGAGCGGGCGGTCGGGCGCACGAGCACCGGCAACGCTGGCGCGCGCGCCGATGCGCTCATCAACCAGGCGCGCACCGAGTCGGCCCCCTTCTACGGGCGGCTCGACTCCCTGCCGCCGCTCGACGACTGGGCGTCCAGGGCGCCGTTCGCCGTACCGCGCGTGCGCGACATCGTGCGCGGCAGCGAAGCTGCCCGTCGCGGCTGGGGCATGCGCGTGGACCCGCTCTACAACGACTCCGGCATGTTGATCCGGTCGCCGACCTTCCGCGACGTGGACCGGGTCAAGCAGAACCTCGACGAAATCCTGATGCCGCAGTACCAGCAGGGCCCGCGCCCCGCGGACTCGGTCGTCATCGGCACGCGCGAGGAGCGCGCCATGGCAGATGCGACCCGGCGGCAGCTGCTGCAGGCGGCCGACGCCGCGCCGGGCGGCGACGTGTACGCCACGGCGCGGGCGAGCTTCGCCGGTCCGGCTCAGGCGCGCGATGCGCTCGAGCGCGGGCGGGAGTTCAACAAGGACAGCCTGCAGGACGTGATCGCGCAGCGCACAGGCGGCACGCCGGCCGAGAACAAGTGGTACGGCCGGGGCGTCATCGAGGCGCTGCGCGAGCGGGTCGATTCGATGCCGGATCTGGCCTCGCAGCCGAACGTGCTGCGTTCGGTGGCGGGCAGCCGCGCCGCTCGGGCCAAGCTCGAGGCGGCCGTCCCTGACCGCCGCGTCCAGGCGCTGCGCGGGCGCATCACAGACGAGAACACGGCAGCACAGACGAATGCGTTCGTGCGGTCGGGGTCGCAGACCGCCGACAAGGCAGTCGAAGCCGGCGACCTCGCGATGGATCTGGCGACCGATGCGGCGACGAGCAGCCCGACGCAGACGCTGGTGCGCAGCGTGCGCTCGATCTACGACAAGGTGACCGCCGGGGCCAACGCCGAGACCCGCGCCGAGGTGGCGCGTCAGCTCACCAACTTCAACGACCCCGCTGCGCAGCAGGCCTTCCTCGAGCGGCTGCGCCGCTTGCAGGCGCAGGGCCAGCTGCGCGCCCAAGACGTGACGGCCACCGCGCGCGCGATGACAGTCCAGACCCAGACGGAGTAACCCATGCCTCGCAACGCATCCGGCACTTTCAGCCTCGTATCCGGCAACCCGGTGGTCAGCGGCACGCTGATCGACGCCACCTGGGCGAACAACACGCTCAACGACATCGCCAACGAGATGACGGACTCGCTCTCGCGCTCGGGCGAGGGTGGCATGCTTGCGCCGCTGCGCCTGACGGACGGCGTGCAGGCGACGCCCGGCCTCGGGTTCACGAACGAGCCGGGGTCTGGTCTGTACCGCGCTGGCACCAACGAGTGGTGGTCGGTCGCGGGCGGCGCGCAGGTGCAGCAGCACACCGCGAACGGCGCGGTGACGCGCTTCGCGGCGGGCGCTGTGGGCACGCCCTCGCTCTCCGCGTTCGGCGATGTGAACACCGGCCTCTGGTTCCCCGCTGCGGACACGATTGCGGCGTCCACGGGTGGGTCGGAGCGGCTGCGGGTAGACAGCAGCGGCAACCTCCTTGTCGGTACGGGAACCGCAGGCAACGCTAGATTTCTTGTTCGCGGCCCCGGAACCACTAGCGCAACCGCTTCGATTGAAGGTGCAACTTCTGGCGGTGCGACCCGTTTCCTTGTCTCGGATGACGGCCTCTGCCGCTGGTACGGCACGAGCAACGCCGAAACCATGCGGTTGGATAACGCAGGCAACCTCGGCATCGGCACGGCGAGTCCGGGCGGGTATGGCGGCTACACCGCTCTGGCGGTCAACAATGCTACGAACGGTGGCCTCATCGATTTGATGACCAACGGAACGCGACATCTCACGCTGTTTGCTGGTGCCTCCGCTAGCACTATTGGTACTGCCAGCAACACCGCGCTGGGGTTCCAGACCAACGCTGCTGAGCGTATGCGCCTCGACTCCTCCGGCAACCTCGGCATCGGGACGAGTTCGCCGGGTGCGCGGTTGGATGTTGTTACCGGAACAGCGCGGTGGCGCATTTCAAACGACGGCTCTGGCAATATCATTGACGAGGTTCTTGACTCAACTGGCGCGGCTTACCGCGACTACAAACTGTATGGGCTGAATCTCATCTCGTACACAAGCGGCTCCGAGCGTATGCGCCTCGACAGCAGCGGCAACCTCGGCATCGGGACGAGTTCGCCGGTTGCTAAATTGTCTGTGCAAGACGCTTCAGTTCCTAAATTTGCCTTGCAGGTTGGCTCAACAGAGCGAGCGTTTCTCTCGTACACCGAATCTAATTTCACGACGCGCTTGGATTCTGACGGGCCGCTGGTGTTTGCTGCCAACAACGCGGAGGTGGGTCGGTTTGACATCTCCGGCAACCTCGGCATCGGGACGAGTTCGCCTGCGACGAAGTTGCACATTGACACCGCAACTGCGGGATATGGATTGACCCTTGCAGCAAGTACCCTGACCGCAAGAACTTACAGATTCGGTCTTGATTCAAGCGCCAACCTTGCGCTGTTTGATTCAAATGCGTCAGCGGTTCGGTTTACGATTGACGCGAACGGCAACATCGTCGCAGGCGGCTCTGCCGCCCTCGCCACCAACGCGACCAACGGCTTCCTGTATGTGCCGACCTGCGCGGGTACGCCGACCGGAACGCCGACCGCCATCACGGGCATGGCCCCCATCGTCGTGAACACGACCAACAACAAACTGTATTTCTACAGCGGCGGCGCGT
>Ga0315903_10001275_pt1 | contig 38019 bp, 58 predicted proteins | sample LakEriMetagenome_7_FD_203524 | JGI IMG/M metagenome (GOLD analysis project Ga0315903, IMG submission 203524) | Freshwater fungal communities from buoy surface, Lake Erie, Ohio, United States - Buoy 2 MA119 | ecosystem: Environmental > Aquatic > Freshwater > Lake | place: USA: Lake Erie, Ohio... | reverse complement strand
GCTTTCGTCTGTTGCTACGTATGGTAAACCATTTGGTCAACTGACGAAAGCCGAAGCTGCTGAGGTAGACAAGATCATTGAAAAACGCGATCTTGCCTCTAAAAAGGCTGGTAAAATTGATGTTGTTCTTCCGGGTGTTAAGCAAGCAGGTGATGTCACAAGTCTTCGTAAAGACTTACAAGCAATCACCAAGCCGTATCAAGACCAAGCTGATGCTGCTACGGATGCTATTGATCTGGCTAACATGGCTCTTAAAAACAATAACTTTGCAGCCGTGTCTAGTCTCTCTCGCAGCCTTGCCAAAGCAGCCGGTGAAACTCAGTTAACTGGTAAAGACGTTGATGCTTTCGGTATCGACCCATCGCTGGTTGGTCGTGTTTCCGATACAGTTTCTCGTTTATCACAGAGCCGTCCGACTGAAGATACCTTGAAAAAGCTTCGTGATTTAGCTCAGGCTTTGAAAGCTAAAGCAGAAGGTCGCTTGCAACTTGAGGAAGACCAATTACGTGAGACTGCCCGTGTTAGTGGATTATTCAACGAGTCTCAAATTAACACAGTGTTTCGCCGTAGACCCGCACAAGGAGGCGGCGGTGCAAATACTCGAACCACCCGCAGCGGGGTAAAATATACAGTGGAGAATGACTAATGCCTACTTATACCATCAATGGAAAGAAAGTCCGTACTGACCGGGAACTTACGGATGCAGAGATTGACGAGATTGCTGCTGACCTTGGTGGTGCTCAGCGTCCTGTAACCGGAGTAGCGGCTATTCCGGGATATGATCGACCTGTCCCCGCTGCTACAGAAGCGCCTCCAAGTGCTTCTGAGCGCATGACTCGTAATCTTATCTCTGGCGCTGCTGCTGTCCCTGTTTTAGGTACTGTCGGTAAACTGTTTCAGATGGCTCCCGCTACCTCTGCTGCTGGCCGGACTACTCAGGCTATTGGCCGAGCAATCACTCCTACTGGTCCTGCTGATCTTGCCCGTCAAACGGCTATCAGCGGTGCTGCTTCTGTTGGGGCAGGCGAGTTTGGGCAAGCTGTTGCAGCCAAGGCCGGGGAAGAGTATCGTTTACCGGCAGAGATTGGCTCTGGTCTTGTTCTTGGTTTAGGTGCAAACACTCTTCTTAATCCGCTGGAATTAACTGCTCAGGGTTTGATGAACCGCGCTGCTGGTCGTGAGTTCTTTGATTTCACAAATCAGGCTGCTAATACATTTGGTCAGGCTCGTGCAACATCTCGCTTACAAGGCGCGATGCAGGCTAACCCTGACTTAGCTGCTGATTTGGCTAGGGCTTCAGAGATTGAACAGCGTACTGGTGTTAAGCTTCCTATTCCTGCCGCATCTAAAGGTGATACGACCTTAGAAGGTTTATTGGCTTCGCAGACTTCTCGTGCTGAGAATGCAGCGTTTACCGCAGCTATCAAGCAACAAGAGAAGGATGCTCTGGCAGCAGTTCAGGAGGCACAGAAGCGTTTAGCAGGCGATCCGAGGAATGCTGCGCTTGTGGCCGAAGTCGAGGCACGTAAAGTAGCTTTAGAGAATGCGCGTCGAGAAACCGCTGCATCTATGAAGCAAGCCAACATCGAACGGCAACTGACAGACATTGATTCTCGGATTAAAGACATCACTGCTGAAAGTATTATTGCAGGCGCAGGCAAGAAAGAAGACATAGGAACCCGTATCCGGAATCTGTTGTCTGCTCGTGAAACCATTGTTCGTCAGGAGTTCAAGCCTCTGTATGAGCAGGTTCTTGGTGACGCCACTAAAGCAGGCGTCCAAATGGAATCTCCTGTCGTGGCTAACCTCTGGAACTTTGTTAAGCAGCGCCAAGCAGAGGATGTGTTTGCTAAATTCCCTGCTCTTGATTCTACGATTAAGAAGGTGCTAGCTCCGCAAAAGGCTCCTGTTAGTGGCCGATTTGCTGAGAAATACCCTCAATTGGTGCAGTCTGCTGAAGGTACTTTCAAGCCTCTGGATGTTAATGGTATTGATTCTCTTAAACGAGCTATCAACAAAGCTATCGGACAGACCAAGGACGATGACCAGCTTCGTATGCTGTACGAACTGAAGAGCCGCTTTGATGACTCTTTAACCTCTCTTCCTGAGGATTTTGTTACTGCTTACAAAGGGCTGGACAAACAGTATGCAGATCGTTTGGGTATTCCTTTCAGTGAGAAGGGTGTCCTTTCTGTTGAACGTGCCAAGTTCGTTGAAAGCACCGTGCCTTATCTGACTGAGAAACCTTCTGCACTTCGCCAGATCCTCGTGGCTTCTGACAACTCTCCAGAGGCTTACAAGTTGGCTGAAGAAGCATTCTTGATGAAGATTAGCGAGACTCCGGGCATTATCAATAAAGAGACTTTATCTGTTAATCCAGCTGCGCTGCAAGCCTTCATGCGTAAGAATGCTGAGTCTATTGACCAAGTTCCGGGTCTTCGTCAGCGTTTAGAGCAGACTGCTTCGAGCATTGACGGCCTGTTGGGTAATCGCCAGAGACTTCTGGAACTTCAGAAGAATGCCGCTGTGCAAAAGATTGAGAATGTTTGGTCTAGAGCGTATGGACAGACTGGTGGCTTTGAAGGTTTTGTTGGTCGAGCACTAAACAATCCGGAAGAATTAAAACAGCTTCTGGTTGCAGCAGGTAGTGATAGCACACTGCAGCGCGGCTTGAAATCAACTGTGTTAGATCTTGGCTTGAAGTCGTCCGATAAGATGAAATTCTTTGACGATAACTTAACCGCTATCAACACTCTGTTTGGTAAAGACCACGCACAGAACATCAAGGCTTTGTTAGAGGCTTCTGATCGTTTGGCAAGCAATCCTGTGATGGCTCGGATCAACCAAAGTCTGTCTCAAACCACTCAGTTTGAACAGCTTACTGGTACAGATCCTGTCAGAACAGCTTCCTTGTTGCGTCAGCAAGTTCAGAGCACCTTCTATAAGGTTTCTACTTTATTTAGTCGCTTCTTACAAAACCGTTCTGCCAAGGCTGAGAATACCGAAATTCAAGAATTCTTACTGAATCCTAAGAATGTTCGGGATATGGCGCAAGCCTTGAAAGCATTGGAAGAAGGCGGTGAAAAAGGACTGAGCAAAGCTAGACAAATTGCAGGTAAGCTTCTGAGCAATGCCGGAACTGCTGCTTTGATTGGTGCTACGGCTCCGGCACGTATCATTGAACGAGAAGAAGTACCGCAGGAGTAAAAATGTTAGACCTCTTGCTTGATCCAGACAAAGCACTAGATGCAGTTAATAATGCTGTACGCCTTGTTAAGAAAGCTGCTTCTACAGTTGATAATGTAGAGTCCCTTGGCCCTGTCTTGGGTAAGTATTTTGACGCCAAAGCTACCGCAATTGCAGTGTCGGCCAAAGCCAAGTCGGGAGACTTCGGTGGGTCGATGCGCGGTAAAGCTCTTGAGATCGAAATGGCCTTAGATGCGGCCAAGTCGTTTGAGAATGAAGTGAAGATGTTATTCTTCGCTGCCAATAAGATGGATGTATGGCAGAAAGCTGAAGCTCGTATGCGCGAGATGGAAGTTGCTGCGGCTAAAGAGGCCGCTGCTGCCAAACGTAAAGCGGCCCAGAAGAAGAAAGAAACTGAAGAAGCCATCGAGATCGCAGTTGCTGTGTCTCTCGCTGTAGTCTTCTTAGGTCTTCTTCTCTGGGGTGGATGGGAAATGTTGCAGTACTGTAAGCAACATGGCTGCGGGAGATAAGTGGGCAGAAACAAGGAAGGGCTTAGACAAATGGTTTAGGCTTCTTCCTTACTTCGGTACAGTATACATTCTACTGGATATTCTACCCTACTTACCCGACTCTATCGCTAAAAAGATTGTAGATAAACTTCTAGCTGCTGCTGGATTAGGAGAATAATAAATGCTATCACTTATTTCAACCTTAGGAGGACTGCTGATCTCTGGTCTTCCTAGTCTGTTAAACTTCTTTCAGAATAGAGCAGACCAAAAGCATGAGCGTGAACTTGCTAAGGTTCAAGCTGAGAAGGAACTGGCTTTAGCTAAGGAAGGCTTTGCTGCTCAGGCTAAGATCGAAGAGATCAAGCTTGAACAAGTTACTTTGCAGACTAACGCTGAAATGGCTAAGGCTGAAGCTGAGATGACCAAGGGTGCTCAAGACCACGACAAGGCTGTCCTGTCTAAGGCTGCTGGTTGGGTGTCTAGCTATGTTGGTACTGTTCGTCCTACAGTGACCTACATCTTCGTCATCGAACTGGTTTTAATTAACGCCTTCATGTGCTATTACATGTTCCAGCATCCCGGCCTGATTACTAGCATTGATGATGTGATTCGGTACTCTGACTTGATCTTCAGCTCCGATGAGATGTCCATGTTAGGCGGTATCATTGGTTTCTGGTTCGGTAGCCGTGGATGGGCTAAGAAATGAAACTAAGCAAAGCTGGTGCTGATCTTATGCACCGCTTTGAAGGATTTAGGAATAAGCCGTATCTGTGTCCTGCTCATATCTGGACTATCGGATACGGTGAAGTCCTATATCAGGATCAGATCAAGCTTCCTATGGTCCGCAAGGAAGGCTACACTGGTCTGATCCGCAAGGAATATCCTTTGAAGCCGGAGCACAACCGTGTATGGAGCAAAGATGAAATTGAAGCCTTATTCGCAAAGAGTGTCCAAAGCTTTGAATCTGGTGTTCTTAGACTTGCTCCCAATCTTGCTGGTCATCAAGGTGCATTTGACGCTTGTGTCTCATTTGCCTTCAATGCTGGACTAGGTAATTTCCAACGGAGCACTATCCGACAGAAGATCCTCAGAGAAGATTGGGAAGGCGCAGCAGAAGCTTTCATGGCATGGACTAAGGGAGGCGGTATTGTCCTTCCCGGTTTAGTTAAACGTAGGGTAGCCGAAAAGGAGCTATTCTTAAGTTCATTTAAGAAGGATCAGGACGATGAGCAGTGAAGAAGATATTTCACATAAAGAAATCTATGAGCGATTGTGCAAAGTAGAAGCTAAGGTGGATAAGGTAGCTGAAGACACAGAAGGCATGGTCAAAGCCTTTAATGCTGCCTCCGGTGCATTCACTGTCCTTGAATGGATCGCTAAGATCGCTAAACCTATCTTGTGGATCTCAGGGTGTGTCGTAGCCTTTGCAGCCATCCTACACGATTATAAGAAGTACTGAGGTGCTATATGGCTGGATTATTTGAAGAAGCTGTAGCATGGTTGCGTTCTCCTCAAAGGACGCAGCAACTACAAGGTATAGGAAACGCCATTGCCGATGCCGAACGCCGAGCAGGGTTGTTTAACCAACTTAATCGCCAAGCTACTGAGGAATTTTTAGCTACTGGCGATATTTATGGGCCTAAGTCAAAAGAAGTGGCTATGCAATTAGCTAACGCTTATAATCCTATAGGCATGACGGCTTATCATGGGACTCCTCACAATATCGTGGGTAAGTTTGACGCTTCTAGAATTGGTAGCGGAGAAGGCGGGCAAGCTTATGGTTATGGGATGTACTTTGCTCAGAATCCTAAGGTGTCTGCTGAGTACGCAAAAATGGGTGGATCTCAAAATCTATACAAGGTAGATATTCCTAATGAGATGATCCCTAAAATGCTTGACTACGATCTTCCGTTAGCAAAGCAAAAAGAAGTTCTTAATAAAGTTTTAGCTAATCCAATCTTGAAAAAGGCATTAGAAGATGATCTAGCAGAAAAAAACTTCGCAATGCGTAGAGTCGGCGGTAAAAATATTCAGATTCAAGACTTAAAAGGACGGGATGTTCTAGAAACATTGAATGCCTATTTTGACGATGCTTCTGGTAAAGTAGCTGCTGATTATCTAGGCAAGCTTGGATTGACAGGTGTTCGATACTACGATCAGTTTAGTAGGATGAAGCCGCCTATCAGAAGAGAAGAGATTGTATCAGCTATAAATAAAGCTGAACAAGAACGTCAGAAAATTATCGCTTCTAAGAATCCTTATGCTGAACGCATGCTTGCAGCAAATAAACAAGGATTAGATAGGTTGAAAGAAAACCTTGAACGCTGGGATGATATGTATTCTGAGAAGCGTACTAAAAATATGGTGGTCTTCCCCGGTTTTGAACAAGAAGTAGAAATTTTAGGCAAAACAGGTTTAGAGCCTACAATTAAATAACACAAACAAATAAGCCTCCTTGGATGTTACTCCTTGGAGGCTTTTTTTATGTTCCTAAAACTGCTTTCTTAATGGCTTCATCTACAACATCTAAAGCAAGTCCCATATCTGCTCCAGATCGTTTTGCATTGTGTCTGAGGTGCATCAAAGCATCTAAAAGGTCACGATTACTTTGTTGTAGTCGTTTAAGCTCATCAACTTCCCAAGACTCCTTTACTTCCCATTCAAAAGTTAACATATCAGGATACTCGTCAATAGGAAGATCTACAAAGATTGTTCCACTGGCTTTTTTGGGTTCTTTATTATAAGAACCAAAGGTATTAGATTTCCAAACTAGTTGAACTATCATAAAAATCCTCCAAAAGACAGCCAAACAAAGAAACCACACCAACAAAAAGCTAGTATAGCATAAATTACAACCATTTATTGTACCTTTACTTTAGGTTTCTTTTTGGATTCCTTCAGCAGGTACAACTGCCTACGTAACATCCTCTCACGGGCTTCATCAGCATCAAACCACCACTCTCGTCCATTCTTCAGCTCTTCAAGCTCCTTAGGTGTCAGGAAGCCTGCATAGCAGATGTCTAAGAGTCTATTGATTTGTTTTGTTGCGAAGTCTGTTTGACCTTTGACGTTGGGTACAGTGCCGATGCTGCCATAGTGAGCAGTATGGAGCATGAATTCAGCACTATCAGCGATATAGCACTCAGGAGCCATACAAGCCAACATAGAGGCAGCAGAGTAAGCAGAGCCAATAACCGTAGCAGCCACATCGCCTCTACATCCTTTCATAGCCTCAATTATCTGCCAGATGGAGTCTGTACGACCACCATTGGAGTTAATTAAGAAGTTAACATTATCATTCTCACTACAGGTAGCAAGACAATGAATGACATCCCGATACATGGCAGGATCTCCAATGTCATCGTCAATGAAGATCAAATGAGCATTGAATTGTTGCTGGATGGAACGGATTAGGCCATTCTGTTGCTGTTGTTGCCCCATCATCATAATGATTTCTTCTTCGGTGGCCTTACCCATGATTACCGTCCTCGTAGTACGTCTTGGCAATGATGTAGTTCTTCACCAGCGAGCTACGGACAATATCTTCAATGCCGAACTCGAAGCGTGAGAACTCTTTCATGTTGCCTGCAATGTCAAGGAACTTCAAGATGCCTGACTTATCATCCTTCTTACGTAGGTCGGTCTGTCGATAATCCCCACAGAAGATAATCTTAGACTTGTCGCCCACACGAGTGATGATGGTGTCCAGCTCCTCAAAGTTCATATTCTGCATCTCGTCTACGATCAAGACTGAGTGCATAAATGTAGTCCCACGTATGAAGCTTGTAGACACAAACTCAATGTGTCCCTGCTCCACCAGCCGATCCCAAGCATCCTTTCGCTTAAACAGGTCAGAGCAAATCTGTCTGTAAGGCTGGATGTATACGTCCATCTTTTCATCGACATCTCCCGGTAGGAAGCCCATATCACGACTCTGGACGCTGCTTCGGATAATAGTCACCTTGTTAAAGGGATTGTTACGATCCATCACCTCTTCCAAAGCCTTATACAAGGCAATGTATGTCTTACCTGTGCCAGCCACTCCATGCAAAGCCATGAAGTAATCACCACGTTGGTAAGCCTCGAAGAACTCTTTCTGTTTGTCGGTCTTGGGCCTGATAACTGCCATGTCATCCAGCTTCAACTTCAAACTGTTCGACTGCTTCTCTTTAGCAGTCTCTTTTTTTACGGGGAAATTCCCCTTAGCAGGTACTGTAGTCACCAATGCCTCCATGTATTTGCAATAATGTGAACACAGGTAATCATCTCGACTACCCGCATTGCTATCATCACGGATTTATTCACCCTTATCGTCATCCACGACATACGGTACAGTACGAACCGTAGGAAACTTAGCCATGAACTCTTCCCTTGTGATGTCCCGTCCAATTTTGACCTCTGAAAAAGCCTCCCCAGCCTGAGCTAGGGAAGCCTTCAGAGTCACACACGCTGGACAGTTATCCTTAGTGTAGACTGTCTTCATCAGATTTCACATCCTCCTGCGGCACACGCCAACGTCTGAGCACCCTCTACGTTGTCCGTATTCTCCTTGAACAGACTCCAATCAATACCTACAGGCATTTCCAGAGCCATTTTAGCATACGTTTCCTCGTCGATAGTTTCATAGGGAGCCTGACGATAAGTGCCACCATCCATCGGAAGGAAGGATACACCAGTAATTTCATCAAAGTTATCCCATACCCACGCACCAACTTTAGGCCATTCATGTTCTTGCACCGAGATAGTTACAGAAGGTTTATGCTCACAGTAATGACGCTGATACGTCAACCACAGACGAAGGTGCGTAATAGCATCCAAGTCCTCACGGAGCAGAGCACCTTCAGCAACCTTCATCGGGAAGCTGAACACTGTCGTGCTCTCAGGTTTCATAAAGCAAGGCTCCGAGGGGAAACCTTGAGACTTCAGGAAGTCCGTCAGAGGATCTTTGTTATCAGACCTTACACGACGAATGTAATACTGAGCATGTTGAGGGTGAATGCCAGAAGCAGTAGAACTAAGTTGACTGACAGTGCCTTCGGGTTTGATTGCTGTAATAGCAGCACTCCGATTGATACCGATAGCATCAGCGTACTCAGCATTAACATTAACAGCCACATCTTTCAGTTCCTCCAGAAGTTTAGGAAGGTTAGGATCATCGGGATTATTCAACAGTTTATTGTCGAGAATACCCGTCATGGAAACACCAAGCAAACGCTCTTCCTCAGTGTTTGTCTGCCACACCTTCCGCAGATACGGGAAGTGCGTCATCGTCGATTGGAACGTCCCGAGAATAGTCGCCATAGCGATCTTATCACGTAGTCGCTCCACAGTATCATCGCTACGAACAATAACAGAAGAAAGATTACAGAATTGATAAGGCCGAAGAATAATCTCAGAGCAAGGGTTTGTGCCCCACTCTTGACCAAGCTTACGGCGTCCATTCTTTCCTGCCTGAAGCTCCGAAGCGTAGCGATTAAAGATTCCGCGCTCTCCCGAATGACTTTCATAGATACTGCTCCACTCACGCATGAACTGACCAACATCAGGCTTGACATCATAGACAGCACTGTTGTTTGCCAGAGCACGTTGACCGTTACCATCCCACCAATTGCCTGCCTTAGCGTGAGCCATACGATCATCACCAAGATCAGACAAAGAGATCATCGCACTGCGTCGAACTCCACCCACCACAACGACTTCTCCGATCTTGCACAGGATGTCATGCGCCTCCAGCGAGGTGAGTTTACGGCCAGCAGCCCCCTTGAACTTAGCAACAGTGTATTTGAATAGCTCCACCAGAGGCTCAGGTCCACTTGCCCGTCCACCAAAGGTCTTGAGCCTTGTACCGGCAGGACGTACCGAAGATACATCCCACTTAGGGATTTCACCTGCATAGAGCAGGGCAATAATCTGTCGCAGAGCCTTTGCCCAGCCTTCTTTGGAGTCTTTAACGACAACCACAGACTGAGAATCAAACAACTGACACGGGATCTCAGGCAATTTATTGACATACTTCTGCTCCACACTAAAGCCTACACCTGTACCGCAGAGCAGGATATACATCGCCTCATCAAATGCCTTAGGATCGTCAATAGGCAGATAAGAGCAGTTATAACCTGCAATGTTCTGGCGCTCAAGAGCCTCGCCAGCAGTCATGATAGACCGCATAGAAGGCACAACCTCAAGGTTCACAATCGAGTTGTACAGCTTGTCGTACAGATTGTCTGTCAGTGTATAGTTGTGTTTGTCCTTCAGGTGTTTCTTCATGAAGTTCATGTACCGTTCCACTGTTTCAGGCCAGTGCTCACGGCGGCCTTCTTCATCCAGATAACGAGCATAACGGCTCTTGGCGATGTACTCATTATACGGGGTCATTTTAAAAGTCATTCAGCATCCTCTTTAGTTTATCTATGTTTTCTTCGATCCTGTCCTCGAAGGCTTCAACAAGTTCATCACTGTGGATGTCTAACACCTCCATCAATGTGATCTCGTCTAAGCCTGCAAGTCTCTCTTTCAATTCTTCGAGGGTGACTTCCATGTGTCAACCTCCCTCTGGAGATACCACAAAGCTTTCTGTAAGTCTTCCAGCGGCTTTCCTTTGTGCTTGTGTCGTGCAATGTACTTCACCGCATTAGCAAGCCTAAAGTTAAGATCCCAATCTTCAATGACATCAATCACCTCAAACTTACCGTGAGTGTAATGCTTCGGTGAGTTGACTACATCATTCTGCATGTACTGCTCCTTCTCCCATTCCACAAAAGCATCATCATCGTCCCATGTCTTGATCGTGATAGTATCAGGCTGGTTAATGAAGACATTCCTGTTGACATACTTGTTGTAGCCTTGACAGGTGATACATGGTTTCATGTCCCGAGGACTTTCACCATAGAAGCAACTGTTGCACTTATGTTCCTGATTGATTACCATATTTCCTCTGCAAGTATTCGATTGACAAGAACATCTCATCGAAATGTCCGTCCTGTACCTCGTTCATCACCAGCAAGCCTCTCCAGTGACGGTTAGACAACTGATCCATATAAGATTCGTCATGCAGATAATAAGATCCAGCAATAATAGCACAGATAGGTTTACCATCAGCACGTTTCCCATAGGCGATCTGTTTACCTTGTTGATGCCCGGCCACACAAGACATATGCAGCTTATTGATAATAGCAGCAGCACTACCAGCAGGTCGCCCCATCGCTCCCACAGGCCAGTAGTGATTAAAGCCCACACCACCAATAAAGACGGGATGCAAGAAAGGAAATACTTCCCAATCCTTCTCATACTCCAGATCCTTTGTCGAGATTAGACCTTCCAAGGTAGGGTTGTTATTCACAGCCCTATCAATGCGGTTCTCGTGGTTACCGAGAGTCAGAACCATTCGAGGCTTGTACACCTTCTCCTTGTTCTTCTTCTGCCTGCTCTGCAAGTCCCTCAGAGGCTTCAGGAGTAACTTCATGGCATCCTTGGTCACCTGAATGTCAGTCTTGTAGCGCAAGCCTTCAAAGTACTTAGAGCCTTTGATGTCGTGACTAGACAGGCTAGGCATATCAGCGAAATCCCCCAGATTGACAACAACATCAGGGCGATACTCACAGATAGCCTCTCCTGCCCATGTAAGATGTTCCGTTGGTACTCCATCCTTAATCTGACAGTCCGGGATGACTAGAATCCTCATTGTCTTCTTCCTCTTCTTCAGTGTCAATTTCAAAGTAGTGGTCACGCCACGGATCGTCGATCTCATTGTCAGGATCTAAATCCACCCAAGCAGGCTTCTGTAGTCGAATCTGATCCTTGATGTTGTACTTGTAGATACCTTCGAGGAATCGTACAAAGTCTTCTAAGACATCAGACCACCGATCATCACCAGAGACTCGGGTGTAGTATGTCTTACCTTCATAGTCCCTATGCTCAAACGCATAGTACTCTTGTTGGTTATCGTTCATCACCGGAGCCTCCAATGGTCAGCCGTTCAGCCCTCGAAGCAAGCTTCTGAAGGTTCTTAGATGCAATGTCAGCCAAGCTCCAGCCCATCACAGTGGACAGACCGGCAAGCTGCCAGAACACATCGCCCATCTCCTTCTGCAAGCCCTCCTCGTCCAGAGCACCGTCACGAATCCACTTGGCATACTTACCAGCCACTTCCCCAGCCTCCGAGGTCAGATTCGCCACCATGTAGGCAGGGTTCTTAGCAGTTTCCAAGGCAGTTTCCCATGCCTTCTTTTGATAATCTTCAATCAGCATTCATAGCCTCCATTATACTTGGACAAAGTACAGACAGTACCGTTTTACAAGCTTCTGCAACATCTCGATGCTCCTTCTGTGTACTCGGATCAGTCCTGACTTCAATGTAGTGTAACCAGCTACGCAGCGTACCGTTCATGTACATCCTGCTCACTGCCATGCCCTCAGGAAGCAACGCTCTTGCTTGCTCCTTAGCTACACCACGATTGAGTGCTGCCTGATACATGAACTCAGCCTCTTGCTGGACACGCAACTGAGCAGCATTCCACCAGTTTTGCATCTCAGCGTCATTCACCTGCAAGCTGTTCTGTCGGTTCTTCGTATCCTGTAGACGACACTCACGCAGATCAAAGTCATTCACAACAGCGTAACGCTGGGAGAATTCTTGGAAGCTAAAGCTACGATGGCGAAGGATCTGCCGAGCAATATCTCGTGTAGTCTCAATCTCCATACACACATTAGCCATCTCAAAGGGACTCCAGTGCTTATGCTTCATCAGGTACTTCAGAAGCTTAGGTGCAGTCTCGTGGTTGTGCTGATTCTCAGGGTTACTCACACGGGCACAGAAGGCTACCTTCTCTTCAATGTCAGGGGTTGCCCAAACTAGATTGACTTTCAATGTCTTCTCCATTACACATTAGTTTCTCACCCTCTCTAAGGCCATTCTTCAGAGCCTCGAGGATGCCGTAGCAGAGCAGTTGTTCTCGTTCCTGCTCTGTCAGATCAAAGCTGTAGCAAGCCGATCCATCAGTATTCTCGTGTAACAGCGTAACCTGCATTGCGTACCTCGTCAAGGAACATCTTAAAGTCACTGTAAACCATGAAGTAACGAAGGACAGTCAGGATAGCAGAGGAAGTCTCTACATCATCCCAATCCAAGCACATCAAGTAGTCTTCCTTCAGGCGCTCGACCACTAGAGCCTCCATCACATCATGCCATGCGTCCTTTACCGAAGGATGCTCCAACATCTTAAAAATACTATTCATTTATCCACTCCTGAGGAATCTCTTTGTCAGCAAACTTAAAGCCGTTCTTGTTGCACCAGTCTGCATAGGTAGTCCTACTTGCTTTGCTGATCTTAGCCTTCGAGTTACTGAAGACAAACCTAATGTCCAATGTTGGGTTGTGTCGCTTAACGAGGATATGCTTCTGACGATCAGCAGGTAAGAACCTACCTTTAGTCTCTACGATGATCCCGTTAGCAAGCACAAAGTCAGGCGTATACACATGAGTAGATGCTGGTTTTATGTAGTTCAGCTTCAGTTTCTCATACGTATACTCGATGCCTGCCTTGTCCAACTGCTCCGCAATGCGCTCTTCCAAGCCACTGCGGAAGCCATACTTCTTTGCAACCTGTTTGTATGTCAGCTTACGTTTGACGGTTGCCATAGTTCGCCTTCGTATCTCCGGAGCCACAGGAGCTGCCCTTGTTCAGTAAGATATTCAATTCCATGTTCCTTCTCCTTGTAAACCTTCCACACTGCTTGAAGTAGTTCCTCTTGCGTCTTAGCATTTTTAAGCGCTTTTTCAGCTTTGACAGGACCGATTCCTTCCAAGCCCGGAATGTTATCCACTCTGTCACCTGTGAGTAGCTGTAGGCAAAAGTTCTTATACGCTTGATCTTCATCAATGTACTCCGTCTTAGCCTTCATCGGGTTATGGTGCCATCCCGGTATCTGCCTTAGGTCTTTATCGACGCCTACAAGCAGGTACTGGTCTGGCTCCTTTGTCATCCTGATAGCTACTTCATCATCTGCCTCCTGACCATCTACAACGACAGCCCCTAGTCGGGTAATCATACATTCACGCAAAGCATCGTAGTGTTTGGGCTTTTTAGCGTCTTTGCGATTACCTTTGTAGGGTACTGTCTTTGCAATCTCGTAGCGGTAGTTGTTTTTACCAGTTAAGAAGGCTTCATAAGAGTCTGCCTTCAGGTTTATGTAGACCATATCTTCGAGTGTCTCTACTAACCTGCTCTTTGCAAACTTCTCAGACTCCTCCTCACTAGCAAAACCAACACCGTAAATCAGGTAGTCAGCGTCAATAAGTAGCTTCTTTGGTGAGTCCTCAGAGGACATCATCCAGTTCTTCTTCGACAAACGGAGACTCTTCACCGTCTGGGCTATACACCTTCAACTCAGTCACGATCAGTTTCTTGATCGACGGAGCAGCGCCGTACTTAGCAGACATCTTGTGACGATAGCTAGACACAAGGGCAGTCACCTTAGTTCCGTTACCGATCTTAGCGATATCCACAGGCTTACCGTCCTGATCCACAGGCTCAAACACATAGAGGCTCTTGCCTACAATGTACTTGCCCATAGTGTCTTTCTCTTTGATCTGGATGCCAAGCTCTTTGAGGGCTTCAGCGGCTTTGTCTGAAAGATTACCGATTGTGCATTCGTACTTCTTGTTATCCTCGTTGAACTTCGTATTGTACTGATTCATCCAGTTAGCCCAGAAGAGTTCACCACCGATCTTTACAGGTTTCATATCCATTTCATTTTCCTTTGTGCTGTTTCCAGCTTTGGTACAGGTGGAGACTTATCATCTCCGAGAAGCCCGTAGTCCTATGCGTCCATAGGGTTCACTGATAAATCCCAGCAATACGTGTATTGTAAACAAGTCTACAACAGTGACGCCGGACAATTTTGGTGAGACTGGAGGGACTCGAACCCTCACGCACAAGGCGGCAGATTTTAAGTCTGCTGTGTCTACCGATTCCACCACAGTCTCATTCGCAGCGAAGCGAGAATCTTCACTACGTTGCGGCATTGAAGAACAATTATTGTAGCATAATCTTGTCCACTTTGTCAAGATCTTCTGCAACACTTTCTAAATATTCCATGATCCCAGCCGCTACAGCATAGACCGTAAAGAAGTCAACACTCTCAGTTGTCTTGACCTCGAAGCTATCTTCATACAAATTGATTACAATCTGTCCTGTGATCTTGTCATTCTCGATGTTCTTCGACATACAAAGCAGCCTTTCTCATAAGCTCAGGATTGTCTTTGAACAGCCCGAGAGCGCGGTTACAGTTATGACAAAGTAGTTTTCTTACTTTACCAGTGTTGTGATCATGGTCCACAGCAAGCTTTTCATTGTGATTGTTCTTACCAATCAAGAAGCCTTCGCCGTAGCAGAGATAGCACTTGTAGTCCTGATCTTTCTTCATCTGCTCCAAAGCAGAATCGTCGATACCGTAGTTCCTTTTATAGTAAGCATTCTTGCCCCTACAAGCTGAACCACAGTATAACTGGCTAGGGTTTGTAGGAGTAAAAACGCTCCCACAAGTCTTGCAGTTTTTATCTTTGAAGTAACCGTTTGGATACTTAGTGAGTTCCGTACCAGTTTGCACCTATTTTCCCTTCTGCAGCAACAGGACAACGAAAGTTTAGATCCTTACCCGCCTTAGCTGCGGAAGCAATGACAATCTCTTTTACTGTCTCTGCAAACTCAGGCTTAGTCTCAATCTGCACTTCGTCGTGAACCGTCGCAACTAGCTTGTATGGTATCTTTCTGTTTTTAAGCTCCTCTGAAAAGTTAACAAGCCATTTCTTAGCGATAATGGCCCCTGCTGATTGAAGAAGCGTATTGAGAGCAGAGTGTTCTGAACGAATGTTAAGTCTGCGCCCATCAAGTCCCGGTAGCCAGCCTTTTTGAGCGAACTTCGCAACCTTTTGCTTGAGTTTTGCATAAGCAGGGACGTTCCGTTCAAAAGAATCAATAATTTTCTTTCCTTGAGAGGATGATCCACCAATGATAGAACCCACTTTTGCTGGCGAAGCCCCATAGAGCGTGGCATAGAGCACTGTCTTCGCATCGTTGCGTGTAGGTACTCCAAACGCTTTCTGGTTTCTTGTATGTACATCACCGTTTACTACCTCATTCATATAGTCTTCATCATTCAAGTAGTGAGCAAAGCATCGAAGCTCAATACCAGATAAATCAACACCGACAAGAACGTTACCTTCTTCAACAGACCAACATTCCCGACACTCTTTACCATAAACACTACTTGTGTTAGGCACTTGGCCCATGTTCGGGCTACTGTGTGTCATCCTGCCTGTCACTGCTCCGTTGGTAATGACCTTGCCGTGTACTCTGCCGTCTTCTCCTGTGGCCTTGATCCAGCTTTCGATCTGTGCCACACGCTTTTGGAGCATAAGATACTCAGCAATCAACTTAGCCTCAGGAATGTCTAGCTTCGATAGGATAGATTCATCCACCATCGGCTGACCTGTCTCAGTGAACTGCTTAGGTTTCCACCCTAGTTCGATCAGCTTTTCTCCGATTTGCTTTCTTGATCCGGGGTTGAAAGTAACCAGCAAGGGCTTGAGTTCTTTTCCTCGCTTGCCGATCCCACGTGAGACTTCGTAGGGAGGCCATCTACTTTGCATCTGCTCATATATTCCTGCCATTTTTCCTTTGATGTCAGTAAGTAGACAAGTGGCGTAAACGGTGTCCAGTTTGAATCCATTGCGTTCCTGTTCTGCGATGATCGCTGCTACCTTGTGTTCCAAGTCAATCGAATCCTGTGAAAACTGTTTCTCATCCAACTCATTGCGTAGTTTAAGATACAGCTCAGAACAAACTTCAACGTCCCGGATGCAATAATGCTCCATAAGAGGACGGTGAGGAAGGTCGAATTCAATTCCATCTGGAACCTTTTCTTCTTTTGATACTTGCTCTCCGGTGTAGTCGTTCAACCACAGCCAGATAGCCCGATAGTTAATCTTCTGTACGCCTAGCGTCTTTCCCCATGCCTCCAGAGAATGTCCTTGCTCCCTCGAAGGATCGAGAAGTCTGCTTGCGATAAGAGTGTCGAAGACTTGGCTCAAACGAATCTTCGTCTTCCAGATACGATTGAGGATCGGTGCATCGAAAGAGATGATGTTGTGGCCTATCAAGAGTGTAGCCTTGCTTAGATAGTCGCTTAGGCCAGTTGCTTCTCTCCATACTCGTACTTCTCCTGTGTCAATGTCCTTTGTCACTACTACGTGGATCTTCTTCAGATCCGTAGTTGTTTCGATGTCGAGGACTAGCCTCATACGTATCCTTCACTTTAAGTTGAGCCATAGACCTACCTGAGCAAAAGCATATCCCGTCCAGATCATGCCATTGGATAGTTCGCCTTTGCTCCATTGTAGCACACCTACGATGAGATAGCCAACCCCTGTTGCTCCTACGATCAAGTGTTCAATCGTCACGTTCGTCTTCCTTCAAAGGCTCTTCCTCGATCAGTTTTTCCTTAGGGCGATCACGTTTAAAGATCCTATCCCATCCTTCCTCGTAAGCCTTCTGATCCTGCTGCTTACGTGGTGCATCGCCTTTGCCACCATCAGAGTGTTTCATATTCTATCTCCATCATTCGCCCTGTTTCTTTAACGTACTGCAAGTCGCAAGCAGGTCCAGTATATCCGTTATAACGATTCTTTGCGACAGCAACTCGTGTTTTATGTCGCTCTGATTCGTTCTCTGCCATGCTATTTCGTTCAAGTGTAATAACTGCGTCAGATAGCTGTGCAATTGCTCCAGAGCCTCGGAGCTGAGAAAGCGATACAGCTTGTCCATCTTCGTGTCCTGCATTTCCTTGTGGCCTCCGTAGGTGCGATACACAGATCAGGGTTACTTCCAGTTCCTGTACCAGTGTTCGTAATTTCGTCATCATGTTATCAATTGCTTTACGCTCATCACCATTGTCCAAACCAGATACGACAATAGAAATATGGTCGAGAAAGATAACACGACAATCACATGCCTTTGCCATGTACCTGATTCTGTTGGCAATGTTATCAACGTCACTAGAGCCGAAATGGTCAAAAAGAAACACCCTATTTGTGCCAAGAGTTGCATCAAAAGCCTCCTTCAATTCACTTTCTGTCACTGGCTTATCAGGCAAGTGCAGCAGCTTGTTAGCGTGTAGCGACATGATACTCCGAGCAGTCTTCCTTGTGGATTCTTCCAAGAAAAGCCCACCGATGTTCCACTGAGTAGTTTTGAGCAGGTGATACAGAATCTCCCGAAGGAATTGACTCTTACCCAACCCAGACCCTGCGGTGACCGTAATCAGTTCAGCTTTCCTAAGCCCGTACAGCAGCTTATTCAAGCCCTTCCAAGGATACTGAGCCTCTGCTGGCTGCTCAGGCTTAAGCACTTCCTCCCACAAATCAGCAGCATTGACGATGCCATCAGGGACGTATGCCTCAGCCTTCCACCACTCATTGACAAACTCTTTAGTAGCCCCCGCTTGCAGGTACTCACAAGCATCCTTGTAGCCACTCTTGTGCTTGACAATCTTTGCCTTTTGTCCGAACAGTTCAGCCACTTCCTTAGCTGCCTTCTGACCCGGTTCATCGGCATCGAAGCAGATAACGATGTTCTCGAAGCTGTTCAACCATTCGTATTGGGCTTTGCAGTCCTTTAAAGCTGCTTGTGCGCCATTTCTAATTGAGACACTAGGCCACTGACTCCCTGTGAGTTGGTATCCTGCCAACGCATCAAGTTCTCCTTCATATACTGTGACATACTTCCCACCTCCGTGAAAGAGATGTTGACCGAATAAAGCGGCTCCTTGGAAGCTGCCCATAATGGAAAATTGTTTATCTCTGACTCTCCGAACCTTAGCAGCGACAACAGATCCTGTTTCGTTAGCATAAGGGTAATACTGGTGTTCTCCATCTTGCGTTACTCCGAATTTCTCGCATGTTTGTTGAGTGATGCCTCGATCAGGGATTGACTTTACCGTCCCCTTGATCTCCAACTTCTTTGGCGCTACTGCGTCACGCATAACTGATCTTTCTTCGATTGTGTTTTCAAACTCTGTTGTTCCACACTTAAAACAGTGTGTGTGCCCATCGTCATAGAGACTATTCGCGTCAGTGCTGCCGCAGTGGTCACATCCGATGTGCCTGAGAAACTTAGAAGTCATTCTTTTCCTTTAGCTTGGCTTCGATGGCGTCAGCAAACACATGGGTGTCCTCATTCACGCAATCTCGTCCTGTTGATTCGCACCACAGGTCACTCTTTTCCTCATCCGTCAGCCCCACCCACGGCTTGCTTGCTGGTGGGGATGTGTAGAGGGGAATCGAGTTGCCAAAGTCTTGGTGGTGCAGGTTTCCATAGGTTTTGTCTTTCCACGCCACCGGCTCCTGCTGTGCTGGCCCCCCATCAAGATGCGACCAGCAGCAACTGCATGATCCGTCAATGCACGGGTCATCTTGTGCTGGCTGCTCGGCCAGTGCTTCGCGGATGGCGGTGATGGCTTTCAAAACATCGGCTGTTACGTCCTCGCAACCCTCCAACGCCTCCAGCGCCAGCTTCAGCGCCTCTTCGGTACTCCGTACCTTGTCTTTAGTAGTCATATTTAGCCCCTTGCATCTTGATTTCCTTCTCGTTCCAGTAGAGGGCATCACTGATCTTGTCCCAATCCGCATCACTGAGCAGATCGTTCACAGTCACCCAATACTTAGCCTTGCTAGGCTCTGGTGTAGGCATCAGTGCTATGACTTCTACACTGTTCCAGTCTACTTCCTCGCCGTGCCATTCAAGCAGGATCGTCACAGCACAGTTGTTTATGTTCATGTCCCAAGACAACATACAATCACCTCATTGAGATTTTGATTAACGTCAGGATACCGATTATAACAGACACAATCATTCTTCGTCACCTACAACCTGTTTAAGTTCGACTTCTAGGTCGTCTGTGCGCAATGCCTTGTCGATGTCCATCATCACTTTGCTGTAGCCATATCTGCGGATAAGACTACAAACATCAGACAAAACCCAATGATAATGTGCTTCTTCCAGATCGTATTCAGCCATCATGTTCTCCAAGAATGAATACTAATTGTCTAAGGGTTTTCCCTAATAGACAAAAAGACAAAACTGTGCTACCCTATCTTTAAAGTATCTTATAAGTGTACTTATACGTCTTAAAGATACTTTAATGATATATAAACATAAATATATTTATACATCTATGTTTATTCTTCTTCTTCGTTGTCTTTAGAGTATCTATTATACTCGTCCTCGGTCAGTTCGTCAACTTCTCTGTCAATGTCCATGTCTGGAATAAGGTCTTTCCGTGCTTTCACTGGCATGGGCACATGGTGAGCAATGTCGCTTAAGCAGTCCAAACATGTGTCCAAGTACTGGCCCGTCTCAGCATGTTTCAATGTCGTCTCATAGTCAGACAGTCTTTTGTTACAGCAGCTACAACGCATTTTTTAGTCCTTTGTACGTATTTCTACGTATTTACTTTTAGTACTTTTAGAGTATAATAATAGTGGGCCTACACTAAAACTATACTTTACCATGAAAACCAGTGAACGAAACCGATTATACAGGACTTACAACACCCTGTACAACCGCCACTACATCGAAGAAGGCTATCATTGTATCTACTGCAACAGCCCCGCAGATACCTTAGACCATTCTCCGCCGTTGTCGTGGCTTGAGCCGTTTGGCTTAGAAACACTACGAAAAGCAGGGATACCCCTCGTAACTGTTCCGTGTTGTCGTGAGTGCAACGGGCTTTTAGGAGACCGAAAACTGCTCACCGTCGAAGATCGGCTAGAGTATCTCGAAAAGAAATACAACAGCCTTTTTGACAAACTTGTCAGATGGTCCGACGAAGAACTCGAAGAAATGGGAGAATTCTTCCAGAAATCCATCCACGCCCAGCGCCAACGAGAAGAAGAACTACTCCGTAAAATTCGAGCCGTCGAACAGCGCATTTTAAGGTCTTGGACCCTTCCTGATATGGCCACCCGGTAAAAACAGCTCTATGGCCCGTTTAAGGGCCTTGCTGAGGATGTTATGCATCAATATACCCTCCAACAATGTACATGATGATGATAAAGGCCAACAATCCAGTCAATTTTAACTGTTCACGCATGGATAACCTCTCTGCGGTTACTAGTAATGCATTTACCTCCCCAGCACCAGTGTTGGAAGATCCGATTCTGGCAATGCTTAATGAATGCTTCACTAATGCACCACAGCTCTAGTGGCTTATCACAATGTGAAATGCTTTGTATGACAATAAAGGGCGGCTCCTCGTCCTCATAGTCGATTAATTCGCCCTCGATAAGCAAGGGAATACCTAAGTATTCATCTGTGATTGTGTAAATGTGTGACTTCATAGTGGCGCATCCTCTGTATCAGGGTTGGCCATGACTTTAGCATAGCCTGTCAATGGTTTAGACTGTGGTATTGTCTCCAATGTGATACTATCCGGCGTTTGTTCACCATTAACAGTCCTGAAGGGCCACTGCGATAGTGCATCCGCACACAATAGCGCCTCCTGTAGTGTCTTCCCGGCTTGAATGTTCATGTTCAAGGTATCAATCCAAAGCTGGTGATCTTTCATGATGTGAAATCCTTATTCTTTCGCAATACAAAGAGATTCAAGCATTCTCCCTTCAGCCATTGTCCTGTAAATTCCCCTGTATCAGGGTCGATCTCAGGGACTTCTGGCGCATAATTATTGCAGTCAATGAAATGTTGACAGAGGCCCCTGTCGTGGCTTGAGAATGCGACAATGCCAGATGATATGAATTGGACTTGATACATTGTCAGGCCTTCGATGCGTCATTGTTGAACACAAACACATAGTCGCCAGAGGGCAACTGACCGCCAAGCAAGCCACCATAGTGCACCTCAGTCCAGCCCAGCTTGGTTACTAGGGCTTCAGCAGCTTTACGGTAAACAGCCTGCCCAGACAATTCGTGCGGATAGTCAATAGTGATTGACCCTGCTTCGCATTGGGCCTTGATGCGTGATCCTTTGACATTGGTAGGGCCGAAGTATTTGCAGATGATTGCTTGCATGATTGATCCTTTGAAGGAATACTGGAAAGGCCAGCACCTGGTGCGCGGTCAATGTGTCGCTGCACTGCACTGGATTGTATCACACAACCCAGCACGCTACAGTGTCACTTATGTTACAGTGGCTTGACGTAACTGTAGTGTTCTCCTTGATCCTCATAGGGCGACAAGAAAGCACACACTGCACAATGCTTTGCATCATATCGAATAGTAGTGCCATCGTCCCATTCCTTGCGGAAATTCAAGCCTGTTTCAGCACTGACTTTACGAATGGCCCCTAGCTCGCTGGATGCTTTGACCTTGTAGCGTTTCACCCACGAATAATTGGCATCCTCGCCGTAGGTGTAGGTGTAGGTGACTTCAACAAAAAACAGTGTTTGCATGGTGGTTTCTCCGGGTTAGTTAAATAGTGCTGCTGCACTGCACAGGATTCTACGTGGCTCAGCCACTTTAGCCTAGAACCCTGCACGCTACAGTGTCACTTATGCGACAGTTCCTGTTTAAAGGCTTGGACTGCTTCGCGCTTAGTGTATCCCATATATTGACGGGTTACTAGATAGCCGTTCACAAGGGCGCTGATTCTGTAAGCGCCTTGGAAAGTTTTTTCTATTGTCATGGTTCAGACTCCCAAGGCAAGCAAGACACCCCAGAGGGCGAAGATAATGCAGCAGAGGATTACAGCGACTGTATCGGACATTTTAGGCTTTCTCAGATGGTTTTGAAGGTGACGTTAACAGAGGCATTGTTACTGTCCGATTCTACGGCGTGCAGCCAATAGATCAGTTCGTCAAAGGCTTTGTTAAAGCAGGTAGTGTACAGACCTACAGATACGGCCTCGCCGTCTACGGTGACAGTTCCCGATACATCGTAGCTGTCAGGATTTCCTTGTTCGTCCAGTGTGGTGGTGAAGGTCAGTTCTTGCATGATGGTTTGCTCCGGGTTTATAGGGCAGACAAATTTTCTACCCTTTCACATATATAGCGCGAAAGATCCGTGCCAGTTTGTGTAAGTCCTTGATTTTATTGACCCCTCCAAAACCCTAATAGGGTAAACCCTGAGAATTATAGTGTCCATTCTGTATTAATTGACTGTATAGATTTACAGTATAGGTTATCTCAAGGTTATCGGAATAGGCACCTACACCGCCCCTCACATCCTACAATCTGAAATGTCACTGAAGTGCTGCTTTGACGACAATGTAGTTATGCACAGCTTATCCACAGACTAGGATGCACTACAATGGTGCGTGTGAGTAACTTGTGGATAACTTTGATGACTGACTGGTTAGTCATTAGAGACATGGGGGGAGGGGTGCTTGGTAGAGTTTACTTTTGCAGGAGCCCCTAAAGCACACAAAAAAGGAAAATTAAGATCTATATAACTACTGGTTATAAGTGATTGATCTGTATAGGAAACTGTATAGATTCTGAGGAGGGAATCTGCACACCCTGAAAGGGGAACTTAGAAGGCATAGAAGTGTAACTTTTAAGTACTACTTTTAAGCCCTAAGAAAAAAAAGATGTAACACTTGTAAAAAAAGCTTGACAAATAGACAAAAGTGTGGTATAATATACGTATTAGATAAATTAACGACTTATCTATGTAGGACTCAAGATGAAGTCTAAGAAGCCTGACCCCACTTCTTAGCAAACAAAACAGACACTGATCTGTACACCTCGTAGAGGGAACTTAAATGAAGACATAAAGATATATACTTCATCTAAGATCCTACTACTTATAAGTTAAATACACGTTAGTGTAAACTTAAAATAAATTATAACATCTATGTCTCCCTTCTAAGGATAAAGACTCATATGACTAAACCATCCGGTAACAAAAGAGGCAGACCTCCAAAGTCTGACATAGCAGAGATTAAAGAGAAGCGTAGCGTAGGTCGTCCCAAGGGTGATGCAGCTATCATTAACGAATACAAGCTTAGGATGCTCAACAGTCCTAAGTCAGCCAAGGTCTTAGAAGCTATCTATGATGCTGCTCTGAACGATGAGCATAAGAACCAAGCTGCTGCATGGAAACTCATTGTTGATAGGATTATTCCTGTATCAGCATTTGAGACTGCTAAGGCTGGTGGGGGATCACCTCAGATCTCCATCAACATTACCGGATTGTCTAGCCCGTCTGTGGACACTGTGGAACAGGTCTATGATGTCTCTGACGTAGAAATAAGGGACGTAGACGATGAGTGAACTTAACTTTGCTTTACTCAAGTGGCAACAAGAGGTCTTTAAAGATCCTACTCGATTCAAAGTAGTTGCTGCAGGTCGTCGTTGTGGTAAGTCCAGATTGTCTGCAGTTACCCTCCTGATTGAGGCTCTGAACTGTCCTGAAGGCTCTAGCGTAATGTACGTAGCTCCTACCCTTGGACAGGCACGTAGCATTATCTGGGATCTTTTACATGACTTAGGTAGACCTGTCATCAAGTCATCCCACGTTAACAACCTAGAGATTACTCTTATCAACGGGAGGAAGATCCTTGTACGAGGTGCTGATAACCCTGATAGTCTCCGTGGTGTGTCTCTTACCTATCTTGTACTGGACGAATGTGCGTTCATTAAGCAAGACGTATGGGAGAAGATCCTACGTGCTGCTCTGTCGGATCGTAAAGGTAGGGCCTTATTCATTTCTACCCCTTCAGGTCGGAATTGGTTTTATGATACTTTTAAGCTTGGACAAAGTGGTGAAGATCACGAATGGAAGAGTTGGCATAAAACCACAGCAGACAATGAGACGATTGATCCGAAAGAGATTGAGGCTGCTAAGCGCACTCTAAGCTCCTTTGCATTTAAGCAGGAATACCTGTCTAGCTTCGACACAGCAGGTGCTGATGTCTTCAAGGCTGAATGGATCAAAGAAGGTTCTATTCCTGACAATGGCTCCTACGTTATTGCTATCGACTTAGCTGGCTTTGAGAACATCTCCGAAGGCTCTACGAATAAGAAGAGACTGGACGAGACAGCCATCGCTGTGGTCAAGATCGGTAATGACAATAAGTGGTATGTAGACAAGATTGAGCATGGTCGGTGGGACATCAAAGAGACTTGTATGAGGATCTTGAAGAACATCAAGGAGTACCAACCAATCCAGATCGGTATTGAGCGTGGTACAGCCATGAATGCTGTCATGGGTGTCTTACAGGACATGATGCGTCAATACAATACCTTTGCTCACATACAGACACTTACACACGGTAACAAAAAGAAAACAGACCGGATTGTCTGGGCCTTGCAGGGTAGGTTTGAGCATGGTCATATCGTCCTGAATGAGGATGAAGACTTCGAGGAGTTCAAGGATCAACTGGTAATGTTCCCCACCAAAGGGGTGCATGATGACTTGGTTGATGCTTTGGCTTATGTGGAACAATTAGCTATCTCAGCGTTCCTTCCTGACTATGAGGAAGATGAATATGAGACTTACGATGTTATTTCGGGGTACTGATTATGAGTAAAGGTTTGTACGCAAACATCCACGCCAAGCGTAAGCGCATTGAAGCTGGCTCTGGTGAGAAGATGAGAAAGCCCGGCTCCAAGGGTGCTCCGACTGAGGACGCCTTCGAGGAGTCGGCTAAGACCGCCAAGAAGCCTAAGAAGAAAAAGGCTAAGTAATATGGCTACTAAGAAGAAAGATCCTCGTCTTGAGAAGGCAGGCGTAGATGGCTATAACAAGCCTAAGCGTACTCCCGGGCATCCTACCAAGAGCCATGTAGTTGTGGCTAAGGAAGGCGATCAGATCAAGACCATCCGTTTCGGTCAGCAAGGTGTGTCCGGCTCTCCTGAGTCTGAGGATGAATCAGAAGCTGAGCGTAAGCGCCGAGAAAGTTTCAAAGCTCGTCATGCTAAGAACATTGCCAAAGGCAAGATGTCTGCAGCGTATTGGGCTGATAAAGTTAAATGGTAAAGGATTATTAAAATGGCAAAGTATTCTATTGAAGAAAAAGCTGACATGCTTAAACGTGCTGGTGAAGCCGAACGAAAAGCCAGAGGCTATGCTTCAGAAGAACGTGCTTATCGAAATGCTGAAAAAAATAGTGCGGATAATATGCTTGGTCGGCACTACAAAGCAACTCGTCAGGCTATGTCCCACATGGCTAACATGGCTGAGGCAGAAGCCGAAGCTTTGAAAGTTCGTGCTATGAATAGTCGTGAACAGTATGAGCACGAGAAAGCTCAAGGCGACCCTAATGCTAATAAGCTTTCTTTTGAAGAGTGGAAAAAACTCTAAGGAACGGCTATGTCCGAAGAAAACGAAATGGAAGATCAGAACCTGTTCTACGAGCCTACGGAGAATGACTTAGAGTTATCTGCGTGGATCGTATCGCACACTGATCGCTGGCGCGACTACCGCGACCAGAACTACTTAGATAAGTGGCTTGAGTATGAGCGCATCTTCCGTGGTCAGTGGGCTGCTGAAGACCGTACCCGTGACTCTGAGCGCAGCAGGATCATCTCCCCCGCTACGCAGCAGGCCATCGAGACTCGCCATGCTGAGATCATGGAAGCTATCTTTGGTCAAGGCGAATGGTTTGACATTGAAGATGATATCCGTGATGTGAACGGTACTCCCTTAGACGTTGAAGCTCTCAAGGCTCAACTGATGGAGGACTTTAATCGTGACAAGCTCAAGAAAGCTGTTGACCAGATCGAGTTGATGGCGGAGATCTACGGCACTGGCATCGGTGAAATCATCGTCAAGATGGAGAAAGAATACGCTCCTGCCACGCAGCCTATCCCCGGTGAAATGGGTATTGCAGCGATCGGCGTGGAAGAGAAGGATCGTGTCTCCGTCAAGTTGGTTCCTGTCAACCCTAAGAACTTCCTGATTGATCCCAACGCTACGTCCTTAGACGACTCCATGGGATGTGCAATTGAGAAGTTCGTGTCTGTCCACAAGATCGTAGAAGGCATGGAAAAAGGTATCTACCGCAAGGTGGACTTAGGTACTGATGGTCCTGATGACGACATCGAGCCTACCGAAGAAGTTGTTTCCTTCCAAGATGACCGTGTGCGTCTGATGACCTACTACGGTTTGGTTCCCAAGGAATACTTGGAAGAGATGGAAGACGAGGAAGACGTTGACCTCTTCCCGGAAGACTCCTTAGCTGATGAATATGACGAACTGGTGGAAGCCATCGTTGTAATCGCTAACGGCAGCAAGATCCTCAAAGCTGAAGCCAATCCTTACATGATGAAGGATCGTCCTGTGATGGCTTACCAAGACGACACCGTTCCGGGTCGTTTCTGGGGTCGTGGTACGGCTGAGAAGGCTTATAACATGCAGAAGGCTATCGACGGTCAGCTCCGCGCTCACATGGACTCTGTTGCTCTGACAACGGCTCCCATGATCGCTATGGACGCTACCCGCCTGCCTCGTGGTGCTAAGTTTGAGATCCGTCCGGGTAAGGCATTCCTGACCAATGGCGATCCTAACCAGATCATGATGCCCTTCAAGTTTGGTGCTACGGATCAGACAAACATCCAGACTGCTCAGAACTTTGAGCGTCTGCTGCTGCAGGCAACAGGTACTGTGGATTCGGCAGGTATGCCCTCCAACGTGCCCCGTGATGCTGGCGCAGGCGGTATGTCTATGGCTATGGCAGGCATCATCAAGAAGTACAAACGTACCTTGACGAACTTCCAAGAAGACTTCCTGATCCCGTTTATCAACAAAGCTGCTTGGCGTTACATGCAGTTTGACCCTGAGCGTTACCCTGCTGTGGATGTGAAGTTCATGCCTACAGCTACTTTGGGTATCCTTGCTCGTGAGTTCGAACAGCAACAGTTCATCGCCCTCCTGCAGACTTTAGGCCCGGACACTCCTGTGCTTCCGTTGATCCTTAAAGGCATTCTGCAGAACAGCTCTCTGACTAATCGCCAAGAGTTGATTGCAACCTTGGAGCAGATGAGTCAGCCCAGCCCCGAGGCTCAGCAGATGCAACAACAGCAACAAGCAATGGCTATGGCCGCTGCTGAAGCTAACATCCAAGAGACTCAAGCCAAGGCTCAGAAGGCTCAAGCAGAAGCTCAAAAGGCTATGGTTGAGGCTCAGATTGCACCTGAAGAGGCTCGTGCTCGTGTGATCGCTGCACTGTCCAACAACTTGAATGAGAACAATGAATCTGCTGACTTTGAACGTCGAGTGCGTTTAGCAGAGATCATGCTCAAAGAGAAGGACATTGACAGCAACGAGCGCATTGCAATGGCTCAGATGGCTAGCAGGACACAACAATAAACCTAGAAAGGAGTTTCCCCTACATGGACAAGGAACTTCAGACGTATTACGAAGAATCATTCTCCATGATGGCTAGTCAAGGGTGGCAGCTACTCATGGAGGATCTAGAGAAATTAAAGCAGCAAGTAGAGAATATCCGTACTGTCGAGGACGCTCAAACATTACACTACCGTCAAGGGCAGCTAGATATTCTGGATTTGATGCTTAATCGCAAGAAGACTTGTGAAGAAGTCTACGAACAACTACAAGGAGAAGCTCAATGAGACGAATCTTCGAGTTTTTGTGCTTAGATAATCACTTATCTGAGGCGTATATTGACGACTCCGAACGCACAATTCAATGCAAGGAATGCGGTAAGGATGCTCGTCGTATTGTTTCCAAGCCTATGATGAAGCTAGAGGGCATCACTGGTGATTATCCAACGGCTTATGATGCTTGGGAGCGTAAACATGCTGAGAAACTGAAAGAAGAACGTAGCAAGAGCTACGCTGAACCGCAGTAACTTAGTATAAAAGTAGGGTAGGTAGTGATACCTATGTATTTTATAGTCCTATAATCTCTTAGGTGAGACAGGAGAACAACATTATGGCACTTATTGAACAAGACCCGATCCTAGAAGCTGATGACATCACTGCTGAAGATCAACAGAACACTTCTCAAGAGCCTCCTAAGGAGCAATCTCAAGAGCAAGTAGAACAAGATAGCGTAGTAGACAAGGTAATTCCTGATAAATACAAAGGCAAATCCATCGAAGATATTGTCAAGATGCACCAAGAAGCTGAAAAGATGATTGGTCGTCAAGCACAGGAAGTACATGAAGTACGCTCTTTAGCAGACCAGCTACTGAAACGGCAACTCGAAGTCGATAAGAAACCAGAAGTCGTTGAGAATACGCCCGAAGTTGATTTCTTTGAGAATCCTCAAACGGCAGTTCAACGTGCTATTGAGAATAATCCCGCAGTTTTGGAGGCAAAAGCAGCCGCGCTTGAGCTAAAGAAGATGAAAACTGCACAACAACTGGCTGCAAAGCACCCTGATTTTGGAACTATCGCCAATGACGCTGGTTTCCAAGAGTGGGTCAAGTCCAGTAAGGTGCGTTTAGGTCTTTATGCGAAGGCAGATGCTGAATTTGACTTTGAAGCTGCAGATGAACTTCTCTCTACGTACAAAGAACTCAAACAAGTACGATCTAGCGTAACTAAAACTGCAGGTGATACACAGAAAGCACAAGCTATGAAGGCCGCTGCTGTGGATACTGGTGGTTCTGGTGAAGCTACAAAGAAAATTTATCGTCGTGCGGATTTAATCCGTCTTAAAATGACTGATCCTGACCGATATGAATCGCTACAACCTGAAATCATGCGAGCATATCAAGAAGGTCGGGTAAAGTAACCTCAATTTTTGAAATTATAGGAGTTTAAAATGCCTTTAGGAACCGATCACGTTACTAACACCACCGCCAATGCCTTCATTCCTGAAATTTGGAGTGATGAGATTGTTGCGGCTTATAAGCGTTCGCTCGTCATGGCCAATCTGGTCAAGAAGATGAACTTCAAGGGCAAGAAAGGTGACACCGTTCACATTCCCGCCCCGAACCGTGGCACTGCTTCCGCCAAAACTGCATCCAACCAAGTTACCTTGATTGCTGCTACCGAAGGCGAGATCGTTGTCAGCATCAACAACCACTTCGAATACAGCCGTCTGATCGAAGACATCACCGAAGCTCAAGATCTGTCGAGCCTGCGTCAGTTCTACACCGACGATGCTGGTCACGCTCTGGGCCGTCAAGTTGACACCAGCCTGATCCGTCTGGGTCGTGGCGCTCGTGGTGGCAACGCTGCTAACACCGCCTACACTGGTGGCATCATCGGTTCTACCGGCGCTGCTTACACCTCTGGCTCGTCTAACGCTGCTGCTATCGCTGACGCTGGTATCCGCCGCGCTATTCAGTTGCTGGATGACCAAGATGTGCCGATGGATGGCCGTTCGCTGGTGGTTCCCCCGGTTGCTCGTAACTCGATGCTGGGTATCAACCGCTTCACCGAGCAAGCCTTCAAGGGCAACGGTTCTACGCTCATCAACGGCGAGTTTGGTGACATCTACGGCGTGAAAGTGTACGTGACCACCAACTGCGACACCGCTGCTGGTAACACCAACACTGACCGTGTGGCTCTGATGTTCCACCGCGATTGGGCTGTTCTGGTCGAGCAAATGGGTATCCGTTCGCAGACTCAGTACAAGCAAGAGTGGCTGGGTACGCTGTTCACCGCTGACACCCTGTACGGTGCTGCCGAACTGCGTGACGCTGCTGCTGTGCCGCTGGTCGTGCCTGCTGCCTAATAGTAGCTAAATAAGTGAGGGGGCTTCTATGGCCCTCTCCTTTGTTAAATACTCTGTCCGATACAGAGACTTTAATCAAGGAGAAACACATGAGACAAGTTTTTAAATTCCAGATGGTGTGGAGTAATAATCCTCTGACCATTGCTGAAGTTTATGCTGAATCGGATGCTGATACATTTCGTAGCAATCCGGAATGGTATGAGATTAAAGAAGAGTCTTCTTCTGATAAACAACAAGAAGAAGTTAAGAAAGAGCCTGCAAAGAAACCGGGCCGTCCCTCTAAAAAGGCTGTTCCCTCCGAGGAGTAATTGTAAATGACTTTATATCGCGGCCCCGGTGGTACAGGCTCTGCTACTTCCGATGCAGATACCACGCTTTATCAAGAGTTCCTGACTCAGACTCAAGCCGCTCGTGATGCTGCCTTAGCTGCCGAGGTCGCTGCCGAATTAGCTGAAACTAACGCAGAAACTGCTCAAGCTGCTGCTCAAACGTCAGCTACTTCTGCCGCTTCGAGTGCATCGGCTGCGTCCACCAGTGCTACGAATGCGGCTTCTTCGGCCAGTGCTGCCTCGACTAGCGCCACTAACGCAGCTTCTAGTGCTACTGCAGCCGCCTCTAGTGCCTCTGCAGCAGCTACGTCAGCCTCCAACGCAGCCGCTAGTGAATCTGCTGTTGCTGCTAGTGCCTCTGCTGCTGCTACTTCGGCCACTAACGCTGCTAACTCTGCTACCAGTGCGTCTAACAGCGCAGCTACTGCTACGACTCAGGCTACCAACGCAGCGTCTAGCGCAACTGCAGCGGCTACTTCGGCTACGAGTGCTGCTGGTTCTGCTACTACGGCAACGACTCAGGCCACTAACGCCTCGAACAGTGCTTCTGCAGCGGCTACTAGTGCAACCAACGCTGCTAATAGCGCCTCTGCTGCGGCTGCTTCGGCTACCAACGCTGCAACATCTGCAACTAATGCAGCCAACAGTGCAGCTACCGTGGCAGCATCTTTGTCTAATTATTATGACAAAACAGCCTCTGATGCTAGGTATTCTCAGTTAGGTCATACCCATCCTCTGAGTGATCTTCAGCAGTCTGGTGCTACGTCTGGTCAGATTCCTCAGTGGAACGGTAGTGCATGGGTTCCTGTGACGCCTGCTCCGGGTGGTGTTACAAGCTTCAACACACGCACTGGTGCTGTTACGCTTACTTCTGGGGATGTAACCACTGCTTTAGGTTACACTCCTTATGATGCGTCTAACCCTTCTGCGTATATCTCTGGTAACCAGACTATTACGCTGAGTGGGGACATCACTGGCTCTGGTGCTACGGCCATTACAGCTACTTTGGCTAACTCTGGTGTGTCTGCTGGTACTTACACCAACGCAACAGTCACCGTGGATGCCAAGGGTCGCGTGACTGCTGCTTCTAGCGGCTCCAACGGTGTTGCTTACGCCGCCCGGGCATGGGTGAACTTCAACGGCACCGGTACGGTTGCCATCAGGGCTTCAGGTAACGTCAGCTCGATCACGGACAACGGGACTGGTGACTACACGGTTAACTTCACGACTGCGATGCCGGATGCGAATTACGCGATGGCGGGAGTCTGCGGAGAAACAACAGGGACAGAAGTTTGGGAAGTTAATACGCGGGCAGCATCAAGTCTCCGAATAAATGTATACGCAACAGAAAGTGGTGGCAATAAAGATTCTACAATGGTCTGTGTAGCCATCTTCCGCTAACGCTACGCTGATCGTAACTATGAAAGTTAATAATGAGTACAGTACGAACAAATACTTTAAGTAACGCAGCAGGAAGCGCCTCTGTCCCTGTAGATACTGTCATTAGTGGAAGTGCTAAGGCTTGGGTGAACTTTAATGGTACAGGTACTGTGGCTATTAGAGCAAGCTTTAATGTCAGCAGCATCACAGACAATGGTGTTGGTGATTATACAGTCAACTTCACTAGTGCAATGACGGATGCGAATTACGCAACACAAATTACAGCGGGGTTTGGTGATGCGAATCGATCTAACCCGAGCACAGGCGTTGGAACGCCAGCGGTTGGCTCGATTAGGGTTTTTGTTTCAGCATCAACGACAGGCGCTGCATTTGATTACAACAGCAATAACGTAGCCGTTTTCCGCTAATTAGGAGCAAACATGAATCAAAGAATTATTTTTCCTTCAGATGACGGTGGAGTTTGTGTCATCGTTCCCGCTGCCGAGTGCGGCCTGAGCATCGAGGAAATCGCTGCCAAGGACGTTCCTGCTGGCAAATCTTACAAGATCGTGGATGTCTCTGACATTCCTTCTGACCGCACCTTCCGTGGTGCATGGGAGTTCGCATGAGTATCGTAATCAACATTGATAAAGCTAAGAACATTGCTCACGATATGCGTAGGGCTGCTCGTGCAGAAGAGTTCAAGCCTTATGATGAAGTGATTGCTAGACGTATTCCCGGCCTTGCTGAAGAAGAGGCTGAAGCTGCTCGTCAGGCTATCCGTGCAAAGTACGCTGTTATCCAAGCTGACATTGACTCTTCTGCTGATGTCAACGAACTCAAAACCATCGTGGAGAACTTAAATGCCGCTTAAAAAAGGTAAATCAGATAAGACTGTCAGCGAGAACATCTCTATGATGGTCAAGGAAGGCAAACCACAGAAGCAAGCTATTGCTATCGCTTTGTCTGAAGCAGGCCGTAGCAAGCCTGAACGTGGTAGCCGCACCAAAAAGAACAAAGACAAAAAGAAAGCTAAATAATTGTCGTAGCGGAGCGAGAATTATAAACAAGGAAAAATATGGCCTTACCAACTTACTTAGAACTTGTAAACGATATTCTAGTTCGCTTACGTGAACCTGAAGTTTCTACTGTCCAAGAGAATACCTTATCCAAGCTTATTGGTAAGTTGGTTAATGACTCTAAGCGACAGGTAGAAGATGCTTACAACTGGAACTCCCTGACTAAGACCTTGATTATTGAGACATTGGCTAACACTTATGGCTATGTCTTAAATGATTCTGGTTTGATGTTCAAAGTCTTAGACGTTCAAGACATCACCCATAAGATTCCTTTGGTGAATCTTCCTACGACTAAGATGTCTCAGTATCTGCTGTCTAACCCCGCAACAGGTAATCCGCTGTACTACAACTTTAACGGTGTAGATACTAATGGAGATACTAAGGTAGACTTCTATCCTACTCCTCCAGCAGGCGTGACGGTTTATTTCAACTTGTTTGTTCCTCAGGATGACTTAACCACTGACTCGGATACGTTATTGACTCCGAAGACCCCTGTAATCTTAGGTGCTTTTGCTCGTGCTCTGGTGGAACGTGGTGAGGACGGTGGTCTGAATAGCTCTGAAGCTTATGCTCTGTATCGTGCTGCTCTGGCTGATGCTATTGCAGTGGAAAGTTCTCGCTTTATCGAGGAAGAGACTTGGGAGGCTGTGTAAGCTATGGCCCAACAGATTCAAACTTATTCCATTACAGCCCCCGGCTTCTTTGGTTTAAATACTCAGGATAGTTCCTTAGACTTAGCCTCTGGCTTTGCTCTGGTGGCTAACAACTGTGTTATTGACCAATATGGCCGTGTGGGTGCTCGTAAGGGCTGGCAGAAACTCAACAGTTCTCTGAATACAGACATCGGTACTAACGACATCAAATCTATCACTGAGTTGATTGCTAATGATGGTACTTCTTATGTCCTGATGTCTGCTGATGGTAAGATTCTTCGTCAGAACGGTGGATCGTTAGTTACACTGACTTACGGCGGTGGCGGCACTGCTCCGACGATTACCGATGCTAACTATCAGTGGGCATTCATCAATGGATACGCAGTAGCCTATCAGTTAGGGCATGATCCACTGATCTTTGATCCTGCTACGTCTACGACTTCCTTTAGACGTATTTCTGAGCATGTTGGTTACTCTGGTACGGTTCAGCAGGCTGACTGTGTTATTGCTGCCTATGGTCGTACATGGTCTGCAAGGACTGCTAATGATCAACAGACTGTCCAGTGGTCGGATCTGAAGTCTCCCTTCAAGTTCAACGGAGGTACTTCAGGTACTCTGGATACGCACTCTGTATGGCCTAAAGGCTCTGATGCTATTACTGCTCTAGCTGCTCACAACGGCTTCTTGTATATCTTTGGTACTAATAATATACTGATCTACCAAGGCGCTACTAACCCAGCAACCATGACTTTGGCTGATGTCGTGACAGGTATCGGCTGTATTGCCAGAGACTCTGTAGCTAACACAGGCACAGACATCATCTTCCTGTCTAGTACTGGCGTTCGTAGCTTGATGCGCACCATTCAAGAAAAGTCTGCCCCTCTGCGCGACTTGTCTAAGAATGTACGTAATGACTTGATGTCTGCGGTGGCTTCTGAAGTTAAGTCTAGTATCAAGAGTGTTTATTCTCCTATAGATGGTTTCTATCTTTTGACGATGCCCACTCTCAAATCAGTTTACTGTTTTGATATGAAAGGTGCATTACCGGATGGAGCAGCTAGAGTAACAACTTGGGATAGCATGGAACCTAAGAGTTTCTGTCGTAAAGCTGATGGTACTCTACTGATTGGTAAGTCGGGATACTTGGCTCAGTATGCTGGCTATTTAGACGATACTGCTCCCTACCGCTTCCAGTACTTCACTAACCATACCGATTTAGGGACTCCTTCTGTTACGTCTGTCCTGAAGAAACTCTCTGTGGTTGTTATCGGTGGCACTAGTCAGTTTGTCACAATCAAGTGGGGCTATGACTTTACAGGAAATTATTATGCACAAACTGCACAAATTCCTGCTCAGGGGGTTGCATATTACGGAATAGCAGAGTATAATACTAGTACTGCTATTTATTCTGCAGGTACTGCACTTCAGACACTGGTGGCTTACCCTACTGGAGCAGGTAAAGTTATTCAAACAGGCTACGAGGCTGACATCAACGGATCTCCTTTGAGTGTTCAGAAGATTGAAATCCACGCCAAGAACGGAAAGATTGTATAATCATGGCTAACTATGTAAAATCAACCAACTTTGCAAGTAAAGATGCTCTTGCTGTTGGTAATCCTTTGAAGATTGTCAAAGGAACTGAGATTGACACTGAGTTTAACAACATTGCTACGGCAGTTAATACCAAAGCAGACATTAACAGTCCTTCCTTTACTGGTAATCCCTCTGCCCCAACTGCTTCTTATGGTAATAATACTACCTCGTTAGCAACTACTGCTTTCGTACAGACCGCTTTGCAAGCACTGTATCCCGTTGGTTCTATCTACATCAACGCTTCTTCGACAACGAATCCGAATACTTTGTTTGGTTTCGGCACTTGGGTGGAGTTTGGTGCTGGTCGTGTCATGGTAGGTCAGAATGCTTCTGATGCCTTATTTGATACTCTTGAAGAGACTGGCGGCAGCAAGGATGCAATCGTTGTTAGCCACACCCACACAGCGACTGTTACTGATCCCGGACACAATCACACATATAACAATCCGCTTGTTGTATCGACAATGGCAACTGGACCGGCAAATACTGTTCTGACATCCACTTCTGGTACGACAAGCACAGCAGTCACTGGAATTACGGTAAGCAACAGTACCGTTGGCTCCTCTGGTACTAACGCTAACCTGCCTCCGTACATCGTTGTGAAGATGTGGAAGCGTACTGCATGAAGATTCCAGTAATTCAGACAGAACACTATATTGTCTATGTAGAACAGGTGCATCCTTACTGGTTTATCCATATGGATGTATTTAAGTGGACAAAGACAATAAAGCAACAGTTTCTGTCTGACTGGAATGATTGGACAGACATGCACAAAGATAAGGTATTACTGGCAATGCCTTTTATTGATGATACAAAAATGGAAAAGTGGACTGCTATGACAGGCTTTAAATTGGTTGAACACCACAAATGCACAGATGGTGTTGTCCGTAAACTTTACTCTTGGAGCAAATAATGGGTAGTTTAGTTGGTGGTGTTTTAGGATTAATTGGCGGGAATCAGCAAGCTAAGGCCGCACAACAAGCTGCTCAAGCTTCTGCCAATGCTCAGTTAGAAGCTGCTCGGATTGCCGCTGATGCTGCTCGTTTCCGTCCTGTGGGTGTTACCACTCGCTTTGGCTCTTCTCGGTTTGGCTTCGATTCGCAGGGTAACTTAGCCAACGCAGGCTACACAGTCTCTCCTGAGTTAGTTGCCATTCAAGATCGTTTACTGTCTCAGGCGGGACAGCAGGGTGTTGGCGCTACTGAACAAGCCTTAGCTGCACAGCAGGGTTTATTTAACCTTGGTCAGCAGTATCTGGCTCAGTCTCCACAAGAGGCTGCACAGCAGTGGCTCCAGTCTCAGCAGGCTCTCCTGCAACCTGCTCGTGAACGTGCTCTGGCTCAGACTCGTCAGAATCTGTTCAACACTGGCCGTGAAGGCTTAGCGATGTCTCAAGGCGGTAACTTACAAGCTACTAACCCTGAGATGGCTGCATACTACAATGCCTTGGCTCAGCAGGATGCTCAGTTGGCTGCTCAGGCTATGGAACAAGGCCGTGCTCAGACTACCTTCGGTGCTGGCTTATTCGGTACTGGTGCTCAGATTGCTCAGGCAGGTTACAGCCCGTTACAGACTCAGCTTGGCTTAGGTCAGACCATTGAACAACTTGGTCAAGGTGCTCTGGACATTGGCTCTACCTTAGGTGGTCGTGCTATGACTGGCGGCGCACAAGCAGGACAGGCTCTGCTGCAAGGTGGCTTAGGTGCAGCACGTACTCTGCAAGCTACTGCTGGTGTTAGCCCTGTTGGCTCTACCTTGATGGGTATGGCTAACAACCAACAGCTTATGTCTGGCCTTGGTAATTGGATGTCTGGTTTAGGAGCTAATCGAGCACCTGTTAATTTAGACCCTACGGGTATGGGATTGGGATGGGGTAACACAGATACTTCTATGCTTCCGGCTGGCTGGCGTAACTAATTAAAGGAAATACTATGGCTACTGTAGCTCAAAGTTTATTTGGCGTGACTCCTGAGGGTTTGATGGCCGCTCGTGAACAGCGTCTTCAGGAGCAGGCTCTGCAGTTTGCTCAGTTAAGCCCGATGCAGGCTGCTCAAGCTGGCTTCTACACTGCTGGTTCCCGTTTAGGTACTGGCATCGGTGGCTTGTTAGGTGCTGAAGATCCTGAACTCATGCGTGTTCGTCAGCGTCAACAGCTTCTGCAAGGTGTAGACATCAGCGATCCTGTGGCTCTTCGTGAAACTGCTTCTCGTCTGATGCAGAGTGGAGACGCGCCTGCTGCGGCTGAGCTGGCTAAACGTGCAATGGATATAGAGAAAGCACAGGCGCAGATTACTAAGGATACCGCTGCTGCTACTGCTTCTACTGTTACTGCCGCTGCAGGTCGGCTGACTCCTGAACAGCGTAATGCTGCCGGAATTGCAGACACTAAGGCAGAAAGAGGAACCCCTGCGTGGACGACTGCTTATAATGAAGAACTTGTGCGGTTAACCACCAAGCCTGAATCTCGCATTAACTATGGCGCTGAAGCTGACCGTATTGCTGTTGCTACGTATGGTAAACCATTTGGTCAACTGACGAAAGCCGAAGCTGCTGAGGTAGACAAGATCATTGAAAAACGCGATCTTGCCTCTAAAAAGGCTGGTAAAATTGATGTTGTTCTTCCGG
>Ga0315903_10001274_pt1 | contig 38034 bp, 59 predicted proteins | sample LakEriMetagenome_7_FD_203524 | JGI IMG/M metagenome (GOLD analysis project Ga0315903, IMG submission 203524) | Freshwater fungal communities from buoy surface, Lake Erie, Ohio, United States - Buoy 2 MA119 | ecosystem: Environmental > Aquatic > Freshwater > Lake | place: USA: Lake Erie, Ohio... | reverse complement strand
TTCTTTTCTTATGGTTTACGTAGGTGGTCAAAATCTTCTTGTGTGATTCCTCTACCATTATCTTGTATATGGATATTATTCCCATCAGAATAAATTTTAACAAACTTAGTATCTGAATCATTATACTTTAACCCATTTCTAATTAAGTTGTCAACCGCAGTACAGAATAATGCTTCGTTCACCTCTATAGTTGGTAAATCCTCAATAATGACTTGACTACTGTACACAGTTGATGACAAATAATCATTAAGTATGGTTTTTAAATTACATTCTGTCTTATTTAAAACAACATCCTTTTTAACTAAATTGGTAAACTCATAAACACCTTTGTAAACTTTTTGAGAGTGTTTTAACCCTTCTTTAATCATTCTAATAGGCGCTTCAATATTTAATGATGTAATGTCGTCAGAACTTAATCTTCTTTCTAATGAACTTAACCCTCTTGGCATATATGTGTTAATACCTGAGTGCATATCATGTCTTAATATTTTAGCCGCGTGTTCCAAATAAGTGTTCTTTTTTTCAATCTCTTTCTTTTGTTCGTGAGTAGTGGTGACATCTGTTGCAATTTTCATAACACGATAAATTTTACCGTCCAAACCAATAATAGGATTGTAGGTAGCCTGTAAATATACTAAAGAACCGTCCTTTTTGATTCTAGTGATTTCACCAGTAAATAATATACCATCATTTAATTTTTTCCAAAAAAGATTATATTCTTCACTTTTTAAATGTTCCTCATCTATAAATATTCTATGATGTTTTCCGACTATTTCATCGATTGATGAATACCCCATAGTATTTAAAAATAAGTCGTTAGCAAAAATAATATTCCCTTCTAAATCAAACTCAATAACTGCATTAGATTTATTTATTGCGTTCATTCTATTACGAATTTCAACTTCTTTTTTCTTAAGGTCCGTAACATCTTGTCTAATTGATGAGAAACCTTCTAATTTACCGTCTTTATCGAATTTTGCTCTAATATATGTATCAACATAATATAGTTCTCCTGACTTTCCTTTATTGGTAACAACATCGTTCCATATTTCACCTTTCATTACTTTTTCATACATCTTTCCCCAATACCCATCAGGTTGTAATCCAGAGTTAACGACACTATGGTCCTTACCTTTAACTTCATCTAACAACCAACCTGAAACTTCCTCAAATTTTTTATTAACGTATGTGATTTTACCATACTTATCGGTAACTGATATAATTGATGATTCATTTAAGAAGTTTTCAGTTTCTTTATTTCTTCTTAATAAATCGTTTCCTTCTTTAACTGAATAAGCAAAAGTATAAAGGGATGATAATAGTTGGGCAAAATTAACTTCAGCATTATCCCAATCTCTAAGAGTTAATGACTCAATACAAATAACCCCAATCGTTTCCCCACGATAAACAATAGGGACATCTAACATAGATTTTACACCAAGTGGTTTTAAATATGTTTCAGTAAAACAAGAAGTTGCCGTATGTGATTCGGCATCATTTGCAATAATGATTGGGTTTATTAATAATGATAAAAAGTATGGTTGAAAATCTTTTTTATATAGAGTTATATTCTGATACCAGTTATCTTCAGATTTAATATATAATTGTTCACATATAATTGCGGTTTTATCTTCATTGTATAACCATATTGAACATCTATCGGCGCTTATCGATTCTGTAACTTCTTTAGTTAGTACTTTAGCTCCTTCTGTTGTATTCCCTTCATAAAATAAAGGATTATGTGACTGTGATAAAAGTGTATTATTTAATTCTTTAATATACTTATTATGGTTTTTACCAATTCTATTTCTTTTTACATATTCTAAAACAACGACCGCGAAAAATGGTAAAAACGCCAAAAAACAAGCGTAACCAAAATAACCGACCTCATCGATATAATTTATAAATTTAAAAACAACTAATGATTGTGTGGTAAAAAAGGCAATCATAATAATTACCGAAATAAATAAGGATATCTTTGAAAGTTTTGTCATAACAATAAATATCAACTAACTCTTTACTTTTCAAAATAGATAATATTTATAGTAAAATTAATTATTATGTGTTATACAAAAGAACAAATTGAAACGTCAGTTAAATCCAAAGGGTATAAATGGTTTGAAGATACCGCAAACAAAGGTTATGATGTGAATATCGTAGGAGTAAGAAATAACTCACCATCAGTTGCAAAAAAAGTAACAAATGTGTTTGATGATTGTCTTACATTAACATTTAAAGATGAGAAAGGTGTTGAACAATTCTACTGTTGGATGGCAACGTGTGACCCAGGTAAAAAAGGTGTTCAACAATTCCATAATAAAAATGGTGTTGCAAGATTAGTACCAGGACAATACAGAGGTGTGTGGAAAATTGATTTACACCAAGGAAAATACGAAGCACTTTGTCAAAGATTAGGAAATGTAACTGTTTGGAGGGATGCAAACAAAGACCTTATTTTTGAGGAAACGAAAACAGATACTGGTATGTTTGGTATTAACATCCACAAAGCAGGACAAGACTCTCAGTGGGTCGAGAATTGGAGTGAGGGTTGTCAGGTATTTAAAAGAGTAAAAGATTTTGATGTATTTATGTCTATCTGTAAAAAGGCGGCAAAAATTCACGGAAATAAATTTTCATATACTCTGATAGAGTCAACTGATATTAAATAAAAAAAGGAGGTTTAAACCTCCTTTTTTTTTATCCAAACATAAAATCTAATTCTAATTCAATTTCTTCACTTCTGTGAGAGAAATTCAACTTACTTACTAACGCAGTACCTGTATTAATTAATCCTTTTCCTACTTTAGCCGAGAACAAATTACCATTTTCATCAAATGATACTTTATTCATTATATTCGTAAGTTTGTTTTCAATTTCATTTAAATGGTCTACAATTTCTTTTAACATAGGGTCTGTTTCAACTGAAAAAGAAACTTGTATTAAAACCATAGTTAAACCTTCTTCTTCATTATAATCATAATCAATAAAAGAAAGTTTAGGTAAACCTATTAATGCTGGTTCAGACAAATAAATTAAATTTTTTATCTTAGGTAATGTTTTAAGAACATTCTGTTTGTAAATTGTTTTGTCCATATTTTTAAATATCTAAACCATTTATAAAATATCTTATGGTTCTAATCACTTTTTGTCTATCGGTGTCTAAAATATTAGGATTATATTCACCCAAATCAATCACCTCATTTTCATGTAACATTTCCAATATCTTTCTGACTTGTTCTTTTTTACTCATAAAAGAATTAAACATATAATAATCATCCCCAAATTTAAAACTAACAGTTGTAACAGATATAGGATATTCATCATCCCCTAATTGTTTTTTTTCAACCTTAACTCGCCTTTTAAGAAAATTAAGTATAGTTTTATCAAACTCTTCAACTTCTTCTTTAAGTATTCGTTTTATTAGTGTTTTCATTTATTATAAATAGTATATTTATATGAATATGGAAAGGTCTCAATTAGAAAACATAGGTAATACTCAATTATTTTTCTTAATTAAATCAATTGCCAATGAACATAGTTTATCCGATATATACAGAGATATATATATAATGGATGATAATAGTTTTATTTCAGCGTGTGATGATGCAGGTAAAATTGTTGGTTTAGAATTAGATTTTGCAATTGACCATAATTACTTAGCGGCAACGATTAAATTGAATTACTCTGACTTTGATTTTTCGACTTCAAAACCAACAGGAACACTAAAAAGACCTGAAGCGCATTTATATAGGTTTGATATAGATGAATATAGAATCGAACATGTTAGGAGGACCTATTCACATGAAATGACTTCATATTCTAAAGAACTTATTAAATCCACAGTTGATTCTATGGAAAATGAAGGGACTTTTGATTATTATGATGGAGATGAAATAGACGTTGATTATTATGATGGTGAAACAACTGATGTTAAATTTGACAAAGATTCAATCCGTTTAATTGAGTAATTTTTTAGATTGTTTTTCTCTGTGAAACTTAATAGCAAATCTATGAACTTCTTCTTGGATTTTTCCTAAAACAGAATAAATCTTATCACTTTTAATTTCAATAGTTTGACCGTCAGTTGTGTGGATAATAGAACTTTTATGTCCTTTATCTTTTGAGATTGAGACCAAATCTATTTTTTCTGTAATACCCAAGTTATCAAATACGTTTTTTGCAACATTTAATTGACCTTTACCACCGTCAATAACTACCAAGTCAGGTAGTTGTTGTTTTTCATCCAAAAGTCTCTTAAAACGTCTATTTAGAACCTCATCAAAAGACGCGTAGTCATCTACTCCTTTGAAGGTTTTAATATTATACTTTCTGTAGTCAGATTTGTTAGGTTTTTCATTAACGAATCTAACTGAAGCCGCAACATTAGAATCACCTTGATTATGTGAGTTATCGAAAGCTTCAATTATGTTTGGTATTTTTTTCAACCCCAAACTTTTTTTGATTTCAAAGGCGGTTTTATTGTATTTTCGAACTCTGATTACTTCTAATTTTTTCTCAAGTTCATCAATAGTTTTTATTTTGTGTAAAACCATGTTCGCTTTTTCAAACTCAAGATTTTCCGACAAATACTTCATCAGTTTTTTCAAATCTTTTTTTAGTCCTGAAAAATCCAAATCAAAAATTCGGTTTACTTGTTTTACAATGATTGAGTATTGAAACTTACTGATTCCTGAAACACATGGTGCATCACACTTTTGTAAGTGATAATCTAAACACTCCTTGAACTTGTTTTTTTGAATATTTTCTTCAGACAAAACATATGAACAAGTTCTCAAACTGAGAACTCTCCCAATCATATCATGAACTTCTTTACAGATTAAACCATTTGTAAAATCTAATGATTTTCTGTCATCAATTTTATTTCTGATAATCTCTAACTTAGGGAATTCTTCATCTGTGAGACATATAGACCACTTCCTTGACTTGTCATCTTTCCCCTTAATGTTAAATTTTGGTTTGTAAGTCCTGATTAAATCTTCCTCTAATAAAAGAGCTTCTTGTTCAGATGAAGATATTATAAAATCAACATCCTTGATGTTCTCAACAAGAGCAATTGTTTTAGTATCGGTATGATTTTTTTGGAAATAGGATGTCACTCTTTTTGGTAAAAACTTTGACATCCCGACATAAATTATCTGTCCCTTCTCATCTTTGAAAAGATAACAACCAGGAAATTCGGGAATATTTTTAAGTTTTTCTACTATCACGATTACAAAGATAGTGAAAAAAATTCAAACTTTAATCTTCTTTTTTGAACTCTGTCATATAAGAATAGTCTGTCGAGTGATAAGTCTTATTCTCCACAGAATATATGTTTAGGTCGATTTCATATCCAGGGTTTTTATCTATCCTGTTAAATGTCCAAGCTCTGTCAAACCATATAATCCTATTGTTAGGGTAAATAAAATAATTACCATTGTCCATTTTGAATACGTGTCCGCATTTATGTTCAGGTGTTTCAGAAAAACCTAAATCCAAATTGTTTCTATTCTCATGAGACCAATCAAGGGTAAACAAATAAGTCCCCTGTCTTTTAATTCCCGTAATTGAAATTAAATCGGCTCTTAGTCCTGATAATCTTTCTCTAACTTTAACATCGATATAAGGACTAAAACAATCCCAATATATATGTTCTGTTAATGGTAATTCTTCAGCGTCTTCTTTCCAAACAAAAGCGTGGATTGGTCTTCTTGTCCAATTAACTCCGTTCTCAAGAAAAGCCTCAAATAAAGGTGTTCTTCCTTGTATTGAGGCAACTGAATGAACATCACATGGTGTAAAATCTTTATGACCTTTTTTGTGGTTGAACAAAAATTCATTTCTGATTAAACAATTTATGATTGGGATGTTGGAATTTAAATATGACATATTCTTTTACTATAAATACAGATTCATGCCAAATAATAAAAAAATACCCGAGTGGTGTCCTCGGGTTTACTATATTAGTTCCAATCTTTTTTATGTTTCGCCTTTCTTGAGTAGACATTCTTAGGAGTTTCAGTTCTCGCTACGAATCTACCGTCAAAGAACCCAGCTTTCATTTGGTCTTGTCTGATTTGGGTTCTCTTCATCTTATGTTGGTCGTAAGTTTTCATTGTCGTATGTTTTAAAGGGTTAATGTCTATCGTTATTGTTATACAAATATACTGCGTTTATCCCAATCCGCCAAATCTTTTTTAATATATTTATTAATGTAATGAAAAAATTAATCAGAAACATTTTAAAAGAATTTGTAGATTCTAAGGACATCAATATTAAAGTGATTGGTAATTTAACAGATTCACAATCAAAACTAATTCGCGAAAACGTACACGGAGCAAGAATTAAATTTTCACCTGAAGTTAAAAAACAAGTTAACTCAGAATTTGAATACCTTAAAGATAAATTAAAAATAGTAAACCCATTTAGTGGTTCTTTTACTGATAAGTTTACAGGTGTTGAGAAATCTATCGAGTTTAATATTGTTCCTACTTACCATTATGTTGAGAGGCTTTTTAGAAAGGAAGACCCGAAATATAAAAATGATGAAAGAGTTGTTAATCCATCTCCATATGAAGGTATTAATTTACTTTTATACAATAAAGATAGACTAGCTCAGGAAATATTAACTAAAAGAATCAAAAACAATGATTTGGTAAGAATCGAAACCAAAGATGGTACTCATTACCAAATTTTAGTAACATTTAACGAAATCTTAAGTAAAGAAAAAAGTTCCGCCTATAACTTAATACTTGTTAATCAAATAAAAGGTCAAGGACTACATTTCCACAATGCAGACAGGGAAATAAGAGTTAATTCCCCAAGATAATAAAAAACCCCCACATTTCTGTGAGGGTTGGCGGTACAAAAACCTCTCGTGTTGTACCCTTGTAATTACGCTTGGTTGGGACTTCCAAGACACCCACTTAACCACCGTCTTTGACGTACTCGCTGCTTTGTTCTAAGACTCGGCTCACTTGTTTTCGGTTAAGATTTTATCTCTCTCAATTCAACAATACAAAGATAATACTTTTTTTCGAATATTACGCCTGTAACATCAAAGTATTTTTAATTTTTCTCATATTACCCCTAATTGTCCCTAATCCTAATCGACTACTTCCTTCGGCTTTGATTCCTGTAGGGTCAATCTTTCCGTCTTTTTTATATACACCATCAAATATTCTATAAAATAAATCCAAATCCATTCTAACATCACCATACATTTTACCGTTCCAAGTCTCATTTTCATATTTACCTGAAGGTGTTTTAGTTAATTTAGGTTCTTTGTTTAATTCTGTATAGAAAACATTATAATCATTAGTTATTCTTTCTTGTATTTTTGGTAGTTCTTCTTTTGTGCTTGGCGTGTCTATAATAAAATTCATTAGACTAGTCGCCTTAGTTATCAAATCAGAAGTTCTATCCAAAACCAATTGTTTAGTGTCAATCTTTTCCTCACCTTCTTCACCAGGTTTAATACCTTTTTTGATATTATTTTTTTGAGCTAAAAGTTGATTCAAATAAGTGGTAATTACAGGAGCGGTCGCACCGTTATCAGTATCTACTACTTTATTTCCACAAGCATCCAACGTAAGTAGTTTACTTTGTACCGCCTTCTTTTCTGTTGGTGGTAATACGACCGTTTCTTTTCCATCAACAATTTTACGAATAGTAACTACAGGTATGTCTCTATGAGCATTTTTGGTAGTTGCAACCATCCAAATATTAATAAAACCATTACCTTCTTTAACTATTTTAGCAGATTGTTCTTGGGTAACAATAAAAGTGTCTGACCTATAACCGTTCAAATCACCGTTATTATTTTTATTACCGTATTTGTAACTTCCTGTCGTTTCATCACCATTAGGTAAAAGACCATATCCAGGATTTAACAGTTTTTTTGAGAACTTTTGAGCTGAACTTGTTGGTACACCTAAGCTAGTATCTGCATTATTTAAATTGGCGGTCATACCTCCACTTACATTATATAAAAGTGTGTTGTTTGCAAAAATAAAGAATTCTGCATTTTGACATTTATGAGTTGGTACGTACACTCTTATTTTAAGCCCCACCGCACAACCTGGGTCAACATTAGGTATTGTAGTTTCACCTGTAACTTTAACAGTTGTTGTTTGAGTAACGGGTTCATTAGTTACTCTTAAAGTAACTTTCATAAATTGTTCCTTTGTGTAATCAGGGTGTTGAGCGCCTTTTTTAGGGTCCCAAGCAGTAGGTCCTATAACGGGGTCAATCTTAGTGAATCTTGGCATGGAAGATATAACTCCTTGGGAAATCCATGTTTGGAATTTAGTAGTTAGATACTGTTCTAAAGATGTATATCTCATCTGTGATAATACTCCAGGTTTAAGTCTTGGTAAATCAGTTTTCTCAGCGTCTTTGTTTGGTACTTGAGATTCTCCTGATGATAAGACAACCTCGATTAACTTTCCTTTTGGAGCCTTTCTTAAGAAATCTTCAATTTCCTTTATCTTAGGGTCTATATTGTTACTAACTTGATTTGCTGAACACTTATTACCTCCTTTATTAGAGTGACAACCACTTTGGAAATTGATTAATACATCCATTGGAGGTGGGATTGTTACCTCCTGTTCATTAATCAAACCATAAAGGTTTAGAATATGTCTTCTATCTTCCTCGGTAATTAGTAACTTCTTCATATTAATATACTATAAATACTTAAACAATAATAAATGGTTAGTATATTTATAATTATGTCAACACAGGAACTTGAAAAGTCTATATATAAGTTAATTAATACACTCGTTGTTAAAGATAGAATTGATTTTGCCGTTGAGGTATTTGAATATATAAATGATACTTCAGAAAAAAATTATCAAGTGTACGTCACATTCACAAACGACCATTCTAAGTATTGGCCAAGTTCACCTTCATATTCAAAAGATTATATGGATATGGTTGAGGGTTTAGATAATAATATTGAGGACGAGGTTTATTCTTTAGTTCAATATGTTATTACTGATGAGGTTGAAGTTAGAATAGTTTGGGAACACTCTAATACTGAAGTTTATGAACCTCTTTTTGATATGTTAGGTGAAATGAAAGTACATTTTGCAGTTAATTTTAATAGTTACGTTCCAAACTTAGCTTTAAAAGTTGATGAAAGATATTCACCTAAAATTAGTGAGATTTTTAGTAAACTGTCTGAAAAATTTGACACTGATTATATCGCAATTTGGGATGAAAAATTAAATTAATTACTTTGTGTGGTGATATTCCGCGTCACTCAAATAATCTGATAACATATCATTAAAATTAATTGTATCAATACTTGGATACCATCTGTCATCAGTATCAAATTTAGGTTTGTCGATGTCACCTTCTGACAACATTTCATGAAATACACATTCAATGTCGTCATCACATCTTTCCATATAATCATCGTAATATGATTCATCTAAGTTATCAATATAAGGTTCTACGTCAACATGTAATATAATACCTTCATCATTCATTTTTTCAACTTGACCGTATTCTTCTAACTCACCTTTCAACTCTTTATATAGGTAGTTAACATAATCGTCAGATTCAGCATTAGATGTTGCATTTGATATGGCACTACGTATTTGATAATCATCATCCAAATCTTTAATCAAATCTTCGATACTCTCTTCATTGAAATCCTCTTCATTAAAATCTGGATTATCTTTTTGAGCAATGTGTTTTAAAATGTTACGAATCCTTTTTTCATTTTCATCGTTAACCTCATATTGTAAAGATGATTTCCAATCAACTTCATAAGGTTGCCAAAGTTCCCAAGCGTCACCACTTAATATGGTTTCAAATAACCATGTCTCAACAGTACTTTCGTATGTTTGTCCTGCAGGAGTTGTTTTTTTGACTTTTCTTCTATTTAAAACCCAATCACCATCAACATATCTTCCAACATCATCAGGTTTAATATTTAATGTGATATGGTAATTAATTTGTGGGGCTTCAATAACACCTAAATCAATTAACTTTCTTTGTAAACTTCTTGTTCCAAATAATTCAGGTCTGTTTGTATACAAATCTTTAATTACACTATCAGGTAAATCAGTTAATTTGAAGTCTCTCTCAGATGCGTATTCTGTTCCAAAACCATCAATCAGATAACCATCATCTTCAGTTTCATAATAAAATAATGGTAATATATAACTGTGAAACTCTTCTTTTGGTTTTGAGTTTTTAGGTCCTTTTAATTGATACAAAGTTCCATCTCTACCAATTGATGCAGTTAAATGACTTTTGTTTATTGTGTATTTACCGTTTGGTAATTTTCTTACATCTCTTAATGAATAAAGATTGTTTCCATATCCTGTTCTACCACAGTGACCCATTCTTTCACATTCTTCGGTAGAATTATTGGTCTGTAAATCAACCCAGTAAAATCCTTCACCATCTTTATTTCTAAAATCTAAAATAATTGGATTTTTTTCTACATAATTAATTTCTCCTCCTCCAATACCTAAAGAGTCATGCCATTCTTTTGATTTTTTTAATAACTCTTCTATTGATAAATTTTTATATTCTCCGAGATTTCCGTCCAATCCAATTCGAACCCAATCCATAATCTCTGTGACCTTTTGTCCGTAATAATTTTTAAGATTACCTGAATTAAGTTTGTCTATAGCGTTTTGTTTTGTTAGTTGTGTTTCAATACCACTAGCTCTCCAACTAGCCATGTTAACCAATTGCAAATCAATTAATTTATTTGCCATCCAAACGGCTAAAGACCCACATGTTTTATCAAGATAGTCAGCATTCTCTTCACTTAACCCAACTTTGTCTATCAGAACTTTCTTTTTTGACGCCTCAGAAATCAAACCTTCATTTAATTTTTTCAGAATGTTTAAGGTTTGTTCTTCAATTTTGGGTTTCTTTTTCATTTCATAGTAAGGTTTACTTGTAGTTTCGTAGCTTTCTATGGTTGAGGCACCTTGACTAATGTAGTAATCATCTTTACTTAGTGGAGGTAAAAATTCTTTCATGTACTTTTGGAATTTACCTCTATGACTGTAGTAAAAATCAGAGTCTTCTTGTTTAAAAGGTTTTTTGAATAATGTAGTTACATGTACTTCGTATCTACCATAGTCAGTAAGATAAACATCCACAACAATACTATGAAAGTTTTTAGAAGGTTTATCAACTGAACTAGTTAATAAATTTGATGCAGACTTTTCCCAAGCAGATAAATTCATACTAATAAATACTCGGTTATTTCAAATGTAACTTATGAATGGAACATTAAATACCCAATTGCAATTCCTGCAAATATACCTACCAAAGTACCTATAATGTACCACTTTTCATTATAATCTTTCATCATATTTTATTTTTAATATTATACAACTCATTAATAATCTGGTGGTATTTTTCTTTACTCATCTTTAAATATTATTTTACTTCCCCATCTTCAATTACCAAATAATCGTCACTTGTTCCCAAACAATCAATTAGAATTAAATTTTCCTCTTTCATGTATGTTAATTCTCTCACCTGAGTATGACCAACGATACAAATAACATTATCAACCATGTCTTTAACCAATGACTGAGGTCTAACCCAAATTGGTGGTTGTGTGATATCATTTCCACCGTAACTACCATTATCACCCATCGTAAATCTGAACTTACTTATATCAGTTTTAAATAGTTTATTTATTTCATCTTGAATGTTACCATCCAAATCAACTCCACTATTATTACACCACGTTTTGGTAATACCTGCATGACTAAAAAAGTACTTACCATCTTGGTAACACATTTGTATCAATCCTTCATCAACAATAGGTTGTAATACCTCGTTTATGTCCTTTCTGTAACTCCATTGAAATGATGAATATTCTTCATTAGCATTCGTTAAATAATGGAAATCGTGGTTACCTAGTAACATCACAACTTTATCAGGATTACTTCGTTTGAATTCGACAATCTCTTTAAAGTTTTCAATTTGTCGGTTTGCACTGTACCCACCATCTTTTGCATCAAAATAGTCACCAATAAAGATAAACTTGTCGAAGTCCTTCTCCTTATCGATTATCTCTTTCCATTTACTTCTTCCGTGAGTGTCACCCACTGCAACTATTTTCATATCATAATTCTTTAATTTCTCCTGAGTTATCGGACTCTTGGTCTTGATTTCCTTGTTCTACATCATTTTTTGTTTTAGGAATTCTAATGTATTGTGGGGTTAGTTGGTCAGTACCAATACCCACACAAATTTCAACGTAATCTTTTTCTTTGTTATCCATGTTATTTATTTTTTTTTAAGTAAACTGCAACTTTACCATGATAAGTATTACTGTAAGCACCACTACCTGTAGATATATGAAGAGGTATCATCTTTTCTATTTCAAATCCCAAATCTAACCAAGATTGAATCTCATCTTGTTTATCAGTTATTATAAATCGTTTTTCCATATTATTGTTCCATTGTTGGTTTTAACCACAAAATATTATTTTTGAAGATATAGTTCTTAAGCATAGGAAATTCATTTAACACTTTCAACGTTTCAAGAGTATCATGTTTAAAACATTTTAATAATTCTTCTCTAATTCTTTCGGTTGAGACGACTCCCATACGTTTTTCATAGTTATAACAATCAATAGTTATTGCCATGGTCGCAGGGATTTTGAATCCTTTGGTAATTGAAAACCGAATTGCTCTTAGAATTCTCAAAGGGTCATCGTCAAAAGTTTTTTCAGTCGGTAATGGAGTTCTAAGAAGACCATTTTTCAAATCTTCCATACCATCAAAATAATCAATGATATTCCCGTCTTCATCTTTTGCAAGAGCATTCAAGGTAAAGTCACGTCTCTCTAAATCATCGAAAAGAGTTCCAGGTCTAACGATTGGTGTTCTTGTCTCAGGAACATAACCAATTTCTTTACGAGCCATAACAAAGTCGGCAACTCCTTGATACTTATGATTTTTCGGGAATTTTGCCCTAATTGTAAAACAATCGGGAGTTGATAAGAATATCTCGAACTTTTCACTATTAAGGTAAGATTCAAGAACTACAAACATCTCATAAGCACTTTTGTACTTCTCCAAAAGAGCGTCGTTGGGGACTGCAACATAGTCAACATCTTTGGACTGCAATCCTAAGATTTCATCCCTTACCTTACCCCCGACTTCATAAAAATTAAATAAACTCATTTTACAAATTTACAAATAAATTTTTGATTTTACTAATAAAAGTTTTTGGCTTTACAATAATTTGTTTATCAGAATTTTTGTACATACCATAACCACCATAAAGAGCACGATTCATTTTTGCGTTATATTCTTTCTCCTCATTCCTCATCTTTTCTCTAAACCATTTGATAATTCTCTTGTGTTTTTCTTCAGAGTAAAAAGGTTTATTACCAAAAACACTTTGTCTATCCCAACCCCAATACGCCAAATCATAATAAGTACATTTGTTTCTTCGACCACCTTCTTCAACTTTAATTTCAAAATTCTCAATGTCAGATAAATCATACCAAGACATAACATTTTCAACTAAATGATAAATGGACTCCCAAAGAATATCAGGGTTATTATATTGATTGGTCATTATGTAAAAATAATAATCCCTACCAGGGTAATTACATCTAAATTCACAGGTAACACCGTGTTTAGTCCAATCCCCCGCATTTAAAATCTTATTTAATACATTATTCAACATGATAGTTCTTTTATCTTGTTGTGATGGAAAACCAATTTCTTTAATTGTGAGTGGTGTGGTTAGCAAATTTGTTTTCATGGTATATATAAAACTGTTGGGTTTTTCTTTTGTATATCAATGTCAGGGTATTTCTCGCTGAATGTTTTAGCATCAAACTTACCTGTAATTAAATGGTATCCATTCTTGGTTGGTAATACCGACTCAATTTTTGGACCTTCAGGTTTTAATGTTTCAATAAATCTTGTTAGTTCATGAACCTCCTGATAATCAGTTGTGTCAACATCTACAATCCAACGTTTTTCTTGTGTTTTAATTTGCCCAACAACTGAATCAAATAATCCTTTTTGATTTGACACACCATCCCTAATACGTTCAGCAAGAATCGCTAGCATATTTAACGATACATCTTTATGGTTTTGTTTTTGTACATGAATATACGCACGAGCGTTAAAGATTTCACAAAGTTGCTTAATCTCATCATATCTTTTTTCTAAGTATGGAATAGAATCAACACAATAAGTTTTGATAGTCCTTACTGACTGGTGATTTTCCCTTTCTCCTTCAGGTTGGTCTTTCTTTCTTTTAAAGACATATAACATGTAGAAGTCACCCCACTCGCTAAAATTTAATAACGGTTTTATTAATTCTAAATTATCTATCATACCACAAAATTAACCCATTTTTTTGAATTATCAAAAATTTTACTATTTATTAATATGAAGATTGTAATAACTGAATCTAAGATAAGAGACGTAATTTTTAACTATCTTAATGATTCTCCACTATTTCAGGGGGTTGAGGAACATAGGACGGGTTATCCTGCGGCGGTTAAAGAATATTTTCAGACTGTCCATTGGGGGGATGATATTGACCCAGACTACGACCATGTATTTACTTATTACAGAGACCCTGAATCATACGAAATCATTACAGGTGTTGGGGATGTTTACCCTCCCAAGTTATTCCCGTTAATAGAATTGGATACAAATTACGTGTACAATCAATTATCCAATCTTTTCACTGAGGATATGGTTAAAAAATATGTAAGAGAGTGGATTAACCAAAAATTTGGTTTGGATGCGACTCATTTAGAACCTAATTAATATCACTTAATAAACTTTCTTCTCTTATATTAGTAAGAAATAATCTGTTCAAAATATAATATACATTTGGTAAATAGAAATCTCTATACCAAACCAATAAATGTTCTAAATTACGGAACTCAGTTATTGACTTGAGAGATTCATAATGTTCACCAATCATTTCCTTATCAATTATTGTTTTACCGTCTTTTGTAACAGTATAATAAATAGCTTCAACAGGTGTGTAATCAGAACCATCCCAAAAAGGAGTTGCGTAACAAGCATACATTTCTTTATACTCAGCATCGTCACCATAAAAATCGGTTGGTGAGTTCAATCTCCATTCGAATGTTCCGTTAAATCTATCAACGCTTATTTCGTATTCTCTATATACTTCAGGTAACTTACCTAAATTAAATAAATCAAATAAAAGTTGATTGGCTAAATTATAATCGACTGGTATGTTAAGTTCAACAACTAATTCAACTTGCGTTAAACCTAACATTTTAGCTGCTTCACGTAATCCACGTTCATCAACCAATAACCTTAATCGTTTTTTCTTTTCGTTATTCATTAATAATAAATATAAGTATTTATTGTTATGGATGATAGACAATTCTACAACAAAAAAATTTATACTTATTTCCACAAGTACCTTAAACCTGAGTATGATTACCATGGTATAATACTTGAACCAACTTTTGACCCTAAAGAATCAACAATCACTTGGTTAATATCTAACCCAAAAAACATTTCTTATTCGGTTGCAGCTTTAATGGGATTTCCTGATGAACTATTAAGAGAATATTCAAACTTGATAGGTGACCAAAACTTTTTTAGAGAAAATTATAAAAAATTATGCAAATTTGAGGAAGACGATAGAGAATACTATCTGAACTCAAAAGATAATAAAGAGTTACAAAAAAGATTAAAAACAATCAATAAAATAGAATTTAAAAACTATTATCTTGAATTTAATTCAGAATGGTTTGAAATTAATATTTCTGGAAGTGAGGAAGTAAATATCACAATTGCAATGAGATTTACTAAATCCATTGATAAGAATAAAGATATTGCACTTATCTCTGATATTTTAAAGAAAATTTTTGGGGATGACGATTTTTATGGTGATTACCAATATGTTTTGTTTAATCCTATAATTGGATATCTTTGGAACATGCCAACATTTACTGACACTAATTATTTTTATTTTGCCCCAGATATTTTACCATTATATAGTGACGGTAAAAAAATAAAAATAAATTGGGATTAATCCTCTATTTTACTTGTACATCTTATTATTAAGTGTATGCCAATTAAAACAACTGTTATTCCAATTCCAAAAACGTGTATTACCGATTCGATATAATTCATATTCATCCTTTATTTAAGGTAGAGAAATTAAAATCATAATCAACACATACATGTGGTAAATACGTCATAATATCTTCTACCAATTTATCACCCAAATCACCCCAATTACTTTCGTAGATATCATGTTGTTTGAAGTTGTGTTCCCACTCATCATTAACACCTAATGATAAACTAAGTGGTTCAATATAAACAGTTCCTTCATATAAACAGTCGTTACTGTCTTTTGATTTCCATAATGAAACTTTTTCAATTCGATACTGTATTTTAAAATCTACATAATCATCGTTTGAATCTGAGTACGGCATACTATACCAATCTTCGTACCAGTGTTTACCTTTTAAGAAAGAATGGATTAATTCCAATGTTTTATTTAAATTCTTATCGGTTTCCATAACAATAAATATTTATTTTATATGAAATTTATAATCTCAGAATCTAAATTACAGTCATATGTAATGTCTTACTTGGACTCAATACCTGAATTAGAGAATTTAACAATGGTTGAAGAGGACTTTTTTGATTGGGACCAAGTGGTTTCTGTTGATGTTATATTTTTCGAAAGCGAACCCGACATGCCTCAAATGGAATATTATCCGATACAATCAAGACCTGAAGGATGGAACGAAATTGATTTAGAATCTCAACCATTACTTAAAATTAATGCAGACATTAAAATAAAAGAAATGTTCGGAGATAAAATAGATGAATTTGTTAAAACTTGGTTTGAAAAGAAATATAATTTACCTGTAAAAACAGTACTTTTTTAAAATGGATAAACAATCTGAACTTTCTTCACTTAATAAAATAATAAATTCTAACTTAATAAAGGGTGTATATCCTGACTTGGACAGAATTGAAGTCTCAATGGTTGATGGAGATTATCCATTTTTAGTTTATAAGTTGTATATCAATAAAGACATAACTAAAGAAGACTTATATGAATCAGTTGACCCATTTTGGTTGATTGACCACCATGTTGTAGGATATATAACAAAGTTAATTCCATTCAAACATTTACCAATAACTTCAGGGGATTACCAACTTGAAATTTATAATAACAAGGGTATTAAAATTTTCGATTGGTTGGAGGATTTAATGGTTATGAACCCAGGAAGTATGGGTAAAACTCAATGGGAAAGAATGACTAAGGGTTTAAATCAAACTCGGTAACTACATATTGAACCATCCAATCTCCATCAACTAAAACTTCTCCTTCACTGTCGATTATTTCATCAAAATTAGGATAGTTTAATTCGGTTTCATCGTATTTAGAATCTCGTTGCCAATGTTTATAATGTTCAAGACCTTCTTTTAATGGTACATCGTAAACTTTACCCTCTTGAGTTGTTACCACACATTTATAAGGTTCGACATAATTAGTAACAACTAAAGATTCATCTCTTCTAATTCCCGCGGTAAAATATAAATGTTTAACATAGATTGACCAAGCGCCAATTTTAACAACTTTAACACTCTTAAAATACTGAGTTAATTGTTTGATTAATGTTTTACTGAAATAAAGTTTTTCTATATCCAAATAACTTGGCATATAATCTCTACCAACACCTAAAATTTCTAAAAACTTAAACCTGTTTTCATTAACCCATCCTCTTATTGCGGGTTCAGAATATGACTTATCTTCAGGATTAGATAAATGAAAAGTTATATCATATTCACCATTAATACTAATTGGGGTTAAAATGATTCCATCTAAGTTTAGTTCACCTCCAATGTATTTTTTATATAACTCTAAGTATTTTTCAGGACTCATCACATATCCGATTTAAAACTTAATTTTTCGAAAACAAATGGAACACCTGTCTTATCCTCTAAATTTTTTGAAATGTAATCGTGTACACAATCCTCAACTTCATTTTCAATTTCCCATCCGTATTCTTGATTTCTAGCATCTTTAATTTTGTGTATAGAACCATCTACCATAACTAATATCACAATACCGTCTATATCATTTACAACAACATCAAACAAATATTCACCATCTTCAAACTTATGAGTTAAAGTAAAATAAAACTCATAACCTCCACATTCATCGATATGGTGTTGTTTTTGTTCAAAAAAACTTTTAGAAATCTCTTTAATCTTATCATCTCCCAAATATTCTCGTAACCATCTTTGTAAATCAGTCATACGTAAAGACGATTTACCAAATGTAATCCCGAACAATTTAATCATATCATCACTAATACCAGGTCCGAATTTATCCCAATACTTGAATATCATATTTTTATATGATTCAACTTCTTGTAAGTTATTTAGTTGTTGTTCTGTTATTTTAACTTTCATAACAATAAATATGAAGATTCTTGAGTTTAGTTCTCTTCAAAAACCTTATCCAAGTATTGTTTCATTGGGTAACATAAATGATATTGGTTGATTCCCAGTTTTTCAATGAATCTATCATTCTCCTTTTTATACATTTCGAACATTCTACTACCTGACATTTTTGAATATTGGACGTTAGCAATTCGGTCACACATTTTTACAAAACACGCATATTTTATTTTACGTATACCTTCGTAGTACTTATCATTCGCGCGTTCTTTACGGTTCTTACCTTTTTCGTTTGTTAATGCGTAAACTATTTCAGCCACATCATACCCCAAAATTTCTTTAACATCATTATAAGTTACTCGAGTGTCTTCAATTAAGTCGTGACCAAAACACGAAAGTTTAATTTCATCACGCTTAACTTCTTCAACAAGATTTCTAAACTGTTCATAAACGCCAACAACCATTCTCAAATGGAATTCATAAGGTAAGTAGACATCATACATGTGATTGGTATTTTTGTGTTGGTCAATAATCCAATCAATTTTTTCTTTCATTGTTTTCATAATACAAAAATAAGAATTAATCAAACATTTAACAATATCTTTTGTCTTTTATATTTAAATAAAAAATTATGTCACATCCAATACAACATTCTAAATCGTCCGCTAAAAAATTTGGTGGTAAATGGGAGGACTACATTCATATACATAATTGGTTTGATGAAACCAAAGGATGGTATGGTCATTCTATACACAGGATGTTTAGACACCACTCTGAGGGTATTTTCGAGTGTGAGAAGGTGTTTGGTTCAATGTTTACAAACAGTGACGGGAAAACCGTTTATACTCGTTATATTGGTGAACAACATGTCAGGGAAGACTGTTTCAATCATATCCCATGTGCTAAAGAATGGGTTATGGCGTTAGAGGCAAAAGAAAAACCAATATGGATGATGAGAACAGTTGATTTAGAAATTGATTAAAACAAAAACCCCTCCGAAGAGGGGTTTTCTATATCTGTTCAAGTGAGGTCTTAATGTCAGGACTAGAGTGTTAAGTTTTGACGAATAACTGTTGAACGCTTGAATCTTGACTAAAGGACCGTACTAAATCAAAATCTTAACATCGGTTCAGAACAATAGTAATGTATACATCAGTCCTCGACTATCCCAGATACTAAATTTGAGTCAGGGCGTTATGAGTGTCCAATTCTTCTTGAATGGATTCAATCTCATCTTCCATGATTTTTACCATGTCATCTCTTTCGACTATTGAGATTTCAGATGTCATCACAGGTGGATTTTCAACTCTTCTCGAGTAATAGTCAGTTGCAGTACCCTCGGTACAATTCAACGACTTGATTTTTGACACCAATGATTTCAATTCAGACAATCTGAAAATCTTACCATAGACTGGCGAATTAGCCAAATGAATTTTAGTTTTCAAATCAATTAACTGATTTGTTAATTCATTTACTTTGGCCAAAGATTCAGTTGATGAATATGGTCTTTTGCTACCCGACTCAACACTATTATACATTTGAGCTTTTTGTAACTCCTCGGTTATTTCTTTAACCAATTTGTTTTTTAATTTCAGTGCTTGTTTAACTGTCATGTTTTTTTTGATTTACTATTCAAGTATAATAAACAAACCCTATGAAGTCAAATTTATTTCTCAATAATCATGTTTGTGTTAGAAACAGGAACTCTCATCACAGGAACTCTTTCCTCAATCTCTTGCATTACTTGGTAATAATTTCCTTCAATCTTTACAGTCGGAACTGAGTAAAATGTTTCGATAATACTCCCGTTCATTCTTGAACTACTATAAAGAGTAACTGTTTTTGTTGTTGTGTTAAAAACTAATGTTTGCATATTTTTTTATTTTAAAAGTTTAATGGGGGATTTCTCCCCCTTTTATTATTAAATCATCTTCAAGATAACCTCGGTCTTACCGTCCCACTTGATGATTTTGGATTTAGGAACCCAAAACTCCATTTCACCAATCTCTTCAACCTTAGCCAAGTATTCGTTACGGAATCGTTCTGCTTGACTTGCGTCTGTGATGTATTCTACACCCATGTGTTTTGCACATGTCTTACCCATTTTAGTCAACATTGAGAACTCGTCAGTAAGTGTTTTAGCACAACACACACAAATGTCTCCACGTTTTACAGTCATCTTACCTGAGAATTTAACCGCTTTTGGAGATACTGCCAATACTTTAGTGATATCCAAAAGGATTGGGTTGAACTGAAGACCGTAAGTCTCTTTCATTTTCTGACCGATTGAGCGACCAACTTTAACTGTTTCACCAATAGTAGGGATGTTAAATTTGCGTGTATTCGCTTTATTCTCGTCAGATTGGATTGTTCTGATTGCTGCGGAAACTTGTTTGTCAGAAAGTTTACCGTACTTCTCAAGTTTACCTTTCAATTCATTTACGAATGAGTTTTCACCTTGATAGTCTGCAATAACCTTAAGGTCGCCAGTTAGTTCCACTTTCTTAGCCTCGGTTGGGTTTGACATGATTTTGGTCACTGCAGCTCTTTGGTTTACGGTAAGTGAACCGTATTTAGTTAGAGCGTCTTTCATTTTAAGGATGAATGAGTTGTTTCCTTGATAGTTTTTTACTTGGGTTGTGATGTCTGTTGTCATAATGTCTCTGTATTTGTTTTACAAAGATACAAAACATAAAACAATAAACCAAGAATAAAGTATTATTTTTTAATACCTGAAAAAACCCATGAATAATTTCCTTCAAGTACTATCTTATTATCAAGTATTTTTTCCAACTCTTTGATATACACTTGGAGGTTTGGGTAGTTTTCTTTGTCATTTTGTCTATTAAAATTATAAAAACATGCTTCAAGAATTGGTTTACTTGAATCTCCTCTGAAATCAAATTCTAAATGTGGTAGTTCAGATTTTTTAACTGCATTTCTTATTTTTTCTTGTATAGGTTTTAAAAAATCATAATTCGTAAATTTGAATGCCGACCTTAATTCTATATTGAAAAATTTACTAATTTCTGTGTTGATTTTATCAATTTTACTAAGTGGGTTTGAAATCCAAATCCCTTCGTGTCCTTCAGGTCTTTCTGTATATATTTTTTTTCGATACGACTCGTCAAAATTTGTACTATTTCTATCCATTTTACTCCAATCCACAACAATCATTAAATACGGTTCATTGTGATGGGTTTCAATGTCAAATTCTATCCCAGGTAACTCTAATTGGGTATAACTTAAAATCGCCTTCTTAAGATTGTTATTCATTACTTTTGTGGATGTTGGAATTTAAACTCGGTGTTATCCTCTTTCAAATTATCACTATAATCCATCAGTAATCTTTGTTTAATACCATTTTCAATATCTTCCGAGAATGGACTTGGTACAACATATCCTTCAGGATTAACCACCATTCTATTTGTTCCTTCTACAGTTCCCGCTTTGTCAATTCTTATATTAAAATGTATCTTACCATTTTTTTCCTTAATGTCTGTTACAGTGAATTTCACTTTCTTTTTATCATTTCCCCAACCAATCGATATCATTCTAGTCGGAATAGTTAAAATGTTTCTACCATCATTACTCATGAAATCTCTAACCCTATTAGCCTTAATGGTTTCCATAGGTCTTCCATTACGAATTGCTTTTATTTCATCAGGTGTTACTGATATGATGTTGTCTTTGATATTTGGGTCGTAAGTCATTCTTCTCATTGGGTTAGCACCTGACAAATGTTTTGCAGTACTTGATGAGTAAGAATTACTAACTCTATACCATTGATTGTTGATGAATAAATAAATCGGATACCAGTCATAAGAAGTTACAACATAATACCAATCATTGTTTTCATTAATATCCCAAAAACCCTCTAAATTAGAACCTCTAAACGGTAATTTAGCGGCACTGTATTCATATGCACTGTTATTAGGTGTTCTTCTTTGTTTAAAACTTCTATAATGAACAAAGTCTCGTTTATTTAAATTTTCGTAATCACCTTCGGGTCTATAGTTTGCAGTATAAACCTCGTAATAGAATCTATAATCTGATTCAGGTCTTCCAACCATCTTCATTAAAGTCTTAAATAAATCGAAAAATTCTTTTTGTGTTTTAAGAGTTGGTTTCAATTTGTTGACGTACTTAAACATCCTCACTTCTTTCTCCGATAATGGATTTTCTCCAACCCCTTCTAACTGTTCTTTTAATATTCTAAGAATTAAATTTTTCATAATAATAAATATTCATGAAAAATGTTTTTACCATACTTCATAGAAAACAGAAGTGTACTTAGTTCCTCTTATTATATTTTGTAATTCTGTTATCTGTGTTTCTATTACTCTTTGGAAATCGTCCTCAGTCATTACCGAAGCTTCAGTAAATCCAAACAACTCTTTCCATAGTTGTATGGAGTGGTGAAGTTTTTGACCAACATTACTCATCGAACTAGGTCTTGCAATTATTAACATATATTCCTGTGGTTCTTCATAGTCAGTATACAAATAATAAAATCTATAATTCTCACTATTCTCCGTCTCGGGATATTGTTTATGTATCTCTTCCATAAACAATCTTAACCTTTTTGGATGTAACATCTCATTCATAAACCAAATATAATAAAAAACCCCCACATTTCTGTGAGGGTCTTAAAAAATGTTTTTTCTTTACTTTAAGAATCTTAATTTATAAAGAGTTGAATTAATTAACTGACATACATTATCTATTTGATTTTGGATGTATGAATCGTCGCAACAATCTCGTAACTCCTCAACTTTACCACAAAGGTCTTTTAAATAATTTATTGTTGAACTGGTGTCTTTATATCCTTCAATATCGTAATTTTTATAACCTTTCAATATGGAGTATTTACCCTGATAAGATTCTACCAAACCATCAATTAAATCACCAATACCATCATAGTATTCGTTTAATGCAATGTGTTCGGGATATGATTTTGTTTGTAAATGAAGTGTATGTATTTGTGTTCTTGAGTGAAGTAACAATGATATCATTTCAACAAAATCATTTGTTTTTGTTTTTTGTTCCAAAATGATTCCTCTTTTTTTAACTTCTTGAAGAATTGCGTTTTTAAATTTATCGTCCATTATTAAAGTATTTAACAATAAATATCGTGTTTAGGTAAAACTTACTTTAACATCTTTTTCAATTGAGAATATTTTAAGACATAACTCTAAATGAGATTTTATATAAAAAACCAAGATGTTTTCAGTTAGATACTTAAAGTCTTCTTTGTTTTGTATTTCTACTTTAAAAATTATATCGTAATTATCCTCAAGTATTTCATCAATGAAGACTTTAACTCTATCGTTTTTTGTGGATGGTACTTCGATTAAGATTACGTTTTTTTCATACAATTTGGAAAAATGTAACATTAAACAAAATTTTTAGTGACTAAATCTTTATCAGAAATTATTATTGATTTTTCGTTCGTGTACTTTAATACTTCATCTAATACTTCAGGAAAAGTTTTCCAAAAAATTGAACCCTCGTTTTCAGGTGAGTAATGATTATCCACCAAATATTGTACAATTACGTTGAATCCCAAGGTTATAAATCCATGTGCAAATCCTCTTGGAACTAATAATTCGTCTCCATCCTTCATTTTAAATTTACTAACTTTCAAATAGTCAGGAGATGTTGGTCTTATATCAACCACAAAATCTATGATTTCACCACTAATAACTTTAATTAGTTTAGTTTGTGCATATTCCCCTGTTTGAAAATGTAATCCTCTAAATGTGTAAGGTTTTGGATTATAACTTATGTTACTCTGTAACCATTCTTTATTAAGAATACCTTCATTATAATTGAGTTGTAATGGTGCAAAAACACCTCTATTATCTTCAAAATATTTCCCTTTTAAAAGTACTGGACTTTCCATTTTAATTTAAAATATATTTTTTTAACCAATCTTTCAATTTAATATTCTGTATTTCATCAAATTCAATCCTGTATTTAAAACAATTTAATGAATACTTTCTATCATGCCCTAATCTATCTTCAACGTATTTAAACTTAACTTCTTTACCAATAATTTCGCCAACCATTTGGATTATCTCATTATTAGTATAGGATTCCCAAGAACCAATATTATAAATCTGATTAACTTTTTCAGAGACTAATAAATTGTAAATCGCTTTTGAATTGTCATCCGCATGTATCCATTCTCTGATTTGATTTCCATCCCCATATACAGGAACTTCTAAACCATTTTTTATTGAATGAATAATTTTTGGGATAAACTTTTCATGGTGTTGGTTTTCACCATAATTGTTACAAGTCCTAGTTATTAAGTATGGTAAACCAAAAGTTCTATTTGCCGACATAACCAATAAATCTGAGGCAGTTTTTGTTGCGGAATAATATGAACTCGGGTTTAGTTTTTCACCTTCATTCGCACGATAACTATCTGATATGTTTTTATAATCATCCATATCCCCATAAACCTCGTCTGTAGATATATGTAAAAATTTAATAAGTTTTTTATTTTTTCTTACAACTTCTAATAAATTGAATGTCCCTTGAACATTAGTTTTAACAAATGGTAGCCCGTCTTTTATTGAGTTGTCGACATGTGACTCTGCGGCAAAATGTACAATATAATCATACTCACCTAAATCTTCAGGAGTGACATCGCAAATATCTTTTTCTAATAAAGGTGTATTTTTTTGAATGTTTTTTCTGTTGGCGGCATACGTAATCTTATCAACAATTAAAACTTCATGATTTGTATTGTTATTAATGTAATTAACAAAATGTGAACCGATAAACCCTAATCCACCAGTAACAATAATTCTACTCATATATTTTTTTATACTAAAAATAGTACAAAAAAAGTATTATGTAAACTTTTTGGGTTTATTTACCGATAATCAAATCATCAAAACTAAGTTTACCCATACCGTCAGTTTCAGGGTTTTCAGTAAACTCATCATACATGAAACTTTTAACTACAGAAGTTATACTTTGTTCTGATTGAGCGATTTTTGTTTCCATCCAATCTTCCAATTGTTCTCCATCCTCCATAGATTCCCACATCTTATATGCAAGTGTTGCAATAACAAATAATTGTTGTTTTGCCATGTACGAACCTTTTTCAGGTGATTCTACAAGATTCTTAGATAATCTTCTTAATTGGTTTTCAGAAATAACAATTTTTTTCATGGATTCTTTTATAATAAATATCTTGAAATAAAAAAAGGAGACAAGTTGTCTCCTTTTGGGGCCGACTTTAGTCAGCGAATCCACCACCTTATTTTACGAACAAGGAAACGTTAACTCACTATCAGTGAGAGTATAGGAACTTCTTTCATTTTCTCAACCACTGTATCTTTACACACAAAAAATATGAATGAACAAATTGAAAAAATTATAACCCATTTAATAATTACCGCCCAAAATTTGTAAATTAAGTATAAACCTATTGCACTGATTATTAACCACTCCATATTTCTTATTATTTAGTTACTAAAGCCTCTATTTTACTCTTAGCATAGTCCGACAAACTGTATGGAGAACTTGATGCCAATACAATCGAATCAACAAGGTATTTGTAAGGGACGTGTACTAAGAAGTCTATCCCGTTGAAAAAGGTCAGGTCGTTTTTCAATTCTAAACACCCATTCACCATTTTAAGAAACAACTTAAATTGAGTTTGGTCTACAAAAGATTCGCTAACTAACACTCCAAATTTTTCGTGTTCTATCTTGATATTGTAATATACTGTTATCATAAAGTTAATATTTGATACAAAGTTAATAAAATTATTTCACACTTCCTAACGCCTCAATCACAGAATCTGCACTTAAACTACCGTAAGAAACTTGTGCGACAGTAAATTCAACTTCACCATTAACATCTCTGTAGTTCAAAACCACAACACTACCATTATTATTTTTAACAACAATTTGATTGTAATTTGTAACAAGATTATTAACTCGGTTACCTCCAAAATCAACGATAGAATTTCTGTATTTACTGAAAGCTAAACCAAAAGCCTTTGTTTTCAAATCTCTTGCTTTGATTTTAGCGTTATGAGCGTCCCATTTAGACTTTACATAGTCCTCAACCATTTTAACAACTGGTCGTCCTGTCTTGTAGTAAGTTTTACTATCATCATATCCCAATCTTACTTTGAGTTTATATCCATGACTCGTGCTTCTCCAAGAACCTCTTGGTGTTGTTGTATGTTCTTCAATGAATACTCTGATACTACGATTGTTCTCACCTTCAGGAAGTTTTCCTGTGTAAATAATTTCGAACTCATTATAGTTAACATCAACAGTACCTAAAAGTACTCTTTCAGAAGAATAACTGTAAGTTCCATCAGCGTCTAAGACATATGGTTTAACTTCGTACGCTTGAGTTCGAGGAGTTTTTATAAGTTCGAAATTATCAGAGTGTTTTACTACCTCTTGGAAATACTTATTCCATTCAGACTCGATTTTATCTTTTTCAGATTTGAATCTATTGGCAGTTTCTTGAACCGCTCTGAAGGTATCTTTGATATGTTTCTGTTGTAGTTCTTTGTGTGACATTGTGATGGTATTTTGTAAGTGATTGTCTTACAAAGATAGTAAAAAATATTACTCTACCAAAATATTATTCAGATTTACCTATAAAAGATTGTCTTTTAGAAATTAATAACGCCTCCAATCTCCAAATCACCTCAGGTTGATACTCATTCCAAAACTTTTGGGGGCGGTTTTTCATCAATTGTTTTCTAAAATTAGAAATTAATTTTTTTACAACAAAAGTTTGTTGATACGTCTCACAAGAATCAATTACCTTTTCAATCCATTTTGACACATCTCCATAGTGATTACTTCTTTTCTCCATATTAAAATTGTTTTTCCATTTCTCTATCTAAATCTCTTTCTTTGATTGAATTTCTTTTATCATACAATTTTTTTCCTTTAGCAAGAACTATTTCAATCTTTATTAAACCTGTCTCGTTGGTAAAAACTTTATATGGTAATATAGAATAACCTTTTATTAAGTTAGACTCTAATTTTTGGAGTTCTTTCTTTTTTAATAACAGTTTTCTTTCTCTACCGATATTATCATTTCCAATTCCTTGGATTTGTGAATTTTTGAGAAATAATTCCCCGTTTTTAAAATAACAAAATGAATCAGGAAAAGACATTTTACCTTGTCTTATCATTTTAACTTCGGGTCCCGTTAACATAATACCACAAGTGTAAGTATCTTCAATGAAATAGTCGTGTCTAACTTTTCTATTCTCTATATGTACTGAATTCTTCATATCAAAAACAAAGATAAGAAAAAAAATAAAAAAACCCTAACAAAATTTTACTCTTGTTAGGGTTAATATCAACCAACTATGAAAGGGGTTGTTGGGCTTTATGAAAAATAAATATATCGTAATTTACAAAAAACTTATTTTTTATTTAAAATATTTTTAATTAGTAGATAAAGTTGGTCATTTTTATCCATTGGTAGGGTTTCTTCTGTAAAATACCCACATTCCGTATGTTCTTCCCCATCAATGGCATTTTCTAAATCAGGATAAATTTTTTCATTAACTTCATATAGAAAAACATACATTAACCCTTTTGTTGATTCACCATCTCTAGTTTTTCTATTTATAAAACCAACCAATTTAATATTATCCTTTACTTCTATGTTAGTTTCTTCAAAAAATTCTCTTTTAGCCCCAACTAACGCATTCTCAGTTTTACCTAATTTCCCTGCAGGAATAGACCATACACCAGGTAAATCACCAAAATTATTTCTTTTACATAAAAGAACTTCATTGTTACATTTTACAATGATACCTCCATATCGTTTAGTTCTCTCCATTTTTAGTGTTGTTATAGTATTTATAAGTATGGTCTTAAATATAAACGGAATAAATTTTAAAGTCAAAACAGTATTCTCCGAAAAAGATATTCAGAAAGGAATGATGAATAGGGATTTTGACAATACCTTTAACGGAATGTTTTTTATGTTAAGGGATGGTGAACATTGTTTTTGGATGAAAAATTGCATAGTTCCGTTAGATATTATTTTTATTCAAGATGATGAAATTGTTAAAATACATCATAACTGTCCTCCATGTTTTGAGGAAGAATGTATAAATTATTGTTCATCAGGTAACTATGTGTTAGAAGTTGCTGGAGGAACTTGTAGAAACTCTGATATTAAAGAAGGAGACTTTATTGAGTATTGATTTTTTCTTTCAAAACTCTAACAAATTCATTCTGAATCATTTTGGTAAACTTAACATAAGGGGAATCTTCCTTATCAGGATTATACTTGTAACTTCCTTGTGGTGGTCTTTTACTTCTTCCCATATAATTTAATCCCGAAATATTTGTAATACATTTGTGTCCTCCAGAGTTTGCTTGTATCAAATCCCAAGCGTTTACTGTAATATCGTCTAACATTTGTTTATGTTCTTCAGGTAAATCTTTAAATGGAACGTTCATCATTTCCCCTATGTGGGTTAACATTTCTCTACCGTTGTCCATTGTTTTAAAGTTCTTACCATATAACGCAACAAAGTCTTTGAATGTAAAACCAACAGATTCTGCTCCAAAATCTTTTGCGGATTCAGAAATCCATTTAATAGTTGATAATGGAATTTCTCGTTCTTTTAATTGTCCTTCCCATTTACCTAAAACTTCTTGAGCAATTTCACCCAAATTAACTCCTTTCAATTCCCTCTCTTTTTTGAAGGGGTTACATGAAGCTTGTACTAATCCTAAAGGCCATGCAATTACTATAAAGTCGGCTTCAGGATTATTTTTGAACGGGGTATATCTATCATAAGAACCTGGAGATGTCATTTTACCTCCACCATATTGTACAATAATATTACCATCAATTTTTACGTTTGGGTGAGTTTTCATTTGTTTGATATACTCCTCTTTGTTTTTCTCCAATTCAGGAATTGAGGCGTATCCTTTCTCAACCATTATCCTTTTGATGTTGAGTAATAAGTTCAATATTGATGGCTTTGTCACCATAACTAACTCTTCAAGAAACCCTGGCTTATTTTTAAACGCCAACAATAGTTTGTTTGCAACCAATCCTAACGCCATCTTATTCTTTTTAACACTTTCATTAGTGTCCAATTTGAAAAGGTAGTTGATGACTTGGTCGACTGAAATTTGGTTTACCGCATAATTAGCGGAATCAACTGTGGATATTAATAATAAATCATCTGACGTAAAAATATCTTTTGGAGAAACCACTTGAGAAATTGTTTCGACATTTGACCTAGATTGTCTAAAAGAAGTTGACTTCGTGTCTTCAGCACCTGCTTGTCTGTCATGATGGTCAGTGTGAATAATAAACATGGGTTTTCCGTGAGCAAAATCAACTAAAACAGGCATCGTATCTCCTTGAGCATCGTTCTTCTTAACCGCAAACTCTTTATCCCCATATTGTATTACGTGAGCATCAACAACTTTAATTCCATTATTTTCTAAATAATGTTTCATTGCGATTGCGGTCGTAACTCCATCTAAGTCCTGATGAAAATATATTTCAGCCTTAGGATACCTTTTCGCAAGTGCATTAATTTCTCTTAAACCACTTTCAACTATTAATTTTTTCATCATATCAAACTTCCTAATGCTTTCGAACCTGCGCCTCCACCTGAGAATAATGAACCTAAAACACTTACCACATCCATACCACTACCTGTTCCTGTAGATGGTTGTCCTGTCGGAGATTGAGGTGTTTGAGGTGGTTGAGGTGGTTGTACATTTCCGATAACGTCTCCAAACTCTTCCTCGGCATATTGTTGAGCCTCTTTTGTTTTATTGTATTCATCAATTTTTGCTTCCAAATCGGCATATTTCTGTTCCAACTCACTAGGTCCGACAAAATTTGCGACACCTAAAAAGTCAAGTAGACCCAAATACCATTTAGTTCTTCTCATCAAAGACCTTGTAGCTCGATTACCCCATAATCTTCCCATTCCACCTGAAATGTATTTTGCTCTCCAAGATTGTCCTGCACCTGTGTAATCCCTAAAACCTCTAAATTGGTCTTGTTTCTTAAGTTCAGCCGCCAAAATATCTTTTTCAGATTTACTTAACGCTTGTTTTTCCGCTTTAGCCGCCAACTTACCTGTTATCTCTTTAGAGACTTTCATCTCTTTACTAGCCCCTTTAAATATTGTAACGTATTCCTCGATGACTTTAATTAAACCTCCTAATCCAGGAACTTTACCTACCGCACTTTTTAATACGTCCATTAGTTTAGTTCCCCAACTTGGGGCTTTTTCAACCATTTTTGCAATAGGACCTCCCGCGGTTTTAGCGGTTTTACCTATTTTTACCACGTCACCCGTCAAAGTTGCGGCTTTAAAAGCTTTGGCTGCTCCTCCACCCATTTTCATTAGACCAATAACAGGTTTCGCAATCAAATCTCCAAAATAAGGTATAACAGAAACCCATGATAAAATAGCAAATAATTTATCACCTTGTCTCCAATAACTAATACCATTTATTAAATCGACGATTCCTGTTGGGTCGAATATACCTACGATGTCACCGAGTGTGTTGTACCATCTAGCTTCAGTGACTAACATTGCCTTTTCAGGGTGTAAAGCCTTTAAAAATTCAAGAACAAATGTTCTGTCTTTACCTGATAACTTAGACCACTTTTCATTTATTATTTTGAGTCTTTCTTCTTCGTATATCTCAGCGATTCTGTTTTTAAGTTCAGATTCTGTAAATAGAGTTTTTTCCATTATGATATTTTTTCTTATAAATATCTAAAAAAAGAAAAAGAGGTGGTTTCACCTCTTTAAAACTCAATTACTTGTTGTTTTTTTGAATCAACAAATGCTTGTACCCTGTTTGACGCAATCTCACAATAATTTGGACTTAATTCAATTCCAATCCATCTACGGTCTAAGATTTCTGCCGCCACACAAGTTGTTCCACTTCCGTTGAATGGGTCTAATATAATGTCATTCTTATATGAGAGTATCTTGATAGCCTTTGTTGGTATGTCCATAGAAAAAGTTGCTTTAGTTAATGATTTAGTATCGGCAAAATATTTCCACTGACCGTAAACCAAACTAATAAAATCTTTTTTATCTTCTTCTGCGTACATTGTTTTTTTCTTACCATCCTCCAATTCAACAACTTCCCCTTTCCATTGAGGTTCGCCTTTAACTTTTTTAATATGGTGTTTTTTATACGCAAGGATTACACATTCTTTAGGATTGTAAATGTATGGACTTGATGGACTCATCCATGAGCCCCATGCGGTAGTTTTACTTCTATGTGGACTGTCTTCTTCCAAGTCAACAATACCGAAAAACTTGAACCCAACTTCTTTCATTATTTGGTACACCTCAGATACGAAAAATATTCTACCTCCTTTAGATTGTCTGTTAATTTCGTAAGGGATGTTAAGAGCAATACGTCCATCTTCTTTTAAAACTCTTAACGCTTCTGTTAACCATGAACGACTAAATTCAGAGTATTCCTCCCAAATCATATCATCATTATGAACATCATATCCAATACCAACCCCATAAGGTGGAGAAGTACAAATCAAGTCAATACTGTTTTCGGGGAATGTTTTTAATACTTCAATACAATCCCCATTTATAATTTTGTTAGTTTCTATCATTTGTTTTTGTTTTCTTTAATAACGATTTCCCTAATTTTCTTACCCAATTCCATGTCGTTAGGGAAGTCTTTGACTAATTGTTCGATTAGTTCATAGGAAATAATTTCCTTTTCGTTTTTTGTATTTTCAGCCTCCATATTTATAATATTAGTAATTTTTCCACAAAGTTTCAACTTTAGTTTTTTTATTAAAGTTACCATCAATAGTTTTTACCTCAAATTGTACTTTTTCAAAACCATTTTCAACTAACACATTATATAAATCACAGTCATAACCACTTATTAATATCTTAGATTTAGACTTTAGTACGGAATTTAAAAACTCTTCGTGTTTTTGTCTATCCATATCAACTTTATATCTAGCACCAGTTCTTGTTGATTGTTCATAAGGTGGGTCACAATAAATGAATACATTTGGGTCACTGTATTTGTCAATCAACTTAACACCGTCCATATTTGTAACCATAACTCTTGATAATCTATCGTGTAATTCAGGTAACCTGTCTATTGATGATAGGAAATCAGATACTGCTTTACTCATACCTCTTCTAACGTGTGAGTTCATGGAGAATCCACCGATACCATTGTGTGAGGTTCTGTTTACATAAAAGAAATTAAAGGCTCTGTCGACAATTGATAAGTTTTCATCATTCAACTTATCTTTACATTCTTTTCTAATGTCTTCAGAATAGAAAACTAAATCACACTTTTCTTTAAATTGCAGAAATAATTCTTTATCTGAAATCACCTTATATAATGAATAAACATTTTGTTCCAAATCATTATAAATTTCAACTTTTGCGGGTTCACTCATTAATCCCACAATATATGTTCCTCCATATGGTTCTATGTAGGTTTCATACTTTGTTTTTGGAAAATTCTCAATGATTCTTTTATAAAACCCCCCTTTACTTCCGTAGTATCTTATAGGTGAATTCATTTTTTTTCCAAATTTTCTATGTGGTGTTGTAGATACCAAAGAGCTTTTTTTAAATCCTCCAACTCTTTTTCTTTAACTTTCTTTCCTGCTCTTGAGATATACTTAACAGTATTACCAAGAGAAAACCCCAATCCCCAAGCGTCAATAACTTTTATCGCTTCATAAGCATTATTTTCCCCACCGTAATGTTCAGGATGATTAATTTGTTCATTATTCCTTTGGTTGTCCATGACTTGAATATATTTCTTCAGATTTTTTATATAGTGGTTGGATTTGTTCAATAACAAATCTCATTTTGGTAATTAAAAATTCGTCATCCGAATATGAATGTTTTTTGTCAAAGTTCAATCCACCAACAATCATCTTGAACCCTCCAACAACTTCACCTACTGGGTCAAGATATTTTAATGTTATATCAGTAATTTCCATTAAATCCAATGGGTTATATGAAATATCAACAGTTTCTAAAAACTCTGTTTTAAACACTATCTTATTCCCCTCATTGAACATTCTATACTTTCTAAAAAGGTACGGGGTAATCTCTGTTGGAGATGTTTCAATAATCCATCTGTTAGCCCTTAATGGCTCGTATGCTCTAAATTCAAACATTTTATTTTCCATTTAAACCAAATTTTATTTCTTCGGAAGGTATGTTCCAACCTTTCATGGTTTCAGAATCGACCTCAAAATCATTATCATCCCTGTACTCGTTCAATAATTCGTCAGAGCTAGGAATTCCATTATATTTTTCTCTTATCTCGTCAAATTTTTTCATATTGACATTTGAGTACATGTTATTTAGAGCTTCACTTAATTCATCCGCCATTTTTAAGGTTTCAATTAATTCAAATACCACATTGTAAGGATTGGCGTTTGATGCTGGTCTTCTATCTTCAAGATATCCTTTCCAATTATTTGTAACAGTTTGTGCGGGTACTCTTATTGACGCTCCTCGGTCACTAACTCCAACTGAAAACTTATCAATTGATTGAGTTTCGAATTTACCAGTTAATCTCATATGATTATCTGACCCATAATTTTTGATGTGTTGTTCTCTTCTAGATTCAAGAGAGGAGAACAAAGCTTGAAAATACTTTTCACCACCAACGTTTCTCATTTTATCTGTTGAGAAGTTAGTGTGTAACCCTGAACCATTCCATTCTCCCATTCTTAATGGTTTTGGGTGTATGTCTACCATATAACCATATTTTTCAGAAATTTTTTCTAAGAAGTACCTTGACATCCAAAGGTCATCACAAGCTTTAAGTTTACCTTTAGAAAAAACTTGGAACTCCCATTGACCTAAAGCAACCTCAGCATTTACTCCTGTAATTTCTATACCGTGGGATAAACAAAAATCTAAATGTTCTTCAACAAAATCTCTCCCAACAACTTTTGACCCAACACCGCAATAATACTTTCCTTGTGGTTCAACATATTGTGCATCATGACCTAAAACATTTCCATTGTTTTTTCGGATAAAGTATTCTTGTTCAAAACCAAACCAAATACTTTCATCTTCCTGACCTAACTCAGAACGTAAGTTTGTTTCATGTGGTGTCCCATCAGGATTTGTAACTTCACAAAAAACATAAACTCTATCACTCAATGGTTTATGATATAATCTTACTGGTTTCAAAATACAATCAGATTTTGAACCTTCCGCTTGTTGGGTTGATGAGCCGTCAAAATTCCACTCAGGAATATCATTTAAGTCAAAAACCAACTTACTTGTGCTAATAACTTTAACTTTACTTCTTAAATTTGGTTCAGGTGAATAACCGTCTAACCAAACATATTCTAACTTTATATTCATATATTTATTTTTTCTTTTTCAAAACGTAATATTCTCCATTTTTTTCAATTACGCCATCTTCAATCAATTCGTTTAGAATTTCCTTAGTCTTAAACTCATCCATTTTAAGAATATTTTCACTTATAAACTCAATTCCTAATGGTTGTCTGAGTTTAGCCAACAAATTACTGATTTCTGAGTTCTGTTTCATTTTTGATTATTTTTTTTAATTCTGTATCATTAACACCTTCTAAACACAACTTATATATTTCGTGAGATTTTTCATCCATAAAAAAAAGGGCATCCACCTCAAATATTTTACAGACAGGATACCCATTATCAACAAAATTTTTTATACTATCTAAACTAACGTACCTTTTATTGAACCCCATTGGTAATTAACTTTTGGTTTTTTTCATTTTCGTTTTTCACACTTTGAGTAATATAACTCATAACTTTCCTTTTGAAGATTGGTATCAGGGTTTCCTCAAGTGGGAACATGTCTTCACAAACTATTTCAAAAATCGGTAATTTATGACTTTTTGGTTTATTTTGTGATACCATAAAATTAGAGATAATCTCTTGGATTGTCAAATCTGAGATTGAATCTTTATGTATTAATTTTATTGTGGTTTTTGTAGTGTTCTCTTCTTTTCTAACTTTTCTGATATTGTACTGCCAAATATAGTTAGTTTCCTTGGTTGTAAAATAAAAAAACCCACTTTTAGACTGTAAGTTATTTTTATTTTTCTTTACAGTTAATTTAATTGAGTCATAAACAATTGCCCAAATAGACTTGGTTATACTGAAATAGTATTCTAATTTTGGTAAGGTATATTTTAAAATTTTTTGGTATTCATTGTATTCATCATCCGCTAAAACTGGAATATCCTTAAGTTTCAAATCAGATAATAATAATTCATCATCAAAGGATGATAGGTTTCTTTCAGAATACAAAATTTTATTTTGATTTATTAATGTTTGAATATTACCAAGATGTAATGAAATTTCGGTAAACATTGGATAAACCTTCATTTCATCAAGATTTTTATTCAACTTTTGGAAATAACTTAATAATCGATATTCTTTCTCCTCCGCATCTACAATTCCATCAAATAACCAATCTGTATCCATCAGGAACTTTACTTTATTTTTCTTCTTTGTTGTCATTTAAAAAAATATAAATAAAGTTTTAATATAAATGAACATTTTATTCAGTCCTCATTATATAATATAGTTCGTCTTCAAAATAAATTGAATCGTATGACCCATCATATCCGTTCATTATACCATAACCATCCTCATCAACTATACCTTTAGCTAATTCATCCTCATCAATAAAATCTTTTAAATTTAAACCTCTCTCCTTAATATAATTTAATGGGTCACCTAAAGCTTCACTTACTCTTGAATCAACAACTTTATCCACCATTTCTTGAGTTGGTTCTGTATCGGGTTCTATTGAGTCTATTTCATCTTGAGCCTCATCTCTTTTTGTTTCAGCGTCATCAATCATTTTTTGAATCTCATCATATCTTGTGGTATATTCGTCAGGGTCTTCAATCTCATCGTCAAGGTCACTTTGTTCTTCCTCCATTCTTTCAATATACTCTTCAAGTTGTTGGATATAGTTTTCTAATTCCTCGATTCTTTTTTCCTGTTCTTCAGATAATTCAAAGTCATCATCACTAAAATATATTTCAGGATTTTGCCAAACATCGTATTCATAATCTTCTCTAACATAATCTTCTAAACCACTTTCATCTATATAACTGACAATAAAATATTCCCTAAATCCTTCTATACCGACATCATCGATATATTGTTTTGCATATTCTAAAGCAGCGTCATCCATTTCTTGTTCCGTTCCAACTGCGTAACTATGGTCTCTTAATCCATCAATTCCTATAACCTCAAATTGTGATAAACCATAATAAGAACCTCTTAGTGGGTAAATAACATAAACGTCATTCATAATAAGTTCAAGTTCTTCAATTCTTTCGTCAATTTCATTTATCTTATCGTATAATTCATCACAATTTTCTTTACACTCATCATATTCTATATTCAGTTGTTTAGAAATTTCTTTAAGATTTACCAATTCATCTTTTTCTTCATCATTTAACTCTTCAATTTCACCTTCATCAATTAACCACTGATATAACGCATTTGCTTTCAATCCTTCGTCATCAGCATTTTCTAAATCCCATTCACCATTTTGTCTTCTTTCTTGGGATTCTTCTCTTTTTTGTCTAAGTTCTGCGGCCAATCTGATTCTTTCTCTTGGTGTTCCACTATCCCAAACGTGTCCTTTAATTTCAATACCCGAAATATCTCTTATATTTGTATGTGATATATCTACTCTACCATCTATTTTAGCAACATTACCCAAAGAGTCTGTGGGTGTTCGTGAAATATCCAAAGGACCTGTAATCCAAATTGGTTTTCCTTCAAATTTTTTTAATTTTGTGACATTACCATGATATCCTGACAATTTCATAAGGTCTAAATACTCCTGTGGAGTCATCTTATAATATTGACTTTCTTCTTGTTCTCTTAAAATTTTTCTGAGAATATTTTTCATACCTATAAATAGTTTGTAAGAAATAAAATATTGGTTTTATTGACAATTAAAGGATTGTGGAGATATTTATCATATATAAACTTGAAATAAACTTAAAAAAAAATAACCTATGGGGTGCGGATGTAAGAATAAAGGTCAACAAGCGGCTCAGCCACAAACTGCTCAGCCACAACAACAACAAGCTAAGAATCCAAATATTCAGGAATCTATTAAAAAAGTTGTTGAGAAATACTATAATAAGAAAAAATAATTTGTCTTATTAAAAGTAATTAAAAGAGGGTACGACCCTCTTTTTTTGTTTTTACTATTTAGTGTTCATATATTTTTTATTATATCTTTATCAATGAAATACATTAATCCCAATTCAAAAAGTGGTTTGGTTAATAAATTAGCCGATTACATTGTTAACCATATAGATGAAACTCACAAATCAATAATTCAGGTAATATATCTAGGCGGTTTTTTTATAATAAAAGGAATAACTGAATCTGATAAAGTATTGAATTCACAGGATATACGAAATTCTTTTGTTGAAAAGTACCAATACTTACTATTCCCACATGGTATTACTAATATAAATTTTATTGATGTAATCCAGTACAACTATAATTTTGTTGACTTCAAGAATTACTTT
>Ga0315903_10001273_pt1 | contig 38060 bp, 35 predicted proteins | sample LakEriMetagenome_7_FD_203524 | JGI IMG/M metagenome (GOLD analysis project Ga0315903, IMG submission 203524) | Freshwater fungal communities from buoy surface, Lake Erie, Ohio, United States - Buoy 2 MA119 | ecosystem: Environmental > Aquatic > Freshwater > Lake | place: USA: Lake Erie, Ohio... | reverse complement strand
TAAAAGCGATGATACGTAAGATGTAGGTCATATTTATATTAGAATAAATTAATATAATATGGCTAAAATCCAGATCAAAAATAGCTTTATAACAAGCAGTGCTCAAATCACGATTAGTAGCAGTTTAGTTAGATTTAGTGATAACATTAGAGCAAAGGGTATAACTGGCAGTTTCAGCGGAAGTTTTGCTGGTTCCAATTTGTTTGTACAAGGAGGTAACAGTTTTGGCACAACGGCATTGCTTGGTACCAACGATAATCAACCATTGGTTTTAGAAACTAACGCTAGTGAAAAAATGCGTGTGACTGCTGCTGGGTTGGTTGGTATAGGCACAAGTAATCCGGGTACAAAGTTACAAGTACTTGGAGATGCTACTGTTGGTACACCTGGAAGTGGTGGAAATTTATGGATTCTTGGTGATCGTGATTGGAGATTTATTGCTGGTACAACTGGATATGGTGTAGGATCTGGATTTGGTTTATTTGATAATACTGGTGGTGCTTATAGAATAGCTGTAGATCCTAATGGTAATATTGGTATAGGTACGACAAGTCCAAGTACACCATTACATGTATTTAACACAGCAGCTACGCTTGCTACGTTTACAAGAGATTTAGCTACAGATGTTGGATTCAGTATTGGTGCAGATTCAAATGGTACAATTTTTTCTACAGCTGGAGCACACGCTTATTTATTTTATACAAATGGTACAGAAAAAATGCGTATTACAGCAGGTGGCAATGTTGGTATAGGCACAACTAGTCCTACAGCTAAATTACAAGTTGGTACACAAATGTATGGTAGTGCTCCTGATGCAAATTACTTTGTAGTAGGCAATGAAAATTTCAGTGGTCCTGGGCCAGTTGGTGGTATAACCGGTTATCCAGCAACGGCTAACAGAAATCAAGTTACAGCATCTTTATTTGATGTAGCAGGTGGATGGGAAAGTGTAAATGGATATCATGCTTTGTTAAGAGTATCCTCTTATGATAAAATTAATAGTACACCTGCGTTGACTATATTAAATAATGGCAATCTTGGTTTGGGTACAAATAGTCCTTCACATCAATTAACAATTTCAAGACCAACTCAAGCCTCTGCTTATCAAGTTAATTTTAATACAGATGGGGGTATTAGTGATGGAAATTATACTGGTATTAGATTTTCACAAGGTGCGACTGGTGGTACCGAACTGGGTAATATTAGGTTGTGGTATTTTACAACAGGAGCAACAGCTCTTTCATTGGGTGTAAGAAATGCTACACAAGCATTGTATGTTGCTACAGATGGCAATATAGGTATAGGCACAACAAATCCTGTGGCTAAGTTACACATAACAGGATCATCTACGGCTGCTGTTTTCTACGGCAATGTAGGTATAGGCACATCAACATTTACATATTCAACTTCAAACAGAGGATTATTAGAATTATATGGTGCTACTGATTCGTTGATAGCACTTAGAAATAGTAATAATCCGTTTTATATTCAAAAGTATTCAACGAATGTATACTTGAATAATACGGATAATGGTGCTTTTATATTGTATACTAATAATACTGAAAGAATGCGTATCGATGCTAATGGTAACGTTGGTATAGGCACAAGTAATCCTGTTTATAAATTACAAGTTTCTGGACAAACTTTCTTAAATAATGGAACAAGTAATGCTTTACAAATACAAACAACTGTAGCAGATACAACTACAAGAGATGCAATTTATTTGTATGAAGATAATGCTCAAGCTACTGGTAGACAAGCTATTTCTTGGTACAATGGAAATACCAGCTATTATAAAGCCAGACTATGGACTGAAGTTGGTAATGGTTATACTGCGACGACCTTCGGTATAGATGTAGCGGATGATGCTCGCGCAGTAGCTACACGATTGGCTATTAGAAATGGTCTTGTTGGTATAGGCACAACAACTCCTACGGCTAGATTAGATGTTGCTGGTGGTGGTCTTTCAGTTAGTGGTTGGTCAAACAATAATTCAGGTACAACCGGTGGTGTAGAAATTGGTTGGGATGGTAGTCAGGGTATATTCCAAGTATATGATAGAGTTAACGCTAACTACGAACCAATATTAATAAATGGTAGTTATACCATGTTTTATGTTTCTGGTACAGAGAGAGCAAGATTAACTTCAACTGGTAATTTGGGTATAGGTACAACATCTGCATCGAGAAAACTAATAGTTTTTGGAGATGCAGCTATCGCTACAAATAGCGGCGGTATAGTATTAGCTTCTTATGACGCAGACACGGGTAACATAAGACCAAGTGTTGCTAATGGATCTATATTAATATCAGATGATTCAGGTCTACTCACCAGGGGTACCGAGTTCTTAAATGGTGGTGGTTTGATTGTTCAATCTCTATCAGGATTTGCACCACTTGAAGTTAAATCAAATGGTAATACTTTGATGTATGTTACATCCGGTGGTAATGTTGGTATAGGTACAACTACCTTAACAAATGGACAAGTTGTAATTTACAACGCATCTGGTAATACATTATCACTACAAAAATTTGGTGGTGCAGCCGCATTGATAATGGGTTCAGAAACAACCAATTATGCTTTGATTGAATCTATAGTAAATGGTGGCGTAAGATTTTATACTGGCAATGGTACACAAACAGAAAAATTACGCATTGAAGCTGGTGGTAATGTCGGTATAGGCACAACAAGTCCAGCACAAAAATTTCATATATACAATGGTAATCAATATATTCAAGGAACTCAAGGTGGTGCCGCAGCAGTTAACTACACATCATTTAGTCGTTTGATATTTAATAACGATTATTCTAATACTACAAATAGAGGTCCAAATAAAATTACTTTATATGATGATGGTTCTAGTTGGATCAGTGGTTTTGGAATACATGATGATATAACTGGTTATTATACAGGAGGTAATCATGTATGGTATAAAACAACCAGTCAGACCGCTTCGACAGAATACATGCGTATAACTAGCGGTGGTAATGTTGGTATAGGTACAAGTAGTCCTTCAATAAAATTAGCGGTTGATGGAGAAGCTAGTTTTGGTGATGGAAGTAAACTTACACTAATTGGTTTAGATATTAATAGTCAAGTCACTCCAAACTTCATAAAGATAAGAACAAAAATTCCTTTTGCGTCTGGAGCAGCAGATTTCACGATTAATATAAAGGGATTTAGATATGGTAGTGTAGAAACTACTAGTTTGATGATTTGTTGGCATTATTATTTGAGTACTTTTTATAACCCAACAATTAGTTCGGCAGGTAGTTATGCTCCAACGGTTAAGTTATCGGCTGAAGACTGGGATTCTTCAGGTACGCCTAAAGTTTGTATTGTATTAGTAAGTCCAGGCTACTGGCCTAAATTATATGTGGAAAGTATGTATAGTAGCGCATACAATGATGCATATGCTGATGGTTGGGATTGGGTAGATGCGGACGCTACAGGAACAGGAAATAATTTAGCAATATTAAGTTACAAATCTAATTTTGGTAACAGTTTTGTAATGTTAAGCAACGGCAGTGTGGGTATAGGTACAGTAAGTCCTGCTTATAAATTAGATGTGAATGGAACTGGATATTTTTCAAGTACTTTACAAGTAAATTCAAATATAACTTTATCTGGTGGTGGAGATGTAATAATTAATGATTCTGACGGTACTGGATTTTTTGCATCTTATATGGATAGTGGTGTTGGTTACATAAGAATTGATGATGGTGGCACCGCAAATGGATCATTAAACATTAACAATGGAAGATTATTTGTTGGTCCATCAACTGGCAATGTTGGTATAGGTACAACAAGTCCTGCATCTTTATTGCAAGTAGGTGGTTCATCTGGTGCTACTGCTACACCAACTGCAATACAAATGGATAATACCTTTAGAAATGCAGTTGGTGGAAACACATCATTGAAATTTTATTTATATAGAAATACAACAAATAGTGAAACTTATGGATTTGGTTTGAATAATGCTGGCGGTATTGAATATCATGCGGGAAATTCCGGTGGTACTACGGCAAATCACGCATTTTATACAGAAACAACTGAAAAGATGCGACTTAATAGTAGTGGTAATTTGGGTATAGGTACAAGTAGTCCTGCTTATAAATTAGATGTAAATACTGCAAATGACAGTGCTATTAGAATTAGAAACGGTGGTGGTGGTGCTAATAATGGTTTAGCATTATCCGTTGGTAGTGGTAGTCCATGGTTAGATATAATAGAAGGTGTCGAATTCAGAATTAAAGGAAATACATATGCTAATATAGGCACATGGAATAGTGGAAACAATACAAAAGTACTTATAGATTCAAATGGTAATATTGGTATAGGTACAACAACTCCTGGTGGTAAACTTGAGGTTAGAACAAATGCCGCTTCAAATTATGTATTTAGTGGAACATCTACATCTGGATATACAACTACGTTTACAATGGATGATACCGCTAGCTATTTTGGTCATGATAGCGGAGTAAGATCCTTAATACTCAGAACAAATTCAACCGCAAGATTAACTGTCACAGGTAACGGAAATGTAGGTATAGGTACAACAAGTCCTGCTTATAAATTTGAATTGGTGGGTAGTGGATCAGTTTCTATAGTTAATATAGCCGGTAGAATACGTAGTAATGTAGGATCCGATGTTTTTAATACAGGTACAGCATTAGCATTTACAAATACCACTTCAAATGCCAATGCTTATGCTTATATTGGATCAAGAATCGATGCTGCAGCAGCTGGAGATAATGCTCAATCTTTAATATTTGCTACAAATGCTACAAATACATTACCAACTGAAAAACTACGTATAACGAGTACTGGCAACGTAGGTATAGGATCTGCTGCTCCTGCTTATAAATTAGACGTTGCAGGCGGAGATGTAAATTTTGCAACAGGAACTGTATTAAGATTTGGAACAGTTGCGGTACTAAATGAAAGTAGTAATGCAAATGATATATATGCTAATATAAGAGTTATAAGAAACATGTCATCTACCATTCAAGATGGTATGTACATTAATTATAATAGTCCAGGTACAACAGGTGCTCATTTAAGATTTTACGCTAATGGAACAAGTGAAAGAATGCGTATTCAAGCCAATGATGGATTCGTTGGTATTGGAACTAGTGCAGCGGTTGGACGATTGGATGTTTATGACAGTACAGATGCCGGTCATGTGGCTTTTGTTAGAAATGCAAGCACAGGAACAAGTGCTTACTCAGCAATAGTATTACGTAGAAATGGAGATGCCAATGGTATAGTATTGTTTACAAATTCATCCAATAGATCCACTGACGGTGGAGCCGGCAATTCGACTATAAGAACTGATAATGGTAATTTACTTTTGGGTGCTGGAGGTACTACTTACCACGTATTGAACACCGCAGGTAGTGTAGGTATAGGCACAACTAGTCCTGCTTATAGATTAGATGTAAATGGCGGAATAGCTAGCGGTGGTGTACTTGTTGCATTATATTCTGGAAATTATAATAGATTATATGAACCAGCTGGAAATCCAGGAATATATTTGGGAAATAATTCTGATCCAGCAAATTATTATGATAATACCACCCATTATTTCAGAAACAGAGGCGGTAGTAGTAATTACGCAATTATTAATAGTAATGGTAATTTGGGTATAGGAACAAGTAGTCCTGTTCAAAAGTTACACGTAGTAGGTGCTGTATATGGTACAACATATGGACAATTCGGAACATCTGTAGCAAGTGGTACCAATTCTAGTTACGCTGTATTTGGAAGTAACTCAGCAGTCGTAGGTGTAAAAATAAACATTGATAGCAATGTCAATAGAAATGACTTGGTTGTTTCTGGTTCTACAGGTAACGTAGGTATAGGTACAAGTCAAGTATTAAGTAAATTAAATGCTTATGCTAGTGGTAGCAATTTGAGTGTATTTAGAGTAGATGGTGGTAACGGCACACTATTTGAAGTAACAGATCAACTAAGTGGTAGTTTATTTAGTGTAAACGATGTATCTGGTTTGCCATTATTGGAAGTATTTAGCAACAATAGAGTTGTTGCTGGTAAATATGGTAGCAATGCTTTGGTGGTTAGTGGTAGTAGTATAGGTATAGGTACAAGTAGACCGTCATCAAGACTTCAACTAGGCAATTTAACAAGCACACAAACTTCTGCTACAGAAACATTAAGTTTGGGAGGTACATTTAGTAATAGTGCAGGAGCCAATGTAAAATTAAGAGTTTATGAAGATGGTAGTGGTGGTGCTATAGGAGGTATGAGTGTTTCTTCTGGTCAAATGGAAGTAAATACTTGGTCCGCTGGTAAAATAGCATTTTACAGAGGAACCACTCAAACTGCAATTATTGATGCATCAGGCAACGTAGGTATTGGATCTACAGCTCCGATTGCTAAATTAGATATAAATGGAACCACCAACTTTGCAGCAAATGTTTATCATTCTATAGGTGGCCAAAAGTTTTTTGCTGGTTCTGGTGGTGCGTATAGTTACATTTATACAGGCACAACTGCGCTTAATTTTATTAATGGTGGTGATACCTCCACTTTAATGACAATATTAAACGGAGGTAGTGTAGGTATTGGTACGACCAGTCCTGGTTCTAAATTGGACGTAAATGGTACATTTAGAACTGCAATAAATAATCTAACAATATTTAATGATTATATTTATGTATCTCCAACTGAAAATAATACTTTAAATTCTGCATATTTTACTAATGGCATTGCAGATATGTGGATTAACTATGCTGGATATAATAATGGAAATACACAATTTAGAAATTTCAATGTTGGTAATGGTAAGAATAGTGTAATTGCTTGGTTTGATGGTACAAACAAAAGAATGTCTATAAATAATGGACAAGCAGCGAGTTATACATTAGATGTAAATGGTTCAATTAGAACTACAAGTAAATTTGTACAAAATAGCACAACAGTAAGTGTTAGTGGTACTGGCCAAACATTAACACTCAATTTGGATACTGCGGCTGTATATGTTGTTTCTATGGCAAGTGGTGCAACCATTACCACAATCAGTTATACCAACAGAGATAACAATCCATCTGTAAATACAATTATGTTGGTTGTAAAATATGCTGGTTCAGCTTCTATTACATTTACCAACGTAATATGGGCAAATGGTGTAGCTCCTACATTAACTGGTACAAATGGTTATGCAGATGTATTTATGTTAACTAGTTATCAAGGAGGAGCAGGTACACCAGTCTGGATTGGAACCGTTGTATCACAAGCTCTAGTAAGTACTAACTTATAATCTATGAGTATATCACTTAACCAAAATATTAACGGAAGTGCTTTTCCATATAATCCATCCGCCGGTGCATCTGTTTATAGATATAATCTAAGTCAAGGTAGAAGTTATAATCCACAAAAATCAGCTGGAGATTTTCTAGATGTTTCAGGCAATGGTATTGTTGGTACAGCTTATCAATTATCATCTGAGTATTATCCGTGGAAATGCGGTGGAATGGTTTATTTAAATAATACTACAGGTTATAATCCTACACCTGGCCAAGGTAAAACAATTTACTTGAATATTGGTACATCAGATAACTTTACTTTTATAGTAGGTTGGGAATACGTAGCCTCCAATTTAACATACGGCGCTGATATTATCGCCGGCGCGTATGCTAATAGTACGCATGATTGGTGGATTGGTCAGTATAGTTTTTCTGCTTCACAACCATGGCAGTTTTTAAGAAATGGAGCGTCTAATATAGCAACCCTAGGAACGGCTCCAGTATCAGGCAGAAGATATATAGCCGTTGTAGGAAATAGTTTTTCCACTAACGCTGGTTATTTTTATTTATTTGATAGTGCTGGTAATTCTTATAGTAATACAGCTATAGGAGGATTAGCAATGAATACCGCTGGAAAAATAGCTTTGGGTAGATATGGTCAACAAGGTGTTGATAACTATATGCCTAGAAGTTATTATGGAGATGCTATTTATAGTGATACATATTTATCTACTACAGCAGCTTTGGCAATAAAAGATCAAATCAAATACAGATATGGTATAAGCGTTTAATTTATGAGTACAAATCAATATTTTTTAGTTAACAAGATTGACAATCAAAATTATTTTATAATTCAAGGACCAATGCAATTGCCTGATAACTTTGGCCCCACTAGTGGATTTAATGTTTTGGAAGAAAGTTCACCTGAATTATTATCCGATCTAACCTGGCAAGGTAATTCCAATTTAGGTTTTTGGAAAGCAAATTTTGATACAAAACCAGATTATAATATAAGTCAAAGTTTGATTCCAAATAATTCTTTGGATGCAACAAGTAAAACGTGTAATGTTACATATACTATAAAAACTTTGACGGCTCAAGAATTATCTGAAAGAGTTGAGGTTTTAAGAAGTCAAATAAGAATGATTAGAGATAGATATCTATCTTTAACAGATTTTACACAACTATCAGATGTACCATTTTCAACTCAAGCAAAATCAGAATTTGCTACATTTAGACAACAATTAAGAGATTTGCCAAATACATCTGATCCTACTACAATTATATGGCCTTCAATACCAACTTTGGTAAATATAAATTTACCGCCTTTTCCTCAGGTTCCTACTTATAGATCCAGCTAAGAACGATAAACAAACGATACACGGTGTAACTAACACTTACCCCAAACAAATATTATCAACAATTGTATGTAAAAATGTGACAAATACTACAATTGAAACGGCACTGAAACAAATACAGATATAAATTGTTATTATTATATTGTGGGTGAACGTAAAGATATACCTAAATTAATAACAGAAATTTAAGAACATACCCTATAGATAATCACTATTTATAATCATATTATTAAGAGTTAAAACGTAGAATATGATTATTTATACCCCAGTCATTTCAGGTTCATCCGTAATTACGGGTTCGGTATACCTTTCTGGTAGCCTATATATCGAAAATAAACAGTTGATATACGGTACGGGTAGTTACGCCATAACAGCCAGTTATGCCCATACCGCCCTAACCGCTAGTTATGCTCTCAGTTATAGCGGTACATCCGGCACATCAGGTATAAATGGAAGTAGTGGCACAAGCGGTATCTCCGGTACATCTGGTATAGACGGTAGTAGTGGAAGTAGTGGTACCGTCGGTAGCAGTGGTAGCTCTGGTACCAGTGGTGAAAGTGGTAGTACAGGTAGTAGTGGTACAAGCGGATCAAGCGGAAGTAGTGGCACAAGCGGTAGTAGTGGATCGTCCGGTACAAGTGGATCAAGTGGAAGCAGTGGAAGTGGTGGTAGTACCGGTAGTAGTGGTACAAGTGGTTCATCTGGTACAAGTGGATCTAGCGGAAGTGGTGGTAGCACCGGTAGTAGTGGTACAAGTGGATCATCTGCTTCAAGTGGTAGTAGCGGATCGTCTGCTTCAAGTGGTTCATCTGGTACAAGTGGATCTAGCGGAAGTGGTGGTAGCACCGGTAGCAGCGGTACAAGTGGATCATCTGCTTCAAGTGGTAGTAGCGGATCGTCTGCTTCAAGTGGTTCATCTGGTACAAGTGGATCTAGCGGAAGTGGTGGTAGCACCGGTAGCAGCGGTACAAGTGGATCGTCTGCTTCAAGCGGTAGTAGTGGATCATCCGCTTCAAGTGGTTCGTCCGGTACAAGCGGAAGTAGTGGATCTAGTGGAAGTGGTGGTAGCACCGGTAGCAGCGGTACAAGTGGATCATCTGCTTCAAGTGGTAGTAGCGGATCGTCTGCTTCAAGTGGTTCATCTTGTACAAGTGGATCTAGCGGAAGTGGTGGTAGCACCGGTAGCAGCGGTACAAGTGGATCGTCTGCTTCAAGCGGTAGTAGTGGATCATCCGCTTCAAGTGGTTCGTCCGGTACAAGCGGAAGTAGTGGATCTAGTGGAAGTGGTGGTAGCACCGGTAGCAGCGGTACAAGTGGATCATCTGCTTCAAGCGGTAGTAGTGGATCATCCGCTTCAAGTGGTTCGTCCGGTACAAGTGGATCTAGTGGAAGTGGTGGTAGTACCGGTAGTAGCGGTACAAGTGGATCGTCTGCTTCAAGCGGTAGTAGTGGATCATCCGCTTCAAGTGGTTCGTCCGGTACAAGCGGAAGTAGTGGATCTAGTGGAAGTGGTGGTAGCACTGGTAGCAGCGGTACAAGTGGATCGTCTGCTTCAAGTGGTAGTAGTGGATCATCCGCTTCAAGTGGTTCGTCCGGTACAAGTGGAAGTAGTGGATCTAGTGGAAGTGGTGGTAGCACTGGTAGTAGCGGTACAAGTGGATCATCTGCTTCAAGTGGTAGTAGCGGATCATCTGCTTCAAGTGGTAGCAGCGGTACAAGTGGATCATCCGCTTCAAGTGGTAGTAGCGGATCATCTGCTTCAAGTGGTAGCAGCGGTACAAGTGGATCATCTGCTTCAAGTGGTAGCAGCGGTACAAGTGGATCATCTGCTTCAAGTGGTAGCAGCGGTACAAGTGGATCATCTGCTTCAAGTGGTAGCAGCGGTACAAGTGGATCATCTGCTTCAAGTGGTAGTAGCGGATCGTCTGCTTCAAGTGGATCTAGCGGAACTGCTGGTACTAGTGGTACAAGTGTTGCGGTTAGTGGTACTGTTAATCGATTAGTAAAGTTTACTGGTGCTACAACTATTGGCAATACGGCTACTCCTGTATACGAAAGTGGATCTGCATTTATTGGTATTGGTGTAAGTAGTAGTTTGACTAGTAGATTACAAGTATATAGAAGTGGTAGCAATGCTAGTGTATTTAAAGTTGATGGTGGAAACGGAACGTTGTTTGAGGTAACTGATCAATTGAGTGGTAGTTTATTTAGTGTAAATACTATAGCAGGTTTACCCGTGTTGGAAGTGTTTAGTAACAATACGGTTGTAGCGGGTAAGTATGCAGCAAATGATTTTGTAATTAGTGGTAGTAGAGTTGGTATTGGTACGAGTACACCGAATGCTAAATTGAGAGTTGTAGGTAATGTAATTGCTACTAGCTTTACTGGTAGTTTTAGTGGAAGTTTTGCTGGTTCCAATATGTTTATACAAGGTGGTAACACTTTTGGTACCACAGCTATTCTTGGTACAAATGACAATCAAGCATTGGTATTTGAAACCAATGGTAGTGAAAAAGCAAGAATTACTACTACTGGTAATTTGGGTATTGGTACAAGCAATCCAGGTGCACCATTACATGTAAGTGGTAGTAGTGCAACTAGTATTATTGATGGTGTAAGAATTGGTAGAGGAGCTGGCAATCTTATTACAAATACCGTTTTGGGAGCTGCAGCACTAACAAGTAATACCACGGGTGAATTAAATATAGCTATAGGATACACTGCTTTATTAAATAATACAAGTGGTACCAGCAATATTGCTATTGGCACTTATTCGTTGATAAACAACACATTAGGTTCACATAATACAGCCGTTGGTCGTCAAACATTGAGTGGTAATACCACGGGTAATTATAATACAGCTGTAGGTAGTATTACTATGTTAAGCAATACGAGTGGTATTGAGAATACTGCTGTAGGTTATAGTGCATTGAGAGTGAATACTATTGGTAACAATAACAGTGCATTTGGATTTTATGCTCTACGTAATAACACAACTGGCTCAAATAATTCAGCTTTTGGTAGATCAGCTTTAGAAGCTAATACAATAGCAATTAGAAATAGTGCATTTGGTAACTATGCTTTATTTAATAATACGACTGGTAACTATAATAATGCATTTGGTAATAGATCTTTGTTAAGTAATACTATTGGTGTACAAAATACAGCATTTGGTTATACTAGTTTATATAGTAATACGACAGGTGGATACAATGTAGCAGTTGGTAATGCTTCTCTTTATTATAATGTTGTAGGTAGCAATCTTACCGCAGTTGGATTTGGTGCTTTGAATAACAACACAACTGATAATAATACTGGTATTGGTTATGCTACTTTGTATGCTAATACTACAGGTACAAGAAATACAGCATTGGGTCACAGAGCATTAAGACTAAATACTATTGGTAACAACAATACTGCTGGTGGACATGAATCGTTGTATAGTAATACAACAGGAGACAGTAACACAGCATTTGGTTATTTATCATTAAATGTAAATACAATTGGTAAAGAAAATGTTGCAGTTGGTGCGTGGTCTTTGAGATTTAATACCACGGGCAATTATAGTGTAGCTGTAGGCGTATCATCTCTTTATAATAATACGAGTGGTGGATATAATACAGCCGTAGGTTATCAATCATTGGTAAGTAATGCAATCGGTAGTAACAATACTGCAGTTGGTTTTCAAGCATTATATTATAATACTGTAAGTAATTTAACAGCGGTTGGATACAGAGCATTACATTCAAATACAACAGGTGTTAAAAACAATGCATTTGGATTATATGCATTAAGAAACAATACATCAGGTGCATTTAATAATGCTTTTGGTTATAATGCACTTGGTGTTAATACTATTGGTATAAGTAACAATGCATTTGGTATGAATGCGTTGAGTGCTAACACAACAGGTTCGTATAACAGTGCATTTGGTTATTATGCTTTAAAAACCAATACTACTGGTCAAAGAAACACAGCTGTTGGTTACAAAGCAATGGCTACTAATTCATTTGGTAACTATAACAGCGCATTTGGATTTGGTGCATTATTGTATAATACAACCGGTGTAAATAACAATGCATTTGGTTACTTATCATTAAGATCAAATACTATAGGTTATAATAACATATCCGTTGGCAATGCTTCAATGTATTCCAATGTGGGTGGTGTAAATAACGTATCTGTAGGACACAATGCTTTATATACAAATGTAAATGGTAGTTACAATACCGCGGTTGGTTTTCAAGCTCTTTACAACAATACAACAAATGCCAACAGTGCATTTGGTTATAAAGCATTAAGAGCTAATACAACCGGTGCAAACAACACGGCTGTCGGACAGCTAGCATTAACATCAAATACAATCGGTAATGATAATACTGCTATGGGATCTGCTGCTTTGTATGCTAATACAACAGGCAGACAAAATACAGCATTTGGTTATACAGCTTTATATTCAAATACTGTAGGTCAGAATAATACAGCAATTGGTAGAGTTGCAATGCAACAAAATACTATCGGTGACAACAATACTGCTGTGGGTAGAGGCGCATTGTATAGTAATACAACCGGATCTTCAAATACCGCTGTAGGTTTAAACGCTATGTTTTCAAATACGATTGGTATAAATAACATAGCGATTGGTGGCGAATCTTTATTTACGAATACTACAGGATCTAGAAATACAGCTGTCGGTTATCAAACTTTGCGTTTAAATACCATTGGTACTAATAACAGTGTATTTGGAATTTACGCTTTAGCAAATAACACAATAGGCAATAATAACGTAGCCGTAGGTTACGCTTCTATGCTAAATAATACTACAGGATCCAATAATACGGCTGTAGGGTTGAATTCTCTCAGAGAAAATATAATAGGTACAAATAATAGTGCATTTGGTTATTTAGCTTTGAGATATAATACCACAAATAACAATAGCGCATTTGGTTATAAAGCACTATATTCTAACACTACAGGTCGTGGAAATACAGCAATTGGTGTAAACTCAATTCTTACTAATACAGTCGGAGTATTTAACGCTGCTGTTGGACACAGATCAATGCAATTGGGTTCGGGAGGTAGTACCAATGCGGCATTTGGTGCATACACATTGTATAATAATACTGGTTCTGATAATATTGGTATAGGTCATAATGCATTATTTACAAATACAATCGGTTCTAATAACGTAGCAATAGGCAGAGATGCTTTATTGTATAATACAACCGGTGGTAAAAATGTTGCTGTGGGTAAATTAAGCATGGCAGCAAATACTATTGGTGATCGTAATAGTGCATTTGGTTATGGTGCTTTATATAGCAATACAACAGGTGCTGTTAACAGCGCATTCGGTTATAAAGCTCTATATAATAATACAATAGGTATACAGAATGTTGCCGTAGGTAGAAGCGCTTTGGAAAATAATACTACCGGCACCAATAACGTAGCGGTTGGTTCAAATGCTTTACAACTAAATACAACCGGTGGAGCTAATACTGCTGTAGGTTATTTATCTGAATATAGTAATACAACCGGCGTAAATAATACGGCCGTTGGTTATCAATCAGCATATACAAATGTTGTAGGTGGACAAAATACAGCTATAGGTTTTCAAGCACTGTATTACAATACAACAAATAATAATACAGCGGTTGGTTTCAAATCTTTATTTGGTAATTCTATAGGTACTAGCAATGCTGCATTTGGTATGTATGCAATGTTGAATAATAGTACTGGTAGTAATAATAGTGCATTTGGTTTAAGTGCATTACAAAATAATACAATTGGTAGTTCTAATAGCGCATTTGGTAAAGATGCATTGAAAATAAATACAACTGGTAGTAATAATAGCGCATTCGGGTTTTATGCTATATTCAGCAATACAATAGGTTCCGCTAATATTGGATTTGGTTACAAATCACTATATAGTAATACCACAGGTAATAATAACGTTGGTGTAGGTTTACAGACATTACAAGCAAATACGATTGGTATAAACAATACCGCAGTAGGTCATCAAGCTTTATTTAATAATACAACTGATAGAAACAGTGCTTTTGGTTATAGAGCGTTATATGCAAATACGACTGGTTATAGAAACGTTGCTTTGGGTGAGTTGGCAGCAACTGCGAATACAAGTGGTATATATAACGTTGCTGTAGGTGTTGCTTCGTTGTATCAAAATAAAACAGGTAATAGAAATAGTACATTTGGTACATATTCAATGTTCTTGAATATTAATGGTAATTATAACAGTGCATTTGGTTTTTACGCTTTAGGTAGAAATACTGCTGGTAGTAGTAATAGCGCTTTTGGTTATCAAGCTTTATATAGTAATACAACTAACAATAATAGTGCATTTGGCTATAAAACATTGTACAGTAATACGACTGGTTCAAATAATACCGCTGTAGGTTTTGCAGCATTAGCAAATAATACAATTGGTGCAAATAATAGCGGATTCGGTTATAGATCGTTGATTACAAATACTACAGGTGTTAATAATACCGCCGTTGGTTCTGATTCATTAAAATTAAATACAATTGGTAGCAATAACGTTGCTGTTGGTGTACAAGCATTAAGAGAAAATACCACTGGCAATAGAAATGTTGCAATAGGTATGCAATCATTAGTAATTAATACAACGGGTATTAACAATAATGCCTTTGGTTATTTATCGATGTACTCTACAGTTGGTGGACAAAATAATATTGGCGTGGGTAATGAAACGTTAAGAACAAATGTTAATGGAGTAAATAATACTGCTGTAGGTCACCAAGCTTTATATAGTAATACCACAAACAATAATAGTGCTTTCGGATATAAAGCATTGTTTAGTAACACTACAGGTCAATATAACGTTGCTGTAGGTAGAAGTGCATTACAAAATAATACATTTGGTAGATATAATAACGCATTTGGTGGCAATGCTTTGGCAAGTAGTACAACTGGTTATGATAACTGTGGATTTGGTTATGTAGCATTGAATTCTAATACGAGCGGTATTAGAAACGTAGCTATGGGTGCAGCTGCACTTAGATATGGTACTGTAATTTCTGCAAATACCGCAGTGGGATTTGCAGCGTTAGGTAATAATACTACGAATAATAACAGTGCTTTTGGTTATCAATCACTTACAAATAATACAACTGGATATGGAGTAGTTGCTATAGGTTTCAGAAGTTTAATTTCAAATACATTTGGCAGTTATAACACAGCTTTAGGATTTCAAGCGTTATTTAGTAATACTACTGCTTTTAGAAATACAGCAGTTGGTGCATATTCACAATTCTATAATACATTTGGATATGCAAACGTTTCAGTCGGTAACGACACATTACTAAATAATACCACTGGTAGTTACAATACAGCTATTGGTAGTAGAGCTTTACAAAGCAATACAATTGGTTCGAATAATACAGCTGTTGGTTATAGATCGTTATATTTGAGTACAACCGGTATCAGCAATACAGCAAATGGTTATCAATCATTATATAGTAATACGGTTGGTTCAAATAATGCAGCATTTGGTTTACAAGCTTTATTTACTAATGTAAATGGAAATAGAAATGTAGCAGTGGGTGTCAACGCTTTATTTAGTAATACAGCTGGCAATGATAATAATGCTTTCGGTTATTATGCATTAAAAGCTAATACCACGGGTTACAACAATTCTGCTTTTGGTAAAACATCATTGACTGCAAATACAGTTGGTGTTAATAACAGTGCATTTGGTCGTAATACATTAGCTTCAAATATAAATGGTAATAACAATTCATCATTTGGTGCATATTCTTTGGCAAATAATACAACAAATAATAATACAGCATTTGGTTTTTATTCTTTATATGCTAATACGATTGGTTCAAACAACGTAGCTGTAGGTATAAATGCATTGAGAAATAATACAACGGGTGGTAATAATAGTGCATTCGGTACACAAGCCTTGTATTCAAACACAATTGGTGTTAATAATAATGCTTTTGGTTTAAATGCTTTATTTGCGAATACAACTGGCAATAATAACAGTGCATTCGGACATTATTCATTATATAGCAATACCGTAGGAATTAATAATACAGCGGTTGGTAGTGCTTGTTTGACTTTAACTACAATAGGTAGTGGTAACACATCAGTGGGGTATGGTGCGATGTATAATAACACTACTGGTTCTGATAATACAGCTGTAGGTACTACATCAATGAATGTAAATACCACTGGTTATAGAAACAGTGCGTTTGGTAGAGACTCTTTATCTGCTAATACATCTGGTAATTTCAATTGCGCTTTTGGTTTTTATACTTTGAAAAATAATGCAATTGGTAACGGCAACAGTGCATTTGGCTATAGAGCATTAAATAGCAACACTACCGCGTACAACAGTGCATTTGGCTATAAATCATTATTTGCTAATACAACAGGATATTTTAATACAGCCATAGGTTATCTTGCAATGGCAAATAATACGATTGCTGGTTATAATACATCTGTTGGTCTGCAAGCAATGCAGAAAAACACAGTGGGTAATGCTAATACATCAATGGGTGTTAGTGCATTACAAGAAAATGTTACGGGTAGTAATAACGTAGCAATGGGTGTTGAAGCACTTTATTTGGGAACAAATATTTCTTATAATACCGCAGTCGGACATCGTGCTTTAAGATCAAATACAACAAGTAATAATAGTGCTTTTGGATACACAGCTCTTTATAGTAACACAACCGGAGCATATAATTGTGCATTTGGTAGAGAGTCATTATATGCTAATATCACTTCCTCAAGCAATTCTTCTTTTGGAACTTATTCTTTAAGAAATGCTACCGGAGCGTCAAATACTGCAGTAGGTCAAAGTACTGGTTATGATGTAACTACGGGTACTGCAAATACTTTGATTGGATTTAACACAGGTAGAGGAATTACCACGGGTAATTATAATACTGTAATTGGTGCTCAAATTACTGGTTTGTCTGCTACACTATCCAACAACATTATAATTGCGGACGGTCAAGGCAATATAAGAATAAATGTTAACGCTAATGGTAATGTGGGTATTGGTACAACCAGTCCGTCAAATCGTTTAGATTGTGCTGTAAATGTTGCATCAAGTAATTATTTAGGTGACGCAAACGTTTATGCATTGGCAATTAAAAATTATGATACAACGGCAGGCAATGCTGTAGGCATGACATTTGGCCACGGTGGATATAGTTACACTAACTTTATTGCTTCTATAAGAACAGGTGCAGGCGCAAATCCAAAAGGAGACTTGGTATTTGGAGGTAGGCCATCCGACGGTTCTACATTTACAGAAAACATGCGATTACAAGCAGGTGGTAATGTAGGTATAGGCAGCAGTAGTCCAGCTTATAAATTAGACGTTTATGATACAAATCAAGATGTAGCTAGATTCTATAATAATCAAACAACTTTTGGATTTATAATAGGAAGTACAGCTAATACAAGTTATACAAATTTATTATGGCAAACTAGTACGGGCAACGCACAATTCTTTAAAAATAGAAGTAGTACAAGTTGGGGTGGTGCTGATTATTTCAACTTTTATACAAGTAACGGTGGATTTGCATTTCATCCAGCAGGTGTGGCAAATACTGTATATATTAGTCCATCTGGATATGTTGGTATAAGTACAAGTAGTCCAACCGCACAATTACATATTTGTTTGGATACTGTCACATTCCCAGCTAAAAACGTAGCTAGAATAGTAAATCTTGGATATTCTGGTATTACAGGTGCTCAAAACTGGACACTAAGAGGTGCCTTTCAATATTCTGGTGGTATAGCTGTAAATGCTGATGGCGGTGACTTGGATCTAATTAAATCTCTAGACAGAAACACAATACTCGCTACAAAAACAGATGGTACTGCATTGGGTAACGTAGGTATAGGTACAACCGGTCCTATAAGTAGATTGAACGTTTATGCTAGTGGTAGCAATCTAAGTGTACTCAAAGTTGACGGTGGTAATGGTACACTATTTGAAGTAACAGACAATCTAAGCGGTAGTTTGTTTAGTGTAAATACTATTGCTGGTCTACCAGTACTAGAAGTATTCAGTAACAACAGAGTAGTTGCTGGCAAGTATGCTGCTAATGATTTCGTTATCAGTGGTAGTAGAGTGGGTATTGGTATAGCTACACCAAGTTACAAACTACAAGTAAGTGGTAGTTTTGGTGCTACAACCAAGAGCTTCATAATTAACCATCCTACAAAACCAAACAAGTACTTGGTACATGGTTCATTGGAAGGTCCAGAAAACGGTGTATATGTGCGTGGTTATACCAATAGCAATATTATTGAATTGCCAGAATATTGGAGTGGATTGGTACACGAAGATACTATAACAGTACAACTTACAGCTAAAGGTAGAAATGTACGTGGTAAGATAAGAAATTATGCTGTAGATAGTGTAAATATAGATTATATAAGATTAATTACTGATAGTGAAGATGATGTATATGATTTGTATTATTATGTACAAGCTGAACGTAAGGACGTTGCTAAATTAACTGTAGAAACTGATAAAAACTAAATATTTATAAACAGATATGCCAAATGATGTAATAATAACTCCAGCGAGTAAACAAATAAGTTTTCAAGATGGTAGCAATACTGTTAAAACCATGACTATCAGCACTACCACCATACAAATTGATGGTTTGAATGTAGGTAGAGGTACTGCCAATCTTGTATCGAATACCGTATTTGGTGTAGGTGCTTTTGCAAATAACACTACGGGTGCAACTAATATAGCAATAGGTTCTGGATCTTTAAGATCAAATACTTCTGGTTTTAGTAACATTGCTATAGGTACAAATGCGATGCGACTAAATCAAATAGGACATTCTTGTACAGCTGTAGGTCGTGATGCTTTGGAAAACAGCAATGGATTTAATGCAACATTAGGTTTTGCGCAACATTGTGCTTTTGGTACTAGAGCTTTAAATAAAAACACCACGGGGCAATCAAACAACGCATTTGGATATTTTGCTTTGTATAACAATACAATTGGTCAGTATAATTGTGGATTTGGTTCTAGAGCACTTAATAATAATACAACTGGCAATGAAAATGTTGCTGTAGGTAATCAATCATTACAACTAAATACTATAGGTAGTGCAAATACAGCGGTTGGTTATCAAGTATTGTATAATAATTTAACAGGTAAACAAAATACCGCTGTAGGAAATGGTTCATTATATAATAACACATCAGGTTTCTTAAATAGTGCATTTGGTTATAAATCGTTGAGAAGTAATACAATTGGTGTAAAAAATAGCTCATTTGGTAGCTATTCTTTATATAGTAATACGACCGGTAATAATAATACTGCATTTGGTTATAAATCGTTGTATAGTAACACAGTTGGACTTTTGAATTGTTCGTTTGGATTTTATTCCATGGTTTCGAATGTTTCAGGAAATTATAATTCAGCATTCGGCATTCGTGCTTTAAGTGCTGTTACTACAGGTAAAAGAAACCACGCATTTGGTTATAAAGCACTAGAATCTAATACAACTAATGATAATAACGCTTTCGGTTATTACGCTCTAAAGAATAATACTACAGGTTTCGCTAATAATGCGTTTGGTTATAAAGCTTTATCTGCAAATATTAGTGGATTTAGAAATACTGGTATAGGACATTTATCTTTAACTACAAATACAACCGGTACTTATAATACGGCTGTAGGTAATTTATCCTTGAATTTGAATACAGGTGGAACATTGAATGTAGCTGTAGGAAGTGAAGCTTTATATAGTAATACAACTGCAAGTTCAAATACAGCTGTAGGAGCAGGTGCAATTTATACAAATACAACTGGCACTAATAATGTAGCAGTAGGTTATCAAGCTTTATATACCGCCAACACATCAGGTAATGTAGCGGTCGGATATACCGCTTTACAATCATGCACAACAGGTGGTAATAATACAGCCATAGGATATCAAGCGGGTTTAAATTCGCCAACCACCGGTACAAACAACACAATGATTGGCAATGGATCTGCACCATCTGCTGTAGGTGCTAGTAATGAAGTGACTTTAGGTAATAGTAGTATAACCGCTTTACGTTGTCAAGTAACCACTATAACTACTCTATCAGACTTTAGAGATAAAACCGATATCAATGATATTCAACTCGGGTTAGGCTTTGTTGAAAAAATACGACCTGTAACCTTCAAATGGGATCGTAGAGAATGGTATACTGACGGCAACAGAGATGGTAGCAAAAAAGATTCTGTTATACAAGCTGGATTTATAGCACAAGAACTAAAAGCACTTCAAGAAGCTGAAAATGCTACATATCTTAAACTTGTATATGAAAGTAATCCAGACAAATTAGAAGCTACCCCAGGCAATTTAATGATACCGCTTATAAAAGCAGTACAAGAATTGAGTGCCAAAGTCAAAACCCTTGAAGCTAAAGTTCAAATTTTGGAATCTAAATAAAACAAATAGATACTTATTATTAAAGATATAATATATGAGCGAAAACGTACCTACAATTACATGGAAAGTCACAAATCTTGACTGTTATCCAAAATATGATATGGAAACCGATGTTGTATTTACTGTACACTGGGACTGTCTAGGCAACATGACTGTTGCTACTGGTAGTCTAAGTGGTAGTACCTACAATAGCCGTTTATACGGTACCACAGGTGTTACTTATCATAGTGGAAGCAGTTTCACACCATACAATCAATTAACTGAACCTCAAGTATTGAGTTGGGTATTTGAATCAATGGGCCCAGAGCAAAAGGCAAGTATTGAAACTGGTGCATCAACTGCAATTTATACACAAATTGATCCACCAGTAGTTTCACCTCCTCTACCTTGGGCACCAGTACCACCATCAATTGTTGTACAACCAGTTAATCAAAGTGTTGCTGTAGGACAAGATGCTACATTTACATTTGAAGCAACAGGTAGTTTGCCATTAACATATCAATGGTATAAGAATAGTACTACAATAGTTGGTGCTACTACAAATACATTGAATGTTTTAAATGCTTCACTAAGTGACAATGGTAACTTCTATGCTAGTGTAAGCAATTCGGGTGGTAGCGTAACTACAAATACAGTTTTGTTGAGCGTGAGTGGTAGTTTGCCTCCAGGCCCATAAGCCTAAAATAAAATAAATTCAAACAGATACGTTCTACCTAGTTAATTGTATATGGTAGAACGTATTTTTTTTCAATGCTCGTTACCTAGAGCTGGTTCAACATTACTGCAAAATGTGTTAGCACAAAATCCTGATTTTTATGCTACACCCACTAGTGGATTGATCGAAATATTTCTCAACGCAAGAAATATCTATTCAACCAATATTGAGTTTAAAGCTCAAGATATAAATGTTGTAGAACCTGCGTTTAAAGCTCTGTGTAAAGCGGGTATGTTTGCTTACTTCAATGCGATTACTGATAAAAAGTATGTAATTGACAAGAGTAGAGGTTGGAGTGTAACTTATGACTTTTTGAATTGGTATTATCCGGATCCTAAAGTTATTGTGATGGTAAGAGATTTGAGAGCGGTTGTTGCTAGTATGGAAAAGAAGTGGAGACAACATCAAAACATTGATGCTGGTTTACAAAATTGGAATGAATTGCGTAATACAACTGTTGATAAACGTATAGATTACTTTCTATTACAAGCTCCTCCACTTGCTGTGAGTATGGATGTACTATATGATACAATCATGAGAAAGTTGAGTAAGAAATGTTTGTTTATCAAGTTTGAGAATTTTACTAGCAATCCTCAACGAGAAATGGAACGGGTATATGAATATCTTAACTTACCATTTTATCAACATGACTTTAATAATGTAGAACAAAAGACTTTTGAAGATGACAGAATGCATATACCATTTGGCGATCATACTATTCAAAAAGTTATCAAACCAGTACCAAATGATTATTTGGAAGTGTTAGGTAAACACAACTGTGATAATATCTATAATAGATTTGCTTGGTTTTACAAAGCATTTAATTATGAGTATTAAAATTACATTTTTCAGTCATTTTCTAATATTTATTAGTAACATTTAAACAATTTTATGGAAGAACAAAAACAGATTACATTAGCAGAACTAAACATCGTTCAATTAAAAGCAATTGCTTATGATGAAATCATCAAATTGAATGTGGCTCAAAACAATTTACGAGTTCTAAATCAAGAACTAAGTAATCGCCAACAACAAGGTGTTGAAGGCGCAGCTCCAGTTACACAATCACAACAATAAAACAAACGTTATATGGAAAAGAAATTATCTGATCTAACAGTAGTCGAACTAAAGAGTCTTGCTTATGATGAACTTGCTCGTATTGAGCAATCTCAATCAAATCTAAGAATTCTAAATCAAGAAATTGGTAATCGAATTCAACAAGCTCAACAAACACAACAAGGATCTTTTACCACACCAGTAAGTACTGATGACAGTGGTACAGAAGTAGCAGTATAACAAGTAAATTAACATAACATATATGCCAACAACAACAACAACTGGCTATCCTGTCATCAATCTAACAGGTAGTCTATTAATCCAACCAGCAGCAACAACTAACCAAATTGAAATTCTTCAAGCGGTTGATGATCCTGTTGGTCAAACCGTAAAATCATTGGTCAAGATTAGTACAAATCCATATGCTCATAATTGGTACACCGTATGGTCAGGTGCTAGTTACGTAGCAATTGGTAACTGGACAGATCAAGACTTGCAAGATGCGGTAGTCGCAATTGTGACAGCTGAATATCCTCCAGCTCCATAAGTGTAAAATATATTTGACAAAATGTTGGTTATGTTATAAACTTAATCCCAAGAGTGTAATGCTCTTGGGACTTTTTATTGTTATAAAAGTACATCGGTTATATTATTATGAAAAAGAAACTAAAAGTTTTAATTGGTACACCATCCTATGATGGTAAACTAGACATCTATTATATTGACAGTCTACTAAATACCCTAGCACAAAGTGAACAAAATGGAGTGGAAGTATATCCACTATTCATGTGTTATGATAGTTTGGTACAACGTGCTCGTAATGATCTATTCAAAGCAGCTTATGACGCTCAAATGGATATGTTATTTTTCATTGATGGCGACGTAGGATGGAACCCCAAGGATTTCTTCAAACTTGTCAAGAGTGACAAAGATTTAATTGGTGGTAGTTATCGTAAAAAGAATGATAACGAAGAACTATATGTAGTCAAAGCACTTGATTCTTCAGATAAAAGTCTCAACCTAAATATTGATAAAGATGGTTTACTACAAGTAGCTGGATTGGGTTGTGGATTCATGAAGATTTCCAGAAAGGCTATTGAATATTTATGGAACAATAGTAAAAAGTATACCAGCGAAAAAGGTGATAGTAGAATGGTATTTGAAGTGGTATGTGAAGAAGGTGATCTTATCAGCGAAGACATCTATATGTGTAAGAAGTGGAGAGACGCTGGTAACAAAGTTTATCTAGATAGTCACATTACTTGTACTCATACAGGTGCCAAGACATATACTGGTGATGTACATGCTTGGTTACAACGTTTTATAGCACAACAATCTGGTAAGACCCCTACCGTACAGGGGGATCTTAGCAGTTATTTCAAGAACACCCCCCCTAGCGGCGATGATGATTTCAAAGTGCTTGTATGAACATAATTTATGCTGATATAATACTATTTGATAGTATTGGAATGAGTTATGACGGCAACACCATGCATACTCAAGGTATGGGTGGTAGTGAGTTTCAAGCCATTTTACTATTGGAAGAATTGGCTAAACTGGGTAAAAGTGTTATTTGTTTAAATAACGTTAAAGAACAAGTTAAAATCAACGGGGTAATGTATCTATCCAATACAACCGTTAATCAATATCAGTTTCAATGTAAGAATCTGATTATACATCGTTATAGTGATATACCTAAGATTGCTCATAAAAAAGCATTTGTATGGGCTACAGATCTAAATGGTCCACACAATCTAAAGTTTTATACACTATTTGAACAAAACAAATTGGAGTTGATATGTTTGAGTGAATTTCAAACAAAACAATTTCCAGATAACTGGACGAAACATGTAATTTACTTCATTATTCCAGATTATGTATATGATTATGAATTACCAGCAGAAAAGTCTGGTTATGTATATGCTAGTAGTCTAATGAAAGGATACAACGGTACTCTTGAGTATTGGAAGTACCTAAAGAGTCATGGCGTGTTTAATGGTAAACAGTTAAACGTTTGTTTGCCGGGCTATGACAATCCCTCATCCGACATCAGTATGCCTTTATATGATGTAAATTATTTGAATACGCTACCTTTTAAGGACGTAGTTCATACCATCGCCAAGTGTGAAGGTATGTTTTATGTAAATATCATGCCTGAAACCTTTGGAATAAGTGTGGTATTGGCTGAAATTCTTCAAACTACCCCATACGTGCTTGGTTTGAATGGACTGGGAGCATTACCAGAGTTATTGCACAGCAAGACATTAACCACAGATATGAGAACGTTCATCAACTATTTCAAAACTGAAAAATCCCAACCAGTTAAGGCTAGGACTTTCAAGAGTGAGATGGTTATGAAGAAGTGGAAAAAGGTGTTGGATCTTTAAGGTTTGATAAACAACAAATTCTCATAAGTGATTTGTTGTCCATCAGTAACACTTTCAATACAACGGATGTAATCGAATTTTAGTTCTTTAGTTAGAACATTCATTACATCCTCTTTTTTGCATCCACCTACGTTGATATCAATCAAAGCAACTTCACAAACAACAACTTTAGCTTTGCTGAACGTATTTATACCGCCCCTAATGATATCAAGTTCACTGCCTTGTGTATCTATTTTGATTAGATCATATGTGCCCGTCACAACATCATCTAGTTTATGAACTGGCAATGTTTCTGTGATTAGATACTCACCTTCGTATAGTGGATTTACTTCTTTGTAGATGCTATTACCAGTACAAATAGGACTCCATTTGGTTTTATAAAATGTTGTGGTAGTATTTGTTTTACCCAACAGTTTTATCTGGTAGTTATACTTCTTTAACTTATAAATTTGTTCACAGTCACTATTACCTTCGATTAACATGATATCGGATGCAGGCCAAAACTGCCGAAATACATCGGCAGTTTGACAAACACTTGCTCCAATATCTAATATTCTTCGTGGGGTAAATCCACTGTTCTTTAATAATTTACAAGTATCTTCAAAGAAGTCATATGTGTAATTACTAAGTTCATTTACTTTCATATTGGATCGCCATAAATGTTAAAGGCTTTGGGTGCTGGAGGCAATACTTCTTCTTCTACAGTTTTAATAACATATAATTTACTGTCCATAGGAGCCAATCTATATTCATGACGTTGTTTCGTTTCCATGAAATAGGCTTCTAGTGTTTCAGTTAAACTGTTATATACTACTCTTCTACTATCAGATACGAGATTCCATCTGTCACCTGGTGGTACTCTAGTAGCTATAACTTCATTTACTTCTTTTGTTAGTTTAGGCATATAATTTTATTGGGGTTTAACAAAGAATATCTTATGCATACCAGTCATATAAAAGGTATTCAAATCCATGTTTAATGACTTGCATTCTAATTCTCCAGGCCAAAAACCAGTCCATCTAGCAAATTGCTTGTCATGGTTTTCACAGTCACATCCTAATTTCTGTCCACCACATTCACTACAACGTTCAATATCACATTTACGTTTATGTGGTTTACCAGCAACAACTTTACAACTAAAACAATTGTCCAATTCTACTTTCTGACAAACTGGTGTTTGTTTCTTTTTCATAAATTAACAACAATGACCTTTCTTATCATCCGCTGTAAAACTATTCAAATAATAGTTGTTAGCACGTATATCACGCAATCCATATAGTTCATGATACATTTCATACACTATATGATCCAATTGTTTTACAATCATCGGAATGCTTTTGCTTTGATCTACTTCTTGCATTTTCAAACAATGCTTTTTGATGATAGCATCAATTTGTTCTTTCATCAATTCTTTACAATTTTAGTGATTTTACCATCCGCGCTATAATAGGCTCGGTAATAATTTGTATGTGATGTATACACATTATTCGTTGATGTTTCTATCATACTAAAAGTAATATAGTCATTGTTAATAGCATGTACTCGACTACATGCTGGTAGACGTTCTAGTGCTTTGTTATAACTATAACGTAGATACATACCACTAGTACAACCAGTGGCTAATAGTGCAATAATTAATAGTTTTTTCATTCTTTTACAGTAACTTCTTCAAATGTATAATCGTGACTGTCTTTAAACTGTTCACAATACTTTTGAGCGTTTTCTTTTTTGATATATATCTTCTCAATTACCCGTTCATTAAATTTATATGTATAAATTACATACAACTTAATTGGTTCTGGTAATGTTGCGGCATAAGCAAAACAAGCAAACAATCCAATAATCATCCACTTAATAACAGATTTAAAAAGGTTCATAATTACTTAGTTTATTTTGACAATTTTCTAGTTTCTTTTTATAACGCTGAATAGTAATATGGTCTTCATCCATAAAATTATTAGCTTTTACTACTTCTCTACTATATCGTTCCACTTCATCACAAAGATAACGAATATCTTCACAAAGCTTTGGATCTAATGTGGTATTACAATTGTTATTTGTAAACTCTCGTAGTCTAACGATTACTTCATTATTAGTCTTCATTGGTTCTGTAAATTACTTTGTCTATAGTAATGCCTTTCTTTGATGATTTGGGCCCATACAAAGCACCATATTGGTTCTTACTATTGATATGTGCCAATAAATCGGCTTTAATGGCAATTGCATCCTCGTCATCAAAATTAGGAGGTAGATTGACTGTTAGATAATATTTTGGTTTATTCATAAATGTTTACCAGTGGTGAATAATGTTTGCAATAATGAAAGCACATGTAATGAAGTTTACCACGACAATAGTAAACCTCAAGAAAAAACTTGCGAGTGCATAATTTACAGGCAAAACTGGAACGTCAGGCTTACATTCATCTGTATGACCAACTCGGTGGTCAATTGTACGTGCTAGAGTTAGAAAAAACTTATTAGTGGTCATCTTCTGTAGTAATAACAATAAACCCAACAATCATTAGTGACATACTTACAAATGTAATAACAAAATATAGAGTATCCATATTTAGATAATTAGAAAACGTACAATTTGTAGATCACCCTCATCATTTTTAGTTTCAAGAATTACATCTGGATTTGGACGGTCACAACTAAGATATACCTTAGCGTTAGGTACATTTAGTTCCTTAACCATCTTCTTTTCCACAACGTTTTTAAGCCAGTCAACAACTTCGTTTTTATTTACAATATTCATATTTAATTTCCCATCCAACTATCAGATTGTTCAGGTCGTACAGTAGAGTGTAACCCAACATACTTCACTTTGTCAAGCGACATCGGTGCTTTGATACGCTTCCAATCCCAAAGAGAAGGCAAATCCAACGTTGGATCTGTGCTTGTCCATTCAATCTCCAATATAATTTTGGCAGTCTTTTTGTCTGACATAATCAATTTCCTTGGTTTTTATACTCTTGAATATCGTATAGAAAACTACGAAATGCTTTGTAGTCTTCAATGTCAGCTTCTAATTCATTCTTGGTATCGTAATCTTTTATGTATTCACAAATACTATCTACCCAATAACGAGGTATAGTAATGTTCTTACCATCAAAGATTAGATCATCATGCTGAATTACAATTGGATTCTTTACTTTATCTTTAATTGTTAAATCTACTTCCATATAACTTAGTATAACTTATTTTTTCTAAAGGTCAACTCAAATCATTCGTAACTTTCACGGTCAATGTTTATTACATACGGAAAACGAGGAATTTCATCTTCCGGTGTAAGATTAAAATACTTTACAGTAGCTTGTTTGCCAATGTACTTCTTTTTATTCTTAAGCAATTCCTTCAAATATTCACGATCACCCTTAATATTACTATGAAACTCAATACCCTTGTGGTTCTTGAATACCATATGTCCAGCCATACCACTCTTGTTGCCTACACCTTCAACAATATCAAGAATCTTGAATTCACTATCTTGAAACTCTTTACGCTTAAGAAGGTGTTTGCTACGTTTGTTCTCATATGGTCCGTTTGTACGTACCATCTGACCTTCGTATCCTTCATCAACATACTTTTCATACAATTCATTTAGATGTGTAATCGTGTCCACAAGATGAGTCGGAACGCGACGAACCACATTACTACTAGTAACATAAGTAGTAATGTCATCATTACGATCACCAAAAGTCTTCGGTAGTATCCAATCATAAACCCAATATTGAATGTTCTTTGCACTATCCTCCAAATCTTGAGGAGTAGGCTTAGTTTTCTTTACCAAACTACAAATAGCATTAAAATCATTAGCAAACTTATCAGCATACAATTCACCATCAAGAATTGCATCGGGAAACCTATCAAAGAAGCTCTTTAATGCAACCAGTACATGAGGAGCTGAAACAATAGCTTTGCCGTTACGGCTCCACATACCGTCCTTCTTGACAACACAACGAATACCATCAAGCTTTGGTTGACTATAAACAGGATACTTCAATTCATCCTTATAATCATCATAACTCTTGGCCAACATAGGCTCGGTAAAGGTATCATTATCAATATCTTTTGCATTGTCGAAATAACCACTTTCCTTCTTTTTCTTCCAAGTAGCCTTAGCTTCCTTCAAAGCCTGTTCATTGGCAGAAGTTTCATTCTTTTTACCAGTATTTTTACCCTCACAAATGGTCCACTCAGTTGTTTGGATTTCTCCATCGATCTGACCATAATGGGTACGATACTTATTATCAACGATTTCAATTACCCATGACTGGGTAGCGCCCGTGTTGGTACGAGCAAATAACATCGGTAGTTTCATATCTTATATAAATATAATACCATGGGTACAGAAAAACGTCAAGACTTAATCAGAAACTTTCGTTCATATTCTGTAAACCATTCTGGAATTTTATGCTTAAGTGGAAATTCTGTCGAATGACTCAAAACTTTCTTTTTAGAATCTACTTGCCACCACGGACCAAACTTGTCGTATTTGTCGATGGTAAGTTCATTTACTAGAATTTTATTGTTTTTATTTACAAATTTTACCAAATTGTTTTGGTTCTTACTTACCTTTACAACGTCCCTAGACAATTGAAATGCCTCAAGAAATGTATCTTTATCAAACAAAACAGATTTATTGATTTCCATGATAGCGGAAATTACCATACGCGGACTCAAATAATGATCATCTGTAGCAGTTGCCTTGTTAAATACTTCATTTGACATATATCCATTGGTCTTGAATCCACTGTAATATACCCAATGATAATATTCATCACGTACAAGCTTTTTACATTCGTCTGCTTTGAAATAATCTTCAAACAAATTGTTGATGATAATCTGCCTACACTTCTCAGCCTTGTAAGCAACACTATTATATACAATATTCATAAAAATTATATAAAAAAGGACGGGGAGATTCTACTCCCCCCGTCCTAATTGTTTATCTTAACCTATTACTGTACAACCTCCTGTGGCTCATGATCGCCACTCAGAATCTTCTTGATACGATCCTTTAGGGCCTTACGGTCACTACCCTTAGCAGTAAGCATAGCTTCCATAAGCTTTTCTGTAACTTCATCTGTATTTGAATACTTCTTCTCAAAGCGAGAGATAAATTCATCTACACCGTTGTTATTGCCCTTGATCTCAGAACCAAACTGTGGTAGAGGTTCCAACGTAACCAACTTGGAAAGATCGAATCCCTTGTTTTGAAGTTCAATCACCTTGGACCAACGATCCATAAAGTTACGTACAAGGTACGTTGGCTTAAACTCACGAATGGTCTCAATCTTTTCCTTGTCAGCGCCATTCACCGAATATACAACAACGATTGGACGAGTTGGATCCTGGATGAATGAATCGGTTACTTGAAGAATAGTACGATGATCATAGTCAATGTCCTTCTCTTCCTTGAAGGTAACACTCAGAATCTTCTTGTCAGGAAACTTATTCTGAAGTACTTCAATAACTTCCTTCTTCTCAGAGCCGTCCCATGATCGAACATAATCGTAGGTATTGTGATTACCAGTGTTCTTGAGTACATCATTTACAATAGTGTTGATAGACTTTTCAGCCTTCTTGGTAACAATATTAGCATCAATGATATAGTCCTGAATAGACTTACGATCACTAGCGATAATTCCACGACTTACAAGATCACTAACGATCTTGATATTATCCTCACGACACGTAACATTCTTGACGAATCCATCAAATCCATCAGTATTTTCAAGCTGACGCCACAGACTACGATCACGTTCAGTCTTAAACTTAACAATAGCACATTCCATGGTAGGAAGTTCAAGTGCTTGGTGTGCCTTAAGCCGGTGATGACCTGAAATAACTACGTATGTGTTATTGTTAGCACCAGTCGGTTCCACAATAGGAGGAATGTAACGATATGGATCATACTCACCATTTTCAATCAATTCCACCATCTTTGTAACAACGTCGATGTGTTCACCACTTGGTCGAACTGTGTTGCTATTATTTTTCAGATTCGTTAGAGGAATCTCTGTAAGAACCGTCTCAATCGTAGCATTGATATTTGACTGTTCAAACTTATTCAACATTCGATTGGTCAACGTATTTGCTCGGTTGTCCTTCTTGTTGATGTTACCGTTACCAGCACCAGCACCAGCACCATTACCAACTGCACCGTTTGTGTTTGTATTCATACTATTATTTACTTTCTTTCTACTTTGAGCTTATCGCTCTTTCTACAGAATGCTTCTCGCTTTCTGTAAGAGGTCTCTGCTTCCGCTGAAACCTTTTGTTTTGTTTTTGTTTATCGAACATGAACCATATCATGTCGATGTTTTTATCTTACCCCGACACCCGATCAAAGTCAAAGACTTTTTTCGGAAAACTTTTTTTTCAATTTTGCTTGACAATATCACCCTTGGCATCGCTGTACCAAACCTCACCCACGTTAAACTGTTTGATCACACTCTGACAGCCGCAACACGGCTTGCTGTTGTTCAACTTACCAGTACGATCCACACGAAGAACAACCATTTTAAAATCCCTAAGATCCTCCTTACCGCTCTTCATACACACACTCAACTCGGCATGAATGCCAACCTTTTGGTGATCCTTGTAATCGTAACGAAGAGTCTCAGGATGACTCTTGCAGCTATTTGTACCAATATGAACGATTTTACCACACTTAATCAAAAAGGCCATGTGGCTGCACCTATGCTCTAAGTTCAGCGGACACATGGCCTTGGCAATATCAACCGTTCGCTTCAGAATCTTGCTGTTCACAAGATTCATACTACCAGCACTTTATAAAAAGTCAACAGATTATTTTAAAGCGGCGTAATTATTGATCGGGTTAATCTTTTTTGTAAATAAATCTTGATCCAAGATATCAATAGCTTTCTTCTTTGACTTATAAAAAGCGTGAGTCAATGTACGAAGTTCACTATCTTCAATATTGTATCCCATCTTTACATACTTAACTAAACGTTTCAATGTAACGCTTGGATAATAAATGCTGTTTTCATTGAACTTCAAACTATTACTATTGATATCAACCAATACATTTTCAGCAAAAATTACATTACTACCGTCATAAGCAATTCGACACACATTGATATCAAATGATCTGAATAAATCTTCGATAGTATCGAAATACTTAAAACTTACACACTGTATCTTCCAATCACTACCCATGTATGAAATTACAACGGTATGATGCCAGTCAGACACTACATAACTTTTGGTACTGTATTTACCAGTTGATAAAGCATTGCTATTTAATTCAAGCAAAAACTTATCTAACTGTTCTTTGTTTTTGAAGAACACATCCACATCGCTGTCAGATAGTGAAAGTTTACGATAGGTTCTATGTAAAGCACCTCCCGCAATCCAAGGTCCGTCGCCGGTACACTTTGGTAGTAGTTCAATTAAATGTTCCAAAACACTACCGGTAGACAAATGTTTTAGAAACCGATTCAGAGAAACCGTTTCCAATTTAATTGGAACTACATATGGAGTTTGTGGCAGTTCTACGAATTTAACATCAGTTGACATAAATCTTTTTTACTAAATTTGGATAACAATTGTCCGGATACTCCTTACTATTCTTTCCACTATCATAACTCAAACATACGTTTCCGTCAAGCACAGGTTCAAACTTATGCTTGGTTTTGTAAAACATATTTACACTATTATTTGTACAAGTCTGATAAAAATCACACTTCACACTCATACACATACCAATATCATTGATCTTTATAGTATATTTTTTCATAAAAATAAGGGAGGTACTGTTACATACCTCCCTTTTTGTTTTATTCCTTGTTTCCCAACAAATAAGTGTTGTTAATAGCCTTGAAACTAAACTCTCTCTCAAGGCCACGTACCACAACACCCTCACGATCAACACCCATGTTTAATACACTCTTACCTTCAGCATACTTCAACATATTGTCAACCAAATTCTCAGTGGGTAGTGTATATCCATACTTTTCAATGACTGGTACCATCTTCAAGTTTAAGTTAAACAATAACCACTCCAATTCATCGAAGAACATACGGCGACCCTTATCAATGTCATAACCAGTAAAGAAATACAAAGCATGATCTTGCATTCCATACAAATTACCATTGATACCAGCACCAATTAGTTCTCCTTGAAGCGCAATGTTCTTGCCATGCTTAGTCAACTTTTCCTTCAATTCAAGCATCTTAGCCATACGCCATAAACTGTTATCATCTGTCTCAGACAATTCCCAGTTACGACCACATACGCCAAATACACCATTGTTGAAGTAACAAGTGAAACTAGTACCATCCAACTTCTCAGTGACATATACCCTCTCACCTACTGGAGAAAAGCCAACGTCAGCCTCAAAGTTCTGAATACGAACTTCATCAGTCTTCGGAATAAAACTTGGGAATGTACCCTTGATCTTTCCAGCCAACTGAGCAGGAATTGGAGGTTCATACTTGACAATATCAAGAGCTTCAGTCAAATCATCACCTTCCTTTGGATCAATAATACCCTCTGGAATTGGAGTCAATAGACCTTGACTCAACTGTCCACGCAACTTGATGGTCTTCAAACGAAAACCTTCCTGAGATCCCATACGCTTGAAACTACTCTTACGTAGAAACTCAAACTGTGGACGAATTGGTAGAAAGCTGTCAATCTCGTAATAAACAGCCAAGTCACCCACCTTAAATTCATCCCGTTTCACAACTACATTCCACCCCTTTACCTTAGCCACCACAATGGCATCAGCATTAGGAATAGGCTGAATGTCTACGATCTTAACAACACTAGCTAACTTACGATCCATATTTATCCTTTCTTAATAACTGTTAAACTCAACCTCAAGTGAATTGAAATCGATAGTAGACGGATCTACATTCAAATCAATACCATCATCAACAATAAAAGTCTTTAAATCCTTCTTGATCTCAGTTTGAGGAGTACCACTACAGCTACAACCAGAAGAGTAACACCAAGTGACGTTACCATCCTTGTCTACGCCATAACCCTCATATGTGTGATGACCATAACCCTCATCCCAATTCTGTATCATCTTGAAAATGACAACGATAACGTCATCAAACTTGCTCTTGGGAAGGTTGTCCCAGTTATTTACGATGTAATTTACGATATTCATTACTCCTCTAAGTTACCATGGACCTTATAAGAAGTCAACAAAAAACCCGCTGAATTTCTTCAGCGGGTTTCTCCACATATTGTTCTTTACCTATTGGTATCGCCAATATTAATGAAGGGAACAACACCTCCACCATTATACACCGGCAACTTACCATCCCACCTCTGAAGCGCTTCATACTGAACTAGAGCGGGAGTCAACGACTGAGCCAACACTAGGTTAGCCTTTGCCTGAGCTTCTGCCTTTAGAGCAATACTCTTTGCCTCACCCTCTGCTTTGGCAATATTACTTTCCTTCTCACCACGGGCCTTTTCAATTGTCTGATCTGCCTCTGCCTTACTCTGACGTACCTTGGTCTCAGCCTCAATTGCCTTCTGACTTGCCTCTAGTACGGCGTTGATACGAGCCTGAACACTCTGATCAACACGAAGACCACCGTGGAAACTAATCAACTCAAACTTGAATCCCTTGGGACCAAGATGTGCGTTAAGATTGCTCTTGACATTATCAAGAAGATACTGTTTCTTCTCACCAAAGATATCAGCCGCCTTCATGGTACTGGCAACACGGTTGAATGCGTTGTTAATCTCATTCCTCATAAATCCATGGGTAATAACATTAGGACTCTGACGAAACTCCACAAATATCTGAGGAACCTTATCAGCAACAAAAGTGTAAGCGAGTGCGATGTCTGCATTCACAACTGCACCCTCAATACTATTGAAGGTTACACTATCATCACCGGGACTCTCCTTTGATCCCGGAGATCTGTCCCAGACAGCATTCTGCATGAATGTAGGGAACTTATAGATATCTTCTGTAATTGGATTATAGAAGACACCACCAGTCACAAGAGGAAAGTCATTAACTCCCTTCTGACTACCCCACTGATTTACCTTGATACCAACATAACCAGGTTCAACCCTATCACAACCAGTAAAGGTTGAAATGGCGACGATACCTGCGATTAGACTAACAATGTTCTTATTCATTTTCTTTATTTTCAGACTTGATGTTCTTGACCAACTTGGTCACATCACTCCTTAAGATTAACAGTGACCCGATAAAAAGTCCAGCAAAAAGTGCAGTGCCAAGTAAATTTGCAATGTCACTCTTTTGATTAATTAAATTGGTACACGTATTATAGACGTAAGCACCCACCGTAAGTAGGAAAAAGTACTTTGCACAATACTTCCAGATATTATAGCTACTAAACATAATTAATCAATTTTTGCAAAACAAGTTAACATCATCAATCCCAACATATTTCCAGCAAGCAACATATATGCTGCTACATCATAAAAGTTATTAAATAGAGTCTGTGACCCAGTTATAACCATGCACATCCACAACGCCATAACAACGTATGGGGCTGCCTTTCTTAGTTTTGAAGTTTCATCATTCATGTTAGTAAAACTATACCATAGGAAAGGGGGACTGTCAATCCCCCCTTTCGGGACGTTTCAATGATGTTTATCCTGTTTTACGTGTTGCTTATTCATCATAATCTTCTGAATCTCTGGAAAAGAGAGTGGCTTACCATGGCCATCCCAACCAACGTCCAGAATTTTATTGTCTGGGTTATCAAGCTGAGTGGTTGGATTGGTATAGTGGCTATGACCACTCAACTGCCAAGCACCCTTCTGCATTTGATTGAAGATTTGATGTGGGTAATGATGAATAACAATCATTTGTCCATTCACAATTAGTTCCTTGTAATAACCAAGATATGTAATCTTACCAACTGCATATGGATACACTTCAATATCATTTCGTTGAAATTCACCAGCGAGAGTTTCTTCATAAATTCTACGAATACATGAGTTATGATTACCCCAAATATAAGCGATGTTATTACAATTGATTCTACGCAGAATTTCTTCAAATTCTGGAGGAGTAATATTTAGACAAAAATCACCCAGATGAAATAGTGTGTCTTGTGGACGTACCACTTCATTGATCTTTGTAATCAAAGCATCATTGTGTTCATAACGATTACTATATCCACGGGATCCATAGATAAATTCCTTGTCATGGTTAAAATGAGTATCACTGGTAAAGAATACACGGTGATTGTCACTATGATTAATTTTTAGCGGTCTTTCAAACATAAATTATAACATCAATACCCTCGTTAAAGTCTGGTTCTTCAAACTTGTTCAACATCTTATCAATAACCCAATCTGGTACAACTCTACCACCTTCGTCACCACGCTTTTTGTTTCTTGCGATTAGACCATTACGATCCATTTTGAAAACAACAACAACTACTTTTGAGTTATACTTTTTAGCTGTATTAATATAGTCACTACGTTCCTTACGATTTACACTGGTAGCATCAACCAAAACGTTTTTATTATCTCTTAGATATTCGTCTACCTTTGTTTTGATATGACCAAATACCTTGGGTGTTACAGATTGATCAGATTCATTCTTACCAAATACAGCACGTAGAGAATCGCTACTGAGATATTCTACTTGTTGATCTTTGATAAATTCTTTGGCATATGTAGATTTACCACTTCCTGGCAAACCAACCATGATGTATAATGTATTGTCCATTTACACATCTTAACTTAACTTTTTTTAAAGTCAAGAAAATTGTTAAGGACAAGTAAAATATGTTTACTTGGAGTATGTTGTATGTTATTTATGTAGTGTAATCTACAGTTGGTTACATAAAGAAAGGAATTATATGTTAAAGTATCTAATAGTATTAGCCACAGTATTGAGTCTCAATGCTCAAGAAGGTCCAAAGAAGCCACGTACCGGTGGACCTGATCCAGTACCACCACATCTACGTCCTGAACGTCCAAAGTTGACTGAAGAACAAAAGAAGCAACGTGCTGAATTGATTGCAAAGTATGACGCAAATAAAGATGGTAAGTTGGATAAAGAAGAACGTACCAAGGTTAGTGATGAAGATCGTAAGTTAATGAGAAGTTTTGGTCCACCTCCAGGTGGTCCAAGAGGTCCAAAGAAAGATGGTCCTCCGCCAACAAAAGATGGTGATCGTCCAACCAAACCACACAAGAAAAAAGAATAACAAAAAATAAATAAACCCCACTAAATTAATAGTGGGGTTTTTGATTTAGTTCTTCAATACTTGAAACATTAACTTCTTATATTCTTCCTTACCCAATGACTTACCATCAAGTAACTTGAATAGAAATGAAGCTCTGTTGGTTTCACCATACGATGAAATAACCAATTGTGCTTGTTCCTTTCGGGTAGACAATGAACGAAGTCTGTTATTCACAAAATCATTCATACCATCTACAATCTTGTTGACTTCCTTCTTACCATCAGCAATACGGCTAATCATACCCTTACACTGTTCTGCAAGTTCGTAATCAAAGGTGGTAAAGATATAGTTATAGAAAGTGTTGTAGTCAGGCATACCCTGTTCCAACCACACATCTAAAACTTTTTCTATATTGCTTAGCTCAGACTTCATATGATGTAGAGCAAGATACCAAGCACCCTTTACCTTGTGAATAGTCTGGTCATTCTTGGAATAAACACAAACGCCTTCCTTACCCTTCCATTGTTCAACATTCTGTAACAAATCATTGACATCAGTAAAAGTATAAGTAGCAGGACGCTTGAATCCCTTGTTCTTGGCCCACATATCCAAATCTTCTTGGGAATATAGAC
>Ga0315903_10001272_pt1 | contig 38069 bp, 57 predicted proteins | sample LakEriMetagenome_7_FD_203524 | JGI IMG/M metagenome (GOLD analysis project Ga0315903, IMG submission 203524) | Freshwater fungal communities from buoy surface, Lake Erie, Ohio, United States - Buoy 2 MA119 | ecosystem: Environmental > Aquatic > Freshwater > Lake | place: USA: Lake Erie, Ohio... | reverse complement strand
CTCGAAATTAGGCGAAGTCACGTTCTCAAAACAGGATTTACGATGCCCGGTCCTCCACGACGTCCGTCCGCCCTTAAGGTGATCGCCGGGACCGACCGGCCCGACCGCCGGGCGGAACCGGGCCTCGAGTTGCCGCCGATGACCGAGGTGCCGGCCGCGCCGGACTGGCTGCCGAACGCGCACGCCGCCCGGGAGTGGGGGCGCCTCGCTCCGATGCTCGTCGCAAACAAGCTCCTGTCCGAGGCCGACCTCGGGGCGCTCGGGCATCTCTGCGCGCTACACGGAAAGATCGTTCAGCTCTGGACCGCCGGCGAGACGCCGACGGGTCATCTGCTCGCCCAGTTCAATACGCTCGCCGCCGCGTTCGGTCTCTCGCCGGCGTGGCGCTCGAAGGTGAAACCGATTGCCGACGACAAACCGTCCAACCCGTTCCGCAAGTTCAAGGCGCCGGAGGGCGGCGCCGGGTGATTACGTCGCGATCGCGCTCGCCTACGCCGAAGAGGCGGCGGCGGACTCGACCGGTCGGATGGTCGGCAAATACGTTCGACTCGCGGCCAAGCGGTTCCTCCGCGACCTGAAACGCGCGCGCGCCAAGCGGCCGCCCTTCTACTGGTCGCCGGAACAGGCGAACGCGGCTTGCGAGTTCATCGAGCAGTTGCCGCACGTCGAAGGCGTCTGGGAGACACCGACGATCCGGCTCGAGCCGTCGCAGGTGTTCTTCCTCTGCAACCTCTTCGGGTTCCGAAATCCGGACGGGTCGCGGCGATTTACGACGGCGCTCTACGCGGTCGCGCGGAAGAACGCCAAGTCGGCGCTCGCGGCCGGCATCCTGCTCTACGTTTTCTGTACCGAGCCCGAGGTCGGGCCGCAGGTCATCTCGGCGGCGACGACGGGAGATCAGGCGCGGATCGTCTGGGGCGTCGCCAAGCGCATGGTCGAGAAAGTCTCCGACCTGCGGGACGCGTTCACGCTCGAGCCGTTCGCGAACGCGATTGCGCGGTACGAGGTCGGCGGGACGTTCCGGCCGATCAACGCGAAGGCGTCGACGCAGGACGGGTTGAACCCGTCCGCGCTCTGCTTCGACGAACTACACGCGCACAAGACGCGCGACCTGTTCGACGTCCTGCGGTCCGCTGCCGGCGCGCGCAAGTCGCCGCTCTTCCTCTACACGACGACCGAAGGTTACGAAAACCCGGGACCGTGGGCGGAGCAGCGCAAGTTCGCGTGGCAAGTTCTCGAGGGACTCGTCGAGGCGGATCACTACCTCGCGGTCTATTACGCCCTCGACGACGCGGACGACGATTTCGACGAGTCGAAGTGGATCAAGGCCAACCCGCTGCTCGGCGTCTCGGTCTCGCTCGAGAAAATGCGCGAGTACGCGGCCGAGGCGAAGGCGCAGCCGGGAACGCTCGCGGAGTTCCGGATCAAGCGGCTTAACCGGCCGGCCGCCGCCGCCGAGGCGTGGGTCGACCTCCGCCGCTGGAAACGCTGCTCCGGAGAGGTGAACCTCTCCGAGCTCGAAGGCGCCCGCTGCTGGGCCGCTCTCGATCTCGCGTCGACGCGCGATATGACCGCGTGGCGTCTGCTCTTCGAGCGTGAGGGCGTCTACTACACGTGGGGCCGCTACTGGGTCCCGGAGGCCGCGGTCGCACAGCGCACGGAGCGCGGCTCGGTCCCGTACCGGGGCTGGGTCGCCGAGGGCCGCGTGACGCAGACCGAGGGCGACGTTACCGACTACGCGCTCGTCGAGCGCGACATACTCGAGGACGTCGCGCGGTTCCGTCCGATCGAAGTTGCCTTCGATCCGTGGAACGCAACGGACCTGACCAACCGGCTGCTCGCCGCCGGGATGCCGATGGTCCAGTTTGTTCAGGGGCCGAAGTCTTTTCATCCGGGGTTTCAGGCGCTCGAGCGCGCCTACGTCTCCGGCCGACTGCGGCACGGCGGCGACCCGGTACTCACGTGGAACGCGGCCAACCTCGTTCCGCGGCGGGATCAGAACATGAACTTGGCGCCGGACAAGCGGCGAAGCGCGGAAAAGATCGACGGGATGGTATGCCTTCTCATGGCATTCGCCCGCGCATCGCTTAACGCGGAGGACTCGAGCGTGTACGAAAGCAACGAACTGCTGGTGCTGTGATGGCGTGGCTCGACTTTTTCCGCGGCCGCAAGGCGGCGACCATCGACGATATCGCGCGCGAGATCGCTCGCTCGCGGATCGGCTCGTCGGGCGCGGCCGTTACCGCCGAGAGCTCGATGCGCGTCGCGGCCGTCTACGGTTGCGTCCGGGTGATCTCGGAGACGGTCGCGTCGTTGCCGCTCCACATCTACCGGCGGACGTCGAACGGCAAAGAGCGCGCGGACACGCACCCGCTCTACCGGCTTTTGCACGACACGCCGAACGCGTACCAGACCGCGATGGAATGGCGCGAGATGATGCAAGCGCATCTCTGCCTCCGCGGCAACGCGTATTCGTATATCAACTGGGTCGGCGAGTCGCGCGCGACCGAGCTGCTCCCGCTACACCCCGACCGGGTAACGGTCCGGCAGCGGCCGGATATGACGCTCGTCTACGAGGTCGAGACCGCCGGCGGCCGGCGCGAGTTCTCGCCGGAGGAAATCCTCCACCTCCGCGGACTCTCGTCGGACGGGATCGTCGGGCGGTCGGTCCTCGAGGACGCGCGCGAGACGATCGGCGTCGCGATCTCGACGCAGGAATACGCGGGCCGGTTCTACGCGAACGATGCCACGCCGTCGCTCGCGGTTACGCTGCAAGGCAAGCTCGGCCCGGACGCGCGCAAGCGGTTCGTCGATACGTGGAACGAAACCTTTGCCGGCTCGCGGAACGCGCGCCGCACGGTCGTGCTCGAAGAGGGCGCGAAGGTCGAACCGATCGCGATGACATTCGACGACGCGCAGTTCCTCGAAACGCGGAAGTTTCAGCGATCGGAAATCGCCGGCATCTTCCGGGTTCCGCCGCACTTGATCGGCGACCTCGAGCGCGCGACGTTCGGGAACATCGAGCATCAGTCGATCGAGTTTTTGACGCACTGCATCCGGCCGTGGCTCGTCCGTTGGGAGCAGGCGCTCTCGCGGGCGCTCTTCACGGCGCCGGGTCTCTACTATCCGGAGCACTCCGTCGAGGGACTCCTGCGCGGCGATATCAAGTCGCGCTATGACGCATATGCGATCGGGCGCGCGAACGGGTGGCTATCGGCAAACGATATCCGGTCGCTCGAGAATATGAACCGGATCGAGGGCGGCGACGTCTATCTGCAGCCGCTAAACATGGCGCCGGCCGGCTCGGTCGCGGCGCAGGGTAACACGTGAGGTGACGACGATGGAGATCGAACGCAAGCAACTGCGGGTGGCCGCCGAGATCAAGGCGAGCGCCGAGGGCGTCATCGAGGGTTACGGTTCCGTGTTCGGGAACACCGACTCGTATGGCGATATCGTCGTCGCCGGCGCGTTCGCGGAGACGCTCAAGTCGGGCCGCGTCCCGGCGATGCTCTGGCAGCACAACCCGGACGAGCCGATCGGCGTCTGGACCGAGATGCGCGAGGACAAGCGCGGGCTCGTCGTCAAGGGGCAGCTCGCGCTCGGGACGCAGCGCGGGCGCGAGGCGCTCGAGCTGATCAAGATGGGCGCGCTCTCCGGTCTCTCCATCGGGTTCTCGACCGTCCGCTCGTCCTACGACGAGCAGAGCGGCATCCGGTCGCTTCTCGAGCTCGACCTGTGGGAGGTCTCGCCGGTTACGTTCCCGGCGAACGAGGCCGCGCGGATCACGTCCGCGAAATCGGACTCGATCAAGACGGTGCGCGACTTCGAGCGCGCGCTCCGCGACCAGCTCGGATTTTCTCGCGGCGCTGCGACGGCCATCGCGGCGCACGGTTTCAAGACGATGCAGGGGGAACCTGCCGTCAACTCCGACGACGAGCAGGGGGACCCTGCCGAGGCGGAGCTGCTGAAGGCCATCAACGCGGCCCGGCAAACGATCGCCGGTTAAGGCCGCAACCCTAAACACCATTCCTTTCAGGAGTACTGTCATGTCCACCGAAATCAAGGGCGCCGTCGAGGCGCTCGCCCAGTCCGTCGCCGAGTTCCGCTCGGTCGACCGCGACTACAAGAGCCGCGCCGACGCCGAGCGCGCCGAGGCGCTCTCGAAGGCCAACGCGGCGATCGAGGCCGCCGAGGCCGCGAAGGCCGCCGCGGAGGCCGCGGCCACCAAGGCCGGTCGCCTCTCCGTCGGCGGTGCTGGCGACGTCGATCCGGCGAAGGCGGAGCACAAGCGCGCGTTCAACGCGTTCGTGCGCAAGGGCGTCGAGACCGGCCTCGCCGAGATCGAGCGCAAGGCGACGCAGCTCGCGGTCAACGCGGACGGCGGTTTCGCGCTGCCCGAAGAGATCGCCCGCGAGGTGCAGGCGCGCCTCGTCGACATCTCGCCGGTGCGTCAGGTCGCGACCGTGGTCTCGGTTTCGACCAACGACTACAAGCGGCTGATCGACCTCCGCGGCACCTCGAGCGGGTGGGTCGGTGAGACCGCGGCGCGGACCGAGACCAACACGCCGACGCTCGCCGAGCGCGCGGCGCTGATGGGCGAGGTCTACGCCAACCCGCGCGCGACGCAGTGGTCGCTGGACGACGTGTTCTTCAACGTCGAGCAGTGGCTCGCGGAGTCCGTGGCGCTCGAGTTCGCGCGTCAGGAGGGTAACGCGTTCATCGTCGGCGACGGCACGAACAAGCCGCGCGGCTTCCTCAACTACTCGACCGCGGCCACCGCGGACGCGTCGCGTGCGGATGCCACCCTCGAGCACATCCCGACTGGCGTCGCCGGCGACTTCGCCGCGTCGAACAAGGCGGACGTGCTGGTCAACACGGTCTACAAGCTCAAGGCCGGGTTCCGCTCGGGCGCGGCGTGGATGACCAACAAGGCGATCCTCGGCGAGCTCCGCGGCATCAAGGACACGACCGGCCAGTACCTCTGGCAGCCGGGTCTCGCCGCGGGTCAGCCGAGCACGCTGCTCGGTTACCCGGTGTACGAGGCGGAGGACATGCCCGCGAAGGCGGCGAACAGCCTGTCCATCGCGTTCGGCAACTTCCGCGCCGGGTACTGCATCGTCGATCGCGTCGGCGTGCGGACGCTCCGCGACCCGTACTCGAGCAAGCCCTACGTTTCGTTCTACACGACGAAGCGCGTGGGCGGCATGCTGCTCGACTCGGAGGCCATCAAGGTCGTGCGCTTCGCGACCACCTGATCGGATAAGTCCGATCGCGGAGGGGGGGCGGCTCGAAAGGGCCGCCCCTCTCTCTTTTCCTCGAGGTTCTTATGCAGGTGCAAATCCTCAAGTCGTTCGCCTACGCCTACGGTGGCACCGACGTGGTGCACTACGAGGCCGGCGCGACGGTCGACGTCTCGAACGAGTGCGCCGAGCTCGCGATCGCCGAGGGCTGGGCCGCGCCCGCCGACGGCGCGAAGGCGGCCAAGCCGCCGGCGAACAAGGCGCGCAAGGCCGCGCCCGAGAATAAGTGATGAAGTCCTCGATCCGCGTCACCACGCCGCCGACGGCCGAGCCGCTCTCGATCGCCGAGGCGCGCGCGCATATGCGCGTCGATCACTTCGACGAGGACGGCGTGATCGCCGGCCTCATCCTCGCGGCGCGTCAGCACGTCGAGACGACGTGCGGCCTCGCGCTCTGTACGACCGGCTTCACGATGACGCTCGACGACTTCCCGCCGGGCGAGATCATCACGCTGCCGCGCGACCCGGTGCAGTCGATCGCCGCGGTCCGGTATCGGAACGACGCCGGCACGCTCGTCACGTGGTCGTCTCTCGAGTGGGAGGCCGACCTTAACACCTCGCCGCCGCGGCTCCGTCCGCGCGACGGCTACCGCTGGCCGACCGTCTCCGACCGTTTCGCCGCGGTCGAGGTCGAGTTCGTCGCCGGCTATGGCGGCCCGGAACTCGTGCCGCAGCCGATCATGCAGGCGCTCCGTCTGCTCGTCGGTCACTTCTACGAGCACCGCGAACTCGCCGTCACCGGCACGATCGTCAACGAACTGCCGTTCGCGGTCGACGCGCTGCTCGCTCCGTATCGGCGTCACCTCTGATGCGCGCCGGCCGACTGCGACACCGGGTCGTCGTCGAGCGCGCGACCGACGGAACCGACGCGTATGGCGATCAGGTCCCGACGTGGGTCGCGCTCGCGACGGTCTGGGCCTCGGTCGAGCCGCTCTCGGGCCGCGAGTACGTCGCCGCCGCGCACGTTCAGGCGGACGTCTCGACGCGGATCGTCCTGCGCGGTATCCCGGGCGTGACGCTGACGCCGAAAGACCGCATCCGGTACGGGTCGCGCCTCTTCGATATCAAGCAGATCGTCGACCGCGACTCGGAAAACGTCGAACTGCAACTCCTTACGCTCGAGAGGTTCGGCTAATGCCGGTCGTCGCCGATATCAACGTCGAGGGGTTGAAAGAACTCGAGGCGCGTCTGCTCGAGCTCGACGCGCTCGCCGGCAAGCGCCTCCTGACCCGCGCGACCCGCCGCTCCCTGATCCCGCTCCGCCGCGCCGCGTCGAATAACGCGCGGGTGCAGGGCCGCTCGGGCGCGCTCGGAGAGTCGGTGCGGATCGTCACCGTCACGCCGCGCGGGACGAACGCGGTGGAGGTGCAGGTCGGTCCGAAGCAGAAGGACCGGAAAGGCGTGGCGCTGCATAACGTTTACTACACGCGCCGGCGTCGGGGCATCTTCTACGGCCACCTGGTCGAGTACGGGTTCACGACCCGCGGGCGGTCCGGGCGCAAGGTCGCCGGCCGGCCGTGGTTCGAGCCGGCGTGGAACGCGACCCGGACGGGCATCGTGCCGGAGTTCAAGCGCATCCTCGCGCTCGGGCTCGACCGTATCGCGCGCCGGGCGGCGCAGCGCGGAACCGACACCGAGAGGACGGTCGACCCGTGAGTATCGAAAACGCAGTCATCGCGCGCGTTAAGGCGCTCGCGACCGGCGCGGGGCAGCGCGTATACCGCGAGGTCATCGTGCAGGAACCGACGCTCCCGGCGGTCGCCGTCTCGCGTACCGCGGGCGCCGGCATGGCGCGGGTGCTCGGGAACGTCGCGACGCTACAGCGCGCGATTCTCCGGATCGAGACCGTCGGCGAGACGATGGCGCAGGTCGCGCCCGTAGCTGACGCAATCGTCGCCGGCATCGATGGATGGTCCGGGTCGATCTCGGGCGTCACGGTTCTGCAGGCGCGGCTTACGCAGCGTCAGGAGCAGGCGGACGCGCAAGGCGACCGGACGCTCCGCGTAGTCGTCAAAGACTTCGAGTTCGTGTTCCGCTAATCGCCCACCCCCGGGCGCGTTGTAACCTCGGCCGCTCTCGGGCGGCCTCTTTTTGGAGATCAAGAAAATGCCCGCATACATCACTTCCGGCGTCGTGTTCTCGGCCGGCGACGGCGCGACGTCCAACGAGGTTTTCGCCACGGTCGCGCAGGTGCAGGAGATCAAGTGGTCCGGCTACGCCCGCAAGATGGTCGACGCCTACGTCCTCGGCTCCGCGTATCCCGAGCGCATGGTCGGTCCGCACGATCCGCAGTCCGTCGAGATGAAACTCCTCTGGGACCCGGCCGAGACCTCGCACGAGGCGATGATCACCCGCCTGCTCGCCGGCACGCAGCACAACTACCGCATCGTTATGCCCGACCCGGGCGCGTATCAGGTGCAGGTCCGCGGCTTCTTCACCAAGTTCGAGATCGACACGCTCACGGCGGAAGGCGGCGAGCTCGTCGTCAACGCGACGCTCGAGCTGACCGCGCTCCCGACGAGGACTCCGTAATGCCGGCGTCCCGCGATCTGCTGAAGGCGCAAATCAGCGAAGGTCTCGCCCGGGCAACCGTCCGGTCTCTGACCGTCGCCGGCGTCGCGCTCTTCGTCCGCGGACTCTCCGGCGCGGAACGCGTCCAGTTGCAGAGGTGGGCCGCCGACGCTACCGCCGGCGGCGAGCCGCTCTCGGACTACAAGGTCGCGTTCCTCGGGCTCTGCGACGCCGACGGCGCGCGACTCTTCGACGACGAGGCGGAGGTCGCCAAGCTCGACGGCGCCGCGGTCTCGGAGATCGCGCGCGCCGTGATCGAGGCGTCGGGCCTGACCGCCGAGGCGGCGGAGGCGGCCGCAAAAAACTGACCTGCGAGCCGGAGCTCCTGCTCTGGTTCCGGCTCGCGGCTCAGTTCGGCATCCCGGTCGCGGAGCTCCAAGAGCGGATGAGCTCCGCCGAGTTTACCCACTGGGGCGCCTTCTTCTCGCTCGAGCCGTGGGGCTACGAGATGGAAAACTGGCGGATGGGGATGATCGCCTCGACGGTCGCGAACGCGGCCGGCGCCAAGCGGAACGGTAAGGCGTGGCGCGTCGAGGATTTCGTACCACAGCGGAAGGTCGAACCGGAGCGCGGGCAGCCGGTCGACGATATGCGGCGCGTCCTCGCCGCGATGGTGGGGAAACCTAATGGCTGACATCGGCACACTCGTCGTCAAGATGGCGGCGGACTCGGCGCAGATGCGCTCCGAGCTCGATCGCGTCAAGGGCAAGCTGAAGGAAACCGACGGCGGCGTGTCCGCTCTTTCCGGCGCCTTTAAGCATCTCGGCGGGATCGTCGCGACGTTCTCGATGGCGGCCGTTATCACGCAGGCGCTACAGGCTGCGTCGGCGCTCAACGATACGGCGGTCAAGACCGGGCTCTCGATCGACGCGTTGCAGCGGCTACAGTTCGCGGCGACGCTCTCCGGCGGTTCGCTCGAGGGCGTCTCCGGCGCGGTCGCGCGGATGCAAAAGGCGCTCGTCGGCGCCGAAGAGGGCGGCAAGGAAGCGGTCGCCGCGCTCGACCGGCTCGGTCTCTCGGCGCAGCAGGTTCTTGCGCTCTCGCCGGATAAGCAGTTCGAGGCGATCGCGCAGAAGATCGCGGCGATCGAGGACCCGGCCGAGCGCACGACGGCCGCTATGGCCCTGTTCGGCCGCTCCGGCGCGGAGCTCATCCCGACGCTGATAGCAGTAGGCGAAAATAGCGACGAGATCGCCGCTCAACTTTCGTCTATAGGCGGGCCGGTTTCGGCGCAGGCGATAGCCAATGTTGATGCTCTTGGCGATCAACTCGACGTTTTGGCGACTGGCGCAAAAAACACCGCAATAGAATTGACCGCCCTCGCCGCGGTCATTCTGGTGCCGATGATACGCGACACTAACGAGTGGATTAGATCAATTCGCCTGCTCACAGGCGGCGGCGGCGAACTCGAGCGCCTACAGCGCAAACTCGAAATCCTACAAGAGACGCGGAACACGCTGCCTTTCTTTTTCAACTTCGGTTATATCGAAGGGCAAGGCATCGTTCTAGGTCCTCGCGCGATCGAGCAGGCGATCCGCTCGGTTACGGTCGAGATAGACCGTATGCGCGGAAGCGTGTCGGCCGCGGTCGGTGGTAGCGGAATAATCGACGTGCCGTTCGACATTCCCGAGCCGCAGGTCCCGAACTTCAGCGGCGGCAAGGCCGGCGGCAAGGCCGGCGAGCGGGCGCTTACGCCGGCGGAAATCCGCGAGCGCGACCAGCTCGAGCGGGAAAAGAACTTCAAGCGCGAGTACGACCTCACCGCGCTGCACTTCGCGAACCTCGAGACGCTCGCTCTCGATCACGCGGCGATCCTCGCGAACATCGACATGACGAGCGCGGCGCAGCGGATTCAGGTCGCGTCCGATCTCGAATACTTCCGCGCCGATATCGCGCGCGCATTCGGGTTGCAGCAACTCGACTTCGAGGCGATCAAAAATCAGTCGATCATGGACCTTGCGGGCGAACTCTTCACGAGTCTTGCCGGGCAGAACACGAAGCTGTTTAAGGTTCAGCAAGCGTTCGCGATCGCCAACGCGGTGATCAACACGGCCGAAGGCGTCACGAAGGCGCTGCGCTCGCTCCCGTTCCCGGCGAACCTCGGCGCCGCCGCGAAGGTCGCGCTTGCGGGCGCGATTCAGGTCGCGAAAATCCGCAGCACGGTTCCGGGCGGTTCCGCGAGCGTGACCTCTTCCGGCCTCGGCGGTAGCGGAGCGGCGGCCGGGCCGGCCGCGCCGGTCGGTAACGCGCAGCAGGCGCTCGAGCCGCAGTCGCGGATCGCGCAGGTCGTCATCAACGGCAATCTCTTTTCGTCGCGCGAAACCGCGGACTGGCTGATCGACCAACTCTCGGAGGCGATCAACAACCGCGACGTCGTTTTCATCAACGGGAACAGCCGGCAGGCTGGCCTGATCGCCGGAGGCTGACGTGGCCGCAGTAACCTATACCGCGAAGCGCAGCCTAATCGCCGGGCATACCGCGGGCGCCTCCTACTCGCTCGACCTCCGCATCGTCGAGGGCGGTCTGACCGTTTCTCGGAAGGTCGGCTCGGAGACGCAGCGGTCGCTCTCGGATAAGACCGAGACGCTCTATTACTTCGGCAAGACCGGGTGGGCCGCGACCGCGCTCGTCCTTGACTCGACCGAGCGGGCCGCGCTCGCGGAGTTCCTGCACTCGGTCGAGGCGGGCGAGTCGTTCACGTTCTCGCCTTACGGCACGATCGCCGCGATGGGGACGACGTACACGGTGCGGCGAGTCGCCGCGGCGTATACGTTCGAGCGCCTCGACGGCACCGGCGCGACTCCGAACGACGACGCGATGCGCGTCGCCTTCGACCTCGAGGAAGTCTGATGCGTACCGATCCGGCAACCTTCCACGCGGCGAACGTCGCGTCGATCAAGGAGCCGCGGTTCGTCGTGCGTATCGAATACCCGACGCCGGTCCTGATCACGAGCCACGCCGGTATCGCCGGCCTCTCGGGTACGGTCATCGAGGGCGCGCTCCTCGAGCCGTCGATCATTTCGCAGCGTCTAAACCCGATCGACGGCCGCTCCGAGATCGGCTCCGCCTCGTTCTCCGTCGTCGACCTCGGCGGTGCTCTTACCGACGAGATCCGCTCGCGGCTCGGCGCGGCGTCCGGCCTTCGCGATAAGCAGGTCGCGTTCTTCCTCGGGTACGCGGGCCTCGCGTTCTCCGATTTCGTACTCGTCGGCACGCAGCGCGTAACCGAAGCGCAGTACGATAAGGGCCGATATCAGATCTCGTGCGCCGATATCCAACGCTCGGCCAAGAAGGATATTTTCGAGCTCGCGGAGACGACGCTCGCGCAGTCGCTCTCGGCGACCGATACCACCGTGACCGTATCCTCGACGGCCGGCTTCACGACCGTGTTTCACGGCCCGACGTACTCCGACGCCGCCAACGCGACCGTCGGCTACGTCAAGATCCGGGACGAGGTGATCCGGTACACCGGAAAGACGGCGACGACGTTCACCGGGTGTACGCGCGGCGTCCTCGGTACGATCGCCGCGGCCTACGAGGTCGACGCCGCGACGCCGGCGGCGCGCCGCGAGAAGGTCACGGAGCACGTCTACCTCGAGCTGCCCGCGGTCAAGATCGCCTACGCCATCCTCACGGGGCAGCTCTACGGCGACGCCGCGACGCTCCCGGCGTCCTGGCACCTCGGCATCGACACCTCGCTCATCCGCACCTCGGACTTTACCGGCATCGGTGGGGATCTCTGGGACGGCGCCAACGCGGGCGTGGTGATCCGGTTCGAGGGGCTAAAGAAAACGGATGGCAAGAAGTTTCTCGAGGAGGAGATCTGCCGCCTCCTCGGCGTATTCATGCCGGTTTACGCCGACGGCGCGTGGGGCCTTCGCCGCGCCGCGCGCGTTCTCTCCGACGCCGCGACCGTCGCGACGCTCGACGAGTCGAACAGCGTGCAGGTCGGCGAGCTCGTTCACGATATGGACGAGCTGCACAACGTGTTCCGGATCTTCTGGAATTGGAACGGCTCCGACTACACGCGCACGACCGCGCTGATCGACGCGACCTCCGCCGCGACGCACGGCAAGGCGGACCCGCTCGACCTTAAATTCAAGGGCCTTTATGGCGGGCGCGCGACCGACTCGCTGATCTACCAGCTCGTCGACGCGCTCCGCGATCGCTACGCCGCGCCGCCGCAGCGGCTTACCGCGACGCTGCTCCACTCGCTAAACCGGCTCGAGGTCGGCGACGTCGTTCGCGTCCGCTACGCCTCGGTCCGCGACTTCGCCGGCGCGGGCGCGTCGATCGACCGCGCCTTCGAGATCCAGAACATCTCGGTGAATCACCGGACCGGCGCGGTGCAGCTCGAGCTTTTCGGCTCGACCGCGCCGGCCTCCGCGCTCTCGCCGACGACCGCGACGACCGCGCTCCCGGATGCGTTCTATACCTCGGCCGGCTCGCCGCTCTCGTCGGTCGCGACGATCACCGCCGGCGTCATGGCGACCGGGACCTATACGCTCGCCGGCGGCTCCGACCTTACCGCCGCCGGCTCGATCTGGTATCACGCCGGCGACCTGACGATCCCACAGGGGACGACGCTAAACATCTCCGGCAACGTGCAGCTCCGCGTCCGCGGCTACCTGACCGTAAACGGCGCGATCAACGGCGTCGGCGGCGGTCTCGCGGGCGTCGCGGATAACGCGAGCCCGACGGTACAGCTCCTCGGCAACCCGGGGTGGGTCGGCAACTCTCGCGGCCTCGACGGGATCGACGCGTCGCAGGACTACTCGAACGGCAACGCGCGGCTGCAGACCGTCCCCGTCCCGGTTACGCAGGGCAAGCACGCGTCGTTCCCGTACCTCGAGGTTACGGTCGACGGGAACGCGCTCCGCGGTCTCCCGACCGACCTCCGCGGGACGGGCGGCGGTCCGGGCGGCAAGATCACCTCGGGCGGCAAGGCGACCTTGCGCGCGCAGGGCGGGGCGGGCGCGGCCGGCGGAGCGGGTCTCGCGGTCATCTCGCGGGGATTCTCGACGGGCGCGTCGGCGACCATCAACCTCTCGGGCAACAGCCCGACCGCGCCGGCTCTGCACGGCCCGCTGCCGAATATGTATTACCCGGGCGCGGGCGGCGCGGGCGGGCCGGGCTCGATCCTCCTTCTCCTCGACGGCTCGACGGTCTCGGCTCCGGACATTACCAACCGGTTTATCGCGAACACCGGGACCGTCCCGCAGCCGCAGCCGTTCCTCGGCAAGCTCACGTTCCTCGATAACGAGCCATATCACCGGTATGACGATAACGAGGACCCGTGGGCCGGCTACCCCGACCCGGCGGTAATCTCCGGCCGCTCGCTCGCGGGGAGCGCGCAGCGCATCCAGTTTATTCCTGCGCCAGAGACTGCCACACCGGACGTCGTGGCCGCTCCTCCCTCCGCCTCGGGTCTCTCCGCCGTGGCGCAGGACGGCTTCGTGCTCGTCTCGTGGACCCTCCCCGCCGACCCGGCGAGCTACGACGCCGTGGAGATCTTCGCCTCGACGACGAACGACCGGACGACGGCGGTCAAGGTGTTCGACGGCCGGTCCTCGGACTTCAAGCACGTCCTCGCCGATCAGGTCGCCCGGTTCTATTGGGCGCGATCGCGCCTCGAGCGGGCGGTCTCCGCCTGGCACCCGGCCACGACCACGAGCTCGGCGACCGCCGCGGCGCGTCCGCCGACCGTTACCGGCTACCTGACCAACGAGGCGGTCGCCGTCGCGGCCGACTCCGCCGGATCGGTCGCGTCCTTCGCCGGCGCGTCGGGCGCGTTCAAGGTTTCGGCGGGCGCGGTCGACGTTACGACCTCGGCGACCTTCTCGCTCGTCACCTCGAGCAACCTGACCGCGACGATCAACGCGTCGACCGGGGCCTACTCCGCGACCGCGATGGCGGCGGACCTCGGCACGGCGACCTTCCGCGCGAGCTACGGCGGCGTGACGGTCGACAAGGTGTTCACGGTCACGAAGGCGCGCGCGGGCGTCAACGGGACGAACGGCACGAACGGAAACAACGGGACGAACGGCACTAACGCCGTCTCGATCTCGCTCTCGCGCGCCGCGGTGCAGCTGTTCGCGTTCGCCGAGGGGACGGTCCCGTCGTTCGCTGACGCGGATGGCCTCGTCACGGTGCGCGACGGCGCGACCGACGTCACGGCGTCGGCGACGCTCTCGGCGGTGCAGGGCGCGGGCGTAACCGGCACGGTGAACACGGCGACGGGATCGCCGGTCGCGGGCCAGCCGAAAGGCTATTACCGCGTCACCGCGATGACCGGCGACACCGGCACGCTTACGCTCTCGGCGGTCTACGGCGGCGTGACCTATCAGGCGACCTTCGCGCTCGCCAAGAATAAGACCGGCTACGAGATCGTCGCCGCGCTCCCGAGCACCAACTTGTTCGAGGGTCGGATGGTGTACCTCACCACCGACGACAAGCTCTACCGCTACACCGGCAGCGCATGGACGACGGCGGTCCCGGCGGCGGACATTTCCGGGCAGCTCGCGGATTCGCAGATCGCCTCGCTCGGCGCGGGCAAGGTGACCGGCCAGCTGACAAACGCGCAGATCGCCGACCTCGCGGCGGCGAAGGTGACCGGCCAGCTCGTCGACTCGCAGCTCGCCGCTATCTCCGCCGCGAAGGTGACCGGGCAGCTCGTCGCGTCGCAGCTCAACGTCGGCGTGGGCGGCGGGAACCTTGCGCCCAACGCCGGGTTCCGCAATCACTCCGGCGGATACCCGGCCGGGTGGGGCCTCTACAACAACGGCGCGATTTCTGTCACGGCGAGCGTAAACGCCGGCGGATTGTTCGGCACCAACTTTTTCCGCGTTACGGCCAATGCGTTGACTGTTCAGACGCTGGGCTTGTATACCTCCTCCATCCCCGGCGGCGGCGTCAACTCGTGGACACCGGGCGTCACCTACGTCATCAGCTTCTGGGCTCGCGCGAACGGTTCCGGCGCGGTTGGCCGCACGATGCAGGGCCTCTACTCAAACATGGGGTTTTCACCGGCGACCCAGCTCGCCAACCCGCCGCTCGTCGATGGCGTCTGGCAGCGGTACTCGTGGCGCGTGCAGCCGGCCAGCAACGTGTTCACACCGAGCGGCGAGTTCTATATCTCGTGGGAGACGGGCGGCAACGGGTTTAGCACGCTGCCGGCCGGCGCGTCCATCGACATCTGCGCGCCGCAGGTCGAGCAGGGCGAGCTGCCGTCCGGCTTCTCGCCGCGACCGGAGGAGATCCTTCCCGGCACTATCACCGCGACCGAGATCGCCGACGACGCGGTGACGACGCCGAAGCTCGTCGCCGGCGCAGTCGTCGCCGGAAAGGTCGCCGCGAACGCGATCGGCGCGAACGAGATTCAGGCGAACGCGATCACGACCGCGAAGCTCGCGGCGAGCGCGGTCGAGGCGGACAAGCTCGCGGCCAATTCGGTGACGGCCGGCAAGATGGTGCTGGCGAATCCCGGCGCGTCACTTATGCCCGACCCGGCCTTTGAGGACGAGTCGAGCTGGGCCGTCACGTGGGGCGGGTCGCTCGCAAGCTTCAAGGCGATTTCCGACGCGCCGGCTGGGCGCAAGGTCGCGTTCTGCCCGGCTGGTAGTCAGGCTCGCACGCTCGCGTGGCATCCCGGCGGCAACGGGCAAAAGTCGATCCCGGTCGATCGCACCAAGCAGTACCGATTCTCGTTCTGGTGGCGTGTCGCCTCCGGCACCTCCGGTTCTTTCTCTTACGCCGCGCTGCAGCAGCGTCGCGGGGACGGCACGCTCGTCGGCGGCAACAACGGCCACGAGTTCTATGTATGGGCGCAGCCCGCTACCGCGGCCGGCGGGTGGAATCGCGCCGAGTTCATCGTAGGCGCGGGCGCGCCGAACGGTTGGGAGCTACACGGCGACACGAAGCTTGTCGCTCCGTCATTCATCCTAAACTGGGAGAACGCTGGCGGGGAAATCCAGATCGCCGATGTTCGGCTAGACGAGCGGGTGGCCTCGAGCCTGATCGTCGACGGCGCGGTAATCGCCGACAAGATTGCGGCCAACGCGGTCACGGCTGCGAAGATTTCCGCCGGTGCCGTGGTCGCCGGAAAGATCGCGGCCGATGCCGTGACCGCGAACGAGCTCGCCGCGAACGCGGTCACGACGCCGAAGATCACGGCGGGCGCAGTCGTCGCCGACAAGATAGCGGCGAACGCTGTCACGGCCGCGAAGATCGAGGCCGGTGCTATCACCGCAAGCAAACTCGCGGTCGCGGTCGGCGGATCGAACCTCGTTCGGAACAGCAGTTTTGAGTCGAGCAACACCACGCCGGACGGGTTCTGGCTATACGACAACTCCGCCGAAGCGACTTCGTGGGGTGTGCAGACAAGCGGCGGTCGTACCGGCGGAAACTTCTTTCGCGTCTCGTTCAACGCCAACAACAGCACCAAAGGATTTTATTTCGCCAACAACGGCCTGTATGACAACACCGGGATTTTCAAGCCCGGCCGCTGGTATGTGTTCTCGTGGTACGCGCGCGCATCGGGCGGCGTAGTCGGGCAGGTGATGTGGACGGCGTGGAATATCGGACCAAATGACCACATCATTCTATCGCAACCCGCGCTGACCTCTAACTGGCAGCGGTACGCGTTCGCGCTTCGATGGACGGGCGCGTCGGCCGACAACAACGGCTTCGCTTATGTCGGCGGCGGCTCTAACGGCTCCGTCGACTTCGACGACATACAGGTCGAGGAGGGCGAGTATCCGACCGGCTACGCGCCGCGCCTCGCGCCCGGCGAGGTAATCGGGACCTTCATCGCGGACGGCGCGGTCGTCACCGACAAACTCGCCGCGAACGCCATCACCGCGAACAAGATCGCGGCCGGCGCGGTGACCGCGGCCAAGCTTTCGGTCTCGACGCTCGACGCGATCTCGGCGAACGTCGGAACGCTCACCGCCGGCGTCATCCGCAACGCGGCCGACTCTTTCCGCGTCGACGTGTCGAACGGTCGCGTGATCATGTCGACCGGCTCGTACATGAAAGTCGAGGGCGCGCCGTTCGGATCGTCTAATCAATTCCTCGTCTGGTATGGGCCATATCAATCGAACCTCGCGAACTGTACCGAGACCAATGCGACCTATTACCTCAAGACCAACGGCTCCGGCTATTTCGGCGGCGCGCTCCTCGCGGGCGTCCTAAAGAACTCGGTGCAAGGAACGAACCTCACCAGCGCAAACGAGGCGATCCTCGGCCCGATCTCGACGAACGGCGGGAACATCACGCTGACACTCGCGTTCGACTTCACCGGCTCGCTCGACTTCCCGGGGACGACGCAAGGACTCACGGACTACAACGCGACGACGAAACAGAACCCGACCTTCACGGTCGTCCTGTCGCGCAAGATCGGGGCCGGCTCCTACTCCGACGTGGCGACCTTCAATTTCACCGGATCGCATACCGCTTACGCGCCGGTCCCGGCCGACATTGAGCCGGGCTACTACATACAAAACGCGGCCGGTTCGGGTACCTATACCGACACGAGCGGCGGCACGACCGAAAAAACCTTCAAGTTGCGGTTTACCAGTTGGGCGAACGTCAACACGACGGTCTCGCAAAACACCCTTGCACTCACCTCCGTCGAATAGCGGGAGACGATTATGGCGCTGCTAAAGAAAATCACCTTGCCCTCGGGTCACACGTGCGAGTACTGGCGCATAGCGTCAATCTCGACGAACTACGCGGCCGGTCACGGCGTCGTCGAGCTCGTCGGGTATCGGGACCTCGAGGCGCGCGACGTCGGACTCCCGCCGCTCGCGGACTCGCGCATGGTGTTCAACGGATACACCGGTCACGGCGGTACGGCCGAGGCTTACGACTGGGTGCGGACGCAGCCGTCGACGGTTCCCGGTCACTACGAGACGCGCGAACTCACGGTCCCGATGCCGTCGGCGAACCCGGACGAGCAGCTGGTCATGCGAAAGACGCAGGCGCAGGTGTGGGTGCCGGAACAGCCCGGCCCGCCGCTCTTCGTGCATGCGGAGGACTGCTGACATGAGCACCCCGGTCGATTTCTCCAAACTCCGCGTCCCGCTCGGCTCGCTCGTCGTCGACGCCTCGCTCGTCCTCGCCTTGATCTGGTGGGGCGCGACGATGACGCAGCGGCTCGAGGAAATGTCCCGCCGCATCGAAACCGTCGAGCAGGTGAAAATTCAACCCGAGGCGGACAGGCGGATCGCGGTCATCGAGGCGCGCCTCGCGGACCAGACCAACCGGCTACAGTCGATCGAGGACAAGCTAGACCGCGCCCTCGATCGCGGTCGGTGAGTCTCTTTCTCTCGGCCGGACACTACCCGGCCGCTCCGGGCGCCGCGTGGCGCGGCTTCGTCGAGCACGCCGAGGCGCGGCTCTGGGTCGACGAACTCTCGCGCCTCCTACCGCGGGCCGTCGTCGTTCCGACCGGCGAGCTCGGCGCGAAGGTCCGATGGATCAACGCGCGCGCGCGACCCGACGACCTCGCGCTCGAGGTGCATTTCAACGCGGCGACGCCGACCGCGCGCGGCTCGGAGACTCTCTATGCTCCGGGATCGTCGCGGTCGCAGGTCGTCGCGGCGCAGGTGCAGGCGACGCTCGCGCATTACTTTCAGCCCGACCGCGGGACCAAGCCGGGGTGGTATCAGGCCGACCCGGCGAAGGGGCCGCTTGCCTTCCTCGCGCGGACCAAGTGTCTTGCGCTGATCATCGAGCCCGATTTCGTTTACCGCGCCGACGCGATCCGCGCGAACCGCGCGGCGTGTTGCGCCGACCTTGCAAAAACTCTGCGGAGGTTCACATGACCGACGAGTCCGAAGTCTCTACCCGCGACTGGCTGCGCGGCGCCCTGCGCTCGCGAACGGTTTGGATCAACGTCGCGCTCGCCGTCCTCGGCGGTCTCGAGCTCTCGGGCGCGCACATCACGACGCTGCTCGGGCCGCAGGTCGCGGCCGGCGTCCTGCTCGCCGGGTCGCTCGCGAACCTCGCGCTGCGCGCCGTTACGACGACGCCGCTGCCGCACCGTTGACCGTGGCCGGCCGCCAGAAATACGCCGCGGTGCAGATCGTCGATGGCGTCTGGTACCGGATGAAGGGCTACACCCATACCGAGTGCTGCGACTGCGCGCTCGTTCACCGCGAAGAGTTCCGCGTCGTCGACGGCCATATCGAGTGGCGCGCGATGAGGGACGACAAGCGGACCGCGACGCGACGACGCGAGCGCGGTATCACCGTGTCCGAAGAGTCACCGCCCGAAGAGGCAACGGAGGCCGCGTGCCAGTCCAGAAAGTCACCGACGAGGAAATAGTCGCCGCGTTACACGCGACGAAAGGCGTGCGCGCGGAGGCCGCGCGACAGCTCGGTATCAACGGGCGGGCGCTCTCCAATCGCATCGACGGGCTTAAGTCTCGCGGCGTCGCGATCCCGGAAAGCACCTATGACCCGGCTGCCCGGTTCCGTTCGCCGAACGTCGCGACCGCGGAGGCGCCGCGCAAGATCGAGATGCTCGACATCCCGAAGTTACCCGACGGCAAGATCGACGTCCGCGAACTGATCGAGCGCCGCAAGCGCGCGTTCGCGCGGAAGGACGCGGCCGCTCGGGCGCGCAAGTTGGTCCGGGTCAAGGTCCGGACGTCGGAACCGATCGCGGTCACGCTGCTCGGCGATCCGCACGTCGACGACGACTCGACGGACCTCGGGCAACTCGAGCGGGATATCGGGATTATCAAGCGGACGCCGGGACTCTACGCGGCGTGTATCGGCGACCTTCAGAACAACTGGATTGGGCGCCTTGCCCGGCTCTACGGAGAGCAGGAGACGACGGCCGGACAGGCGTGGCAGCTCGTCGAGTGGCTCGTCTCGGAACTCTCCGAGCATTGGCTCTTCATGGTGCAGGGAAATCACGATCACTGGAGCGGCTCCGGCGACCCGCTGCGCTGGATACAGCGGCAGGCCGGCGTCGCGCTAACGGGCGACCATACCGTCCGCGTCGCGCTCGAGTTCGCGAACGGCGCCGAGGTAAGGATGGCGGCCCGGCACGACTGGCCGGGCAACTCGATGTGGAATCCCTCGCACGGGCAACTGCGCGCGGCGAAGTTAACTCATCACGATCACGTGATCGTCTCCGGACACAAGCATACCGGCGGTTATCAAATGCTCCGGATCGCGGCGACGGGGCATCTCGCGCACCTGCTTCAACTCGGGTCGTACAAGATTCACGACGCCTACGCCGACGCGCTCGGACTCCCGCCCGCGATGATCGCGCCGTCCGCGACGGTTATCCTCGACCCGCGCGCCGGCGAGCTCGGTCTCGTCCGCGTCGAGCACGATATCGAGGCGGCCGCAGACTACCTGACGTGGCTACGCAAGCGCCGGGCCGCGGCTTGACCTCCGCCTCCGAGCCCTGCCGGCTCTGCTTCTGGGCCGCCGAACTTACCCGGGCCGACGCCCGGGTCTGGTGCTCGCACTCGACGTGGCACGGCTGGCACCCTCCCGACGGCTCCGGCTGCGGCCGCGCCGGCTTCCGCCCGGAGACCGATCGCAACCCGGAGAAACCCCGATGCCCGTCTGGCTAACCGCTCGTCTCGTCGGCTACGCGGCCGGCGTCCTCGCCGTCGTCGTCGCCGTCTGGCTCGCCTACGACTTCGCGTTCGACCGCGGCGTCGCCGCCGAGCGCGCCCGATGGGAGCGCGCGACCGCGGAGGCGGGCGAGAGGTTCGCCGCCGCTCTGGCCGAGCAGCAGGCTGTCATAGCCGAGCTCGACCGCGACCTAACCGACGCCCGCGCCCGGGCAAACCGCCGCCGAGAGGGACTCTCCAATGCGCTCCAGAACGATCCCGCCGCTAACGATTGGGCTCGCGTCGCTCTTCCTGACAGCGTGCGCGCCGCGCTTGGTCGTGATCGAGACCTGCCCGACGATCCCGGCCGCCCTGACCGAGCCCTGCCGCCCGCCGGCGCGCGAGATCGCGACTAACGGCGACCTCGCCCGCGCCTACCTCGACGCGGCCGAGTGCGTCGACGAGGCGGCGCTCAAGATGACGGCTATTCGCGCTCTCGCGGATTGTCGCGTAGATACGCCAGCGCGAGCAGGACGACCCGAGGCGCGGGAGAGTCGCCGGAGCAGTACCGGCGCATCGTCCGCTCGTTGATCTCGAGCGCCCGGGCCGCGCCGCGCTGCGAGAGTCCCGCCTTTTCGAGCAACCGCTCGACGTTGGCGCCGCGGTGCGCCGCCGCTATCCGCTTCTGCTTCGCGCGCCGCGTGGCGCGGAGTTCCTCGATCGTGCTCATGCCGCGGTCCTCCCGGCTCGGTAGTAGGCGCGCCACGGTCCGCCCATGTCGGCGAACGTGCGCCACGAGTAGACGACGCCGACCCGCGAACGAGGGCGGGTCGAGACGATACGGACGGCTCGCATCTCGGGCCGCATTAGCGCGGCATCGCGGATAGCCTCCGCCTCTTCGATCGTTTCGCACTCGACGACGAGGACGTTGCGCGCGTCGCGCGCGGCGCCCCAGCCGGAGAGATATCGGTCGTGCATTCGGACGTAGAACATAGCGCGCTTCTCCCGGCGGCTCAAGCCGCCACCTCCTTAACTCGTTGCAGAACCGTTTGAACCTCGCCGCGGTACTCGTCGTGCTTCTTCACGGTCGCCTTAATCGTCGTCTCCGGGTCCTCGGTCGTCATCGACCACGAACCCGACTTGACGACGAGTAGCGCTCCCGTCGCGAGGTCTACCATCTTCGTGATGTAGAGGTCGCCGAAGTCAGACCGGACGATGAACCGCGCGGTGCAGCGCACCCGGAGCGTGAGCCGCTCGCCGACCGTCCCGACGGTAACTCCGGCGACGGGAGCGGGCGGAAAATCGCCGGTATAGCGCCGCGCTACCGCGTCGGCGAGGTAAGCCATTACATCGTTCTCGTGCGTCGACTTCGTAACCCACTGCCGCCACTGAATCGGCGTCTCCGCGATCGTCGAGCCGGCGTACCGACCGAAGGGGACGAACCCGTCGTCGATCGACCGCTTGCAGCCTTCGACCCACTGCCGCTCCCGCTCGTCGCGGAGTTCTTGCTCGATCCGGAACGCTTCCTCGCGCTTCGCGATCTGCTCGGCCGTCGCGCGCTTGATCTCGCGCATCTCTTCCTGAATCGTCGCGACGCTCGAGGCGAGCCGGAGACCGACGGCATCGGCGTACTCCTGCGCTTTCGCGACCGCTTCCGCCGGGTCCTGCGAAAGGTTCTTGATGTGATGCGACGAGACCACGACGCGGCCCTGATAAACCCCGTTGACGGTCGCGTTACCCATCGGACCGTCGCCGGGGATGTAGTCCTGATGCGTCTCGCGCAGCGTGAAGTACGCGTTGGTCTCGCCGATCCCGATGAAGAGATGCGGAACGAACCCGACGCGCGCCGCCTGCATATCGCGGACCTGCGTCTTGTAGTTCGAGTGCGCTTGCATATCGCGACTGGCGATAGAACTCTGACTGGTCATCTTCGGTCCTCCGTGAGAGAGGGGCGGCTCGCGCCGCCACCTCGCTGTTGATCGGTTGATTAGAGGCCGCGCTCGGAAAAGATCGCGCGGAGGCCCGGCGCCGCGGCATCGCCTTCCTTAAGGTCGGTCGTGTCTAAGCACTGAAAGAACTGAAAGAGTTTGCTCTTCGCGCATCGCTGACAGCGGGCCTCGACCGGGGCGGCCTTGAACTCCTTGTACGCGACGGTGATGTGCTCGCCGTCGATGGCGGGGCCGATGCGCCCGGACTGGCAGGACGGGCCGTGGTGCTTGCTGCTCTTGAGGTGGTACTTACGCATCGTCGATTCTCCTTCGGTTCGCCCGGCGCCGCGCCGGGTATGGTGCAAGAGTAGGGCATTAAACCCGAGGGCTTAAAGCCCTACTGATTCCATTTCGGAGGTATCTTCTACCGCGACCACACCGCGGACGGGCGCCGGCAGTAGACTAGGCGGACAGGCGGAGGGCGATTTCTCGGTGACATAGCGCGCCCCCGCTACCACTCCAAGAAATCCCGGCCGCCTCGAGCAGCGGCCGAGGATCGAGCCCGACGGAGGCGACGAGGGCGCCGTCGACGGGACGGCAAACAACGTCGCCGAGAATCCGATGGAGCGCCTCCCGAGCCCGGGCGACCGGGCCGGCGGTTAGGGCGTCTCTCATGCTGACCACGGCGCGCGTGTAGGCCGCCACGGCCGCGGCCGCGTCTACGCCCGGCCTCCCGCTCGACCGCCGCCACGCGCCCGCACGGGCCGCCCGACGCCGATCCTCGAGGGCGGCGAGCGCCGGCAGGACGTCCTCCCGCTCGATAGAGCCCGCCGCGATCTGCCCCTCGAGCCGGGCGATCCGGCGCTCGACCTCGGCGACCTCGGCCGGTTCGACCGCCCGGACCCGCGCCTCCCGGTCTAGCCGGCGGATGACCTCGACCGCGAGCTCGACCGCGGCCGGCGAGAGTAGATCGCGCTCGATCGGCTCGAGTAGGACGCGCTCGGCGACCTCCCGCCGGGCGCCGACGGACATACTGCAGGCCGCCGCGCCGCCGGACTTGTGGGTGCCGCAGTAATAGTGCGACCCGCCTCGGCCGGTCGCGACGAGCCGCCGCCCGCACTCGCCGCAGACGAGGATGCCGGAGAGCAGGTAACGCGGGCCGCCGCCCGGCCGGCCGCCGAAGAGTCGGCGCGGCGCCGCTATGGCGCGCACCCGGTCGAAGGTCTCGCGGTCGACGAGCTCCGGACCGTCGCGCACAATCCATTCCGCCTCGGGCCGCTCGACCCGCTCGCGGACTCCGGAGTCGGGGTTCCGCCGCCACGCCGAGCGGTTCCAGACGACGCGGCCGGCATATCGCTCGTTGGCCAGCATCGCGTTTAGCGTCGGGGCCATCCATACGCCATCGGCTCGCCGAACCCGGCGCGACCACGACGCGCCCGGGGCCGGGACGCCGCGCGCGTTCAGGTCGCCGGCAATCGCCTTCTGCGCCTCGCCCGCCGCGACCCGGCGGAAAATCTCCCGGACGACCTCCGCCTCCGCCTCGACGATCCCGCCTCCGCGGTCGAACCCGTAGCACTTGCCGCCGGTCGCGCGTCCGTCGCGCGCCCGCATGTCGAGCGCCGAATGCGTCCGCGCCGCAATCGACGCCCGGAACTCTTCGGACATGATCCCGGAGAGACCGGCCTGCATCCGCGCCGTCCCGCTGTTCGAGTCGAACCCGTCGAGGACGCCGAGGACGCGGACGCCTCGGTGCCGGAGGCGGGTCAGGAGCGGCGCGAGGTCCTGCGACCTCGAGAGTCGCGTCGTGTCGACGACGAGCAAGACGTCGCCGGTCTCGAGACGCTCGAGCGCGGCCCGGGCGCCGGGACGATTCCCGAGCGCGGCGCCCGATATGCCCTCGTCCGTGAACACTCCGTCAATCGGCCACCCGCGCGCGTCCGCGTACTCGCGGCAGCGGCGTATCTGGTCGAGGATCGTCGACTCCGACTGATGCTCGGTCGAGAATCGGGCGTAGATTACGGAGCGCACGACGCGAGTCTAGTCCGTTGTACGGACTGCCGTAAACTCCGGGCGCGACTCGACCTCGACCGGCGGTTCCGTCTCCGGTCGGCGAGTCGCGGTCATCTCTTCGTATGCCGCGCGCGCGAGCAGTTCGACGAGTTCGCGGAGGGCGGGCGTCACGTCTGCTCCCGCCGCATCGCCGCGTCGATGGCGGCGTCTGTATCATCGCCAGTCAGCAACTGCAACCCGGTCATGTCATCTTCCCAGTCGATCCAAACCCCCGCCGCCTTGCCGCTCTTGTTAAACACTTCCTTGGGGTCACGGTTGCGCAGGTAGCGATACCGCGCATCGTTCAGCCGCAGGGCTTCGTTCTCGGCCTTCAGCCGCTCAACCTCGGCGTGTTGTTTCTCTAGGCAGCGGGCTGCGTCGTCGCAAACTAACAGCGTTCGAGTTGTGTCGCTTGACGGATGCCGGGCAATCCTCCCACGCAAGTTAGCCGCCACTTCCAACGCCTCGGGTATCTCGCTCATACATCCTCCCGCCGCAGCGCAAGTTCGTATCGCCGAATGCCGCGGCCGCGCATCGCGTTCCCGATCGTGTGAACCGAGAGTCCGAGCTCGCGCGCGAGTTCCTTATCCGTCGGCGTCGACTCGCGGAGCCGGCGGACCTCGACGATCCGGCGGTACTGCTCGAGCGTGATCGTCGTCGGACGGCCGCGCTCGGCGTCCGTCGAAGAGGGGCGGGCGCGTTTCATCCCTGCGGCTTCCTCGGCGCCGGCTTCGTCGCCTCCATAAATCCGGCAATCCTGTCCTGCGCGAGTCCGAGCTCGAAGGAAAGCAGCGAAATCTTCGTCTTGTCGAGTTCCCGCTGTAGTTTGTCGCGCTCCGTCGCGAGCAGCCGGACGCGCACCGCGAGCGCCTGCGAGAGTTCCGACGCGTCCGGGATCGCACCGACGTGTCCGACGAGTTCCATGTCGGACATTGCGGCGTAGTGGCCGGTCACGGCTTCACCTTCCCGCGTGAACGGATTGCTTCAGCGATTCTCCACGCCGTCAGCGGGTCATCGTGGGCTGATTGTGGCTCACACAATTTCGCACACGCTTCCCGCTCCTCTTTAATCGCTCGTCTGACAAGTGCCGCGATGTAGTGCGGTTGGTGCGGACGCTCTTTCAGCAGTTCCGCGATTTCCTCTGGTGTGTGCTTCACGGCTTCGTCTCCTTCCGCGGCCCGACGCATCCGCCGGCCATAAGGACGCTGCAGCGGCCCTCGCCAGCGCATAGCGGACTGCCTGGGTCGGTGCAATCGGGGTAACGGCATCCGGCGCTCAGGTGGCGCAAGTCGCGCACGACTGGCGCGCGCGCGGCTTTCAGTTCGTCGATCTGCCGCGCGTACTCGGCGCAACGCTCGAAGAGCTCTTTGCACATGCGCCGGTATTCCTCTACCGTGTGATACCGTGCGAGCCAGTCCTTATCCCAGTCGTCGAGTTCGATCGTCATGGCTGGCCGGCTGTCGCGACGGGGCCGGGCTCCGCCAGGTGTTCGCGCGACTCGAGTTGAGGGATAGGTGTCGGCCGCCCGGACGCTGGCCGACGCAGCGGTACCGTCCGCCGGGCTCGGTGGGAGATCACTTGAACTTTTCCCGGATCGCGAGCAGCAGCAGCGCGACGACGGACGCGACGAGCGCGACGACGATCGCGGCGATCGTTACGACGACGAGAGTCTCGATGGTCGTCACGTCCGCGCCTCCTTCGTCGTGCCGTTCGCGAAACGGAACTTGCGAGGCCGCGGAAGGTCGGCGGGCCAGACGAGCCGGTACTGGGCGAACCGCTTGCCGTTCGCCTCGCCGGAGATCGTCTCGATCTGAAACCCTCGCGACCGGAGATCGGCGACGCGCGCGGCGAGGCGGAAGCAGCCGAACCGGCGGAGGGCGTCGAGGGGCGTCAGGACGTCGCCGGCGAGCAGCGCGTCGAGCACCAGGTCGTTCTGCGTCGGCGACTTCACAGCGCGCCCGCGGCGATCTGCCGCTCCGGGTAGACCCGGACGCCGGCGATCTTCGCGTCTCCTTTGAGCGCCTGTACGACCTTGCGGATGCGCGCCTCGTCGACGACGAGGTACTCGCGCGGTATCGCCGCCGAGTCGGTGATCTCGAACTTCCAGACCTCGCGCGTACTCACGCCGGCGACCTTCGGCGGGTCCCGGACGACGACCGGCGCGACCGTCGTCGCGGCCCGCACGGCGAGGTCGTCGACTTTCGCCGCTGCCTTTTCCTCGGCCGCGGCCGCCCGGGCGGCGAGTTTGGCGGCTTCCTCGGCGCGACCGGCGGCGGCGGCGGCCTCGGCGGCTCGACGGTCGGCCTCGGCCTTCTCGCGGGCCTTGCGCTCGGCCTCGCGGGCCTGCGCCTCGAGGCGCTCGCGCTCCCTCCGGGCGGCCTCGTCGGCCTTCCGCTGTTCCTCCCGGCGGATGCGCTCCTGCTCGTCCGCGAAGGCGACGAGTTGCGACTTGATCGTGCGCTCGATCGTCGCGAGGCGCTCGGTCGGCGCGCGGAAGAAATCGTTGACGCGTTTCAGGGCCGCGTTCATCGGGCCGGTGATCGAGGTCCGGGTCTCTTCGAGTCGCTTTTGCGCCGACTTGACGCGCTGCAGGTCGGTCGATCCGGCTTGATACTCGGCGAAGGTCGCGACCCGGTAGTCGGCCGCGAAGGTCTCGAGGTCCGCGATCTCGCTCGTCACCTGCCTTACGGCCGGCAGTTGTTCGACGTCGGTCGTCATATGATCCTCCACTTATGAATGTTTAAAGCGCTGAGAAAGACGTTCCAGTCGCGACCGTCGCGCAACGGGACGAATTGATAGTCGTTCGGCATTAGCCGGACGCACGCCCGCGGCAGAGCTCGCGGGAAGAGGTCCGGCCAGCACTCGCGGAGCGCGAACTCGTATGCCGCGGTTTGCGGCCCGACCGTGCGCGTCGGGATCGCGCCCGATTTCACGTCGACGACTATCGTCCTCCCGTCGATCTCGACGAGAGAGTCGAGAGTGCCGGCGAACGATAGACGCCGGCTCGCGACGCGGACCTCGCTCGCGAGCACGGTCGCCTTACGATCGCCGACGAACTTGCGCCACCCGGCGAGGTACTCGGCGAGCGCCGGGTCGAGGCTTTCCTCGTCGAGTTCGCCTTTGGAGTCGAGCTCGACGGCGCGGTGGACGTGTTGCCCGAACTCGCGCGCGCGCTCGAGCACGTCGAGCGGCACGCCCTCGAACGAGTCGATGAGTTGTAGCACCTGCGTCACGCTCGGCACCTGCCGCCTTTCGAGTCGGTACACGTGCGCGGCCTCGTCGAACTCGAGCAGCCCGTCTGGCAGCACGACGTTAAGCACTCGGCGCGCCCTCGGCCGGCTCCGCCTTCGGCTTCGCGCGCGGCGCCGCCACGCGCGGCTTGCCGCTGCCGGCGGGCTCGGGTCCGCCGAACGCGTGATCGACCGTCGTGTCGCCGTCTTTGATCGCCGTGATCAGGCCGCGCAGCGTCGCGAGTTGGTCCGCGCCGATATCCTCGACGCCGGCGATCCCGAGGACCGCGAGCACCTGCTCCTGCGTCACTCCCATTTTTTGGAGATACGCGAGCGCGTCCGCGCGCTTGTTCGCGATCGTCTTCACGTCGCCGACGGCCGCCTGCTTCGCGGCGTCGTAGATCGCGGACCAAAACGCTTTCGGCACTCCCTTAAAGACCGCGTTCCGGAGCGCGATCGAGCAGGCCGCGTTCCCGGTCACGGCGATCATGTCCGGCTTGAAGCGCCGGCCGCTCCGGTCGGTGATCCGGCGGCGCACTTCGTAGGTGATCGAGACGTTACGCTCGAGGTCGTGGAAAACCCCTTGCGCGGTGACGAACTCCGCGTCCTCGGAGACGATCCTCGAGCCGGCGCGGCAGTTGCCCCACGCGGAGGCGACGATCTCGGCGAGGCGCGCGCTCGGACCTTCGATCGTCTTGCCGTCTCGCGGCAGGGCATAGATGCAATCGGCGGCGACCTGCTCGGTAAGGGTCGCCATGTTCATGCACTCGTTCATGAAACGGTTTAACGACCGCGGGAACGCGCGCGCGGTCGCGATCTGCTGGTCGATCTCGGCGCGCGAGATGTTCGCGATTAGAGACTGGTCGGACGTCGCGACGACTTCGCGCTCGGCCGGAAAGTTCGGGTCATTCATACTTCGGTGCCTCGGGTTTCGGGGATTGAGTCGGGATTAGTTCTTGCGGAGTCGACGGAGCGGCCCGTTAGGACCGGCGCGCCACTCGAGGCCGGCCTCGTCGAGCACTTCGCGGACGACTTCGAGCGCGGCCCACGGAACGGCGACGGCGAACGCTGGCGGCCGGCGCACCGCGGTCGCGGTAAACCGCGCCATCGTGTACGCGGCGCCGGCGAGCCGGAGCACGGAGTCGAGCATTACCGGATCAGAGACGGCGCTTCGGTCGAGAGGGATTGATCGGCTGCGGCGCTTCGTCGCGCCGCGCTTCGTTTTCGCTGTCGGCATGATCCTCACCTATGGGCAGACGTAGACGGTCCGGATGCCTCGCGTCCGCGCCTCCGCTACCGCCGATCGGCGGGCGACGGAGTAGAGAGCGGACTGCTCCCAGAACTGGCGGCCGGCGGCGTCCTCGAAAATCCAGTAACCGTCGCCGCGCGGCGGCCGGCCGTGGCTGCGCTCGAATCGCGCGGCGGAGACGACGACGGCGCGGGCGGGAGAGCGGGGAGCGGTCATTCCGGCACCTTCCAGCGGCGGACGACGCGCGCGCGCCACGCAGGCGGCGGGAGACGCTGCTCGCGCTCCCGGCGCCACTCGAGGTACGACTCGACGATCGCGCCGACGATCGCGCCGACGCCGAGCAGGACGACCCACCCGGTCAGGAGGACGAGCCAGTCGAACGCTTCGGCGCTCACGACCGGGCCTCGCGCGGGTAGACCTGCTGCTGCGAGATCGCGTAGCCGCCGACCGCGCCGAGCAGGCGTCGGATCGTTTCGGCGTTGACCGCGACCTCGACCGCATCGACGGTGAACTCGCCGCAAAGGGACCGGCCGAGGGCTTTAGCTCGCCGTAGTGATCGCTCGCAACCGGCGGTCTCGCCGTCGAGCGTGGTGATGACGTAGAACTTCATTTCGGTTCTCCTTCGGTTCGGTCGCCTCGGTTACGGTTAGCCGAGGCGGCGGTCTCGCAAACCGCAATCGAAACTTACGAAGAACCGTAACACCCGTCTACGGGTTAGCGCAAGCAAATTGGGTTAACTGTTCCGGATTGGAACTATCTCCGGAACCCGCCGCCCGGGCGGGCGAGGGCGGTCCCGAGATCGAGGCGCGGCCGAGCGCGCGCGGCGCCGGCCGGCGAGGGCGGGTCTACTTCTTCGGCGACGCGTCGACGAGAGACGCGATTACTGCCTCGACGTGCCGGCGGACCGACTCGTCGAGCCGCTCGATCTGCGCCGCGAGACGCGCGGACTCGGCGGTTATGCGCTCGCCCGCGTAAACGATTTCGAGCCCATTTTGCCGGGGTTTTTCGTTCGCGAGCCGCGGCCCGGCGCCGGTCTCTACCCAGTCCGGGTTTAGCGCGAGAGCGGAGCAGAGTCGGTGCATCTGTCGCGACGACCGACTCACCCCGCGCTCGAGGTCGTAAAGAGTCGACGCGGCGATCCCGGCCGAGCGCGCGAGCTCGGCGACCGTCATCCCGAGCTCGACGCGGCGCTCTTTCAATCGTGTTCCTGCGTTCATCGGTTTGACCTTCTTTTGTATACGGGCGGCCTTAATTCTACCGAAGAATAGTAACGGGAAACCGTAGTCGGGGAATAAGGGAACACCGTAACTTTCCGGTCATGCCCAACTGGTCACACCGCATCCGAACGCTCCGCCGCTCGGGCCTCACGCTCGCCGCTATCGGCGCGCGCGTCGGCCTCTCGCCCGCCGCGGTCTGCGATATCGAAAAACAGAGGACGAACGCGCCGCGAGGCGACGCCGCGCTCGCTCTCGACGAGCTCTATCGAGAGCGGATCGTCGCCGGCAAACGGGAGGGCCGCTCGAATGGCTAACCCGTCGACCGGGAGCGGTTCCGCCGCTCGGCTCGTCCCGCGCGCGGGCGACCTCGAGCAACTCTCCTTCGAGGGCATCGAGGCGCCATGGATCGCCGAGTGGCGCGGGATGCCGGAGTTTGTTCAGGAGGACCTTACGCCGCGCTACTCGGTGATCGTCCACTTCGAGAGTGACGAGGACATGGAGCGGTTCTCGAGACTCGTCGAGCAGACGCTAACTCCGAACACGCGCTCGATTTGGTACCCGGAGGCGGAGATCGGTCACATGGTCGACAAACGCTATGCGCCGGAGGGCAGCGAATCATGATGCCGCGGTTTCCGCTTTACATCGTCTCGAAAGGGCGCTGGGAGTCCCGGCTGACGCACAAGTCGCTCGTCGCGATGCGCGTCCCGCACTACATCGTCGTCGAGCCCGCGGAGGTCGACGCCTACCGCGCCGCCTGCGACCCGCTCGCGACGATCCTCGAGCTCGACCTCTCCTACAAGGACCGATACGACACATTCGACGAGTTCGGGACGACGAAGAGTGTCGGCCCGGGCGCCGCGCGGAACTTCGCGTGGGACCACTCGATCGCGAACGGCCACGCCTGGCACTGGGTAATGGACGACAACATCAACGGGTTCTATCGCCTGAACTACAACCTAAAGACGCCGTGCGTCGCCGCCGCGTTCTGGCGCGCCATGGAAGATTTCTGCACCCGCTACGAAAACGTTGCGATGGCCGGCCCCAATTACTTCATGTTCGCGAGCCGGAAGAGCGTGATGCCGCCCTTCGTGACCAATACCCGCATCTATTCCTGCAACCTGATCCGGAATGACGCCCCTTACCGCTGGCGCGGCCGCTACAACGAGGACACGGACCTCTCGCTCCGGATGCTGAAAGACGGTTGGGCGACGGTCCAGTTCAACGCGTTTCTCCAATACAAGATGCCGACGCAGGTCGTCGCGGGCGGGAACACGGCGGAGTTCTACGCGTCGGAGGGAACCCGCCCGAAGAGTGAGATGCTCGCGGCGATGCACCCGGACGTCGCGCGGGTCGTTTTCAAGTTCGGCCGGTGGCATCACCACGTCGACTACTCGCCGTTCAAGACGATCCCGCTCCGGCGCCGGCCGGGCGTCGAGGTTCCGTCCGGCGTCGATAACTTCGGGATGACGTTGCAGCAGCGCGTCGACTCCGGCCGTTGGGTCCGGATCGACCGCCCGCGGTCGGAAAAGCGCAGCCGCTACGCGACCGGGGAGGCGGCCTCGGCATGAGCGCATGGATCAAACTCGAAAAGGCGCTCGAGACCGACCCGCGCGTACTCCGGGCCGCGAAGGCGCTTGCCCGGCTCGACCGGCAGCGCGCCGGCGCCGCGACTGGTAACGCAAGTGCGTTTCACTATGTAACGCAAGTCATCGGCGGTCTCGCGCGGCTCTGGATTTACGCCGACTCGCACGCCCGGGAGGACGACACGCTCGACCTCGGGTTCGACGAGCTCGACGAGCTGCTCGGCATCCCGGGTTTCTGCTCCTGCCTCCCGCCGGATTGGGTCGTCGCGATCGACGAAAACCGCGTCGAATTGCCGGGATTTCAAGCGCATAACGGAGTCGACGCGCGCCGCCGGGCGCTAACGTCGAAGAGGGTGGCGAGGCACCGAGAGACGTCCGCGAAACGCACTAGCGTTTCGACCGGTAACGCAGAGGCGTTACTAGACCAGACCAGACTAGACCAGACCAGACCAGAGAGTAAAACCGATATGCCGGCTGCGCCGACCGCGCGGAGATCGAGCCGCCCGAAGGCAACCGACGATCCGGAGACCGAGACCGAGACCGACTCCGAGACCGTCCTCCGCGTGTTCGAGTTCTGGCGATCGACCTATCGGCACCCGCAGGCGAAGCTCGACCCGAAGCGCCGCAAGCTGATCCGCGCCGCCCTCCGGAACTACTCCGAGACCGACCTCTGCGCCGCGATCGGCGGCTACCAGAACTCGCCTCATCACATGGGGCAGAACGACCGCGGGACGGTCTACGACTCCATCGAACTCTTCCTCCGCGACGCCAAGCACATCGACGCCGGGCTCGCGTTCGCGCGGAACCCGCCGCGGACCGACCTCTCGACCCTGACCCGCGCCAACGTCGACCGAACCGCCGACTGGCTACCGCCGGAGGTCCGCCGCAATGGAGGCTAACGACTTCTCCCGATTCCGCGCCGTGATCGCCGGCCTCGCCCGCGTCTACGACCGCGAACTCGACGGCACGCTGCTCGACGCCTACTGGCTCGCCCTCCGCGCGTGGCCGCTCGAGGACGTCGAACGCGCCGCGGCCCACCTGCTTACCTCGAGCCGGTTTATGCCGCGCCCGGCCGACTTCGCCGCCCTTCGACGCGCCGGCGCCATGACCGCCGGCGAGGCGTGGCAGGCTGCGCTCGTTCACGCCAGAGGCGCGTATCGCGCCGGCCCGTCCGTCCCGCCCGTCGAGCGCGCCGTCGCCGCCCTCGGCGGCTGGCAGGTTATCGCGCGCGCGTCCGAGGACTCGCTCCCGTTCCTCGAGCGGCGGTTCGCGGAACACTTCGTCGAGATCGAGGCGCGCGAAGAGGTCCGCGAGGCGCTCCCGGCGCTCGTCGCGCCCTCGTCGACGTGGCGGACGCGCGCGCTCGGCCCGGCCCGCGTCGGCGACGTGCTCGCCCGCGTCCTCCCGAAACCGGAGGGCGGGACGTGACCGTCCGACACGAGGCGTGGATGGCCCGCAAGCTCGAGCTCCCGCTCTCTTGGGCCGCCGGCGTAACGACCGCCGAGCAGCGCAAAGAGCGCATCCGCGCGGCGATCCGGGAGCAGGGGCGGGAGTACGCGATCGCCGGGAAACGACCCGGGCAGCCCGCGGAGACTTGGGGCGCGCTCTTCGAGCGCGTCTATGGGGAACCCTTTTCAGTCGAAACGCAACGGAGAGATACGCGATGACCTACGACAACACGAACACCGGACTGCTCGCGAAGAACGAGCGGAAAGAGCAGCCGAAGCACCCGGATATGTCCGGCTCCATTAACGTGGAGGGCGTCGAATACTGGCTCTCGGGCTGGGTCAAGACCGGCCGACCCGGCACGAAGATGGAAGGCAAGAAGTTCTACTCGCTCGCCGTCCGCCGGAAGGACGACGCCCGCTCCGCCGCGCCCGCGCGCGCGCCGGCCGACTCGCGCTCGACCGCCGCGCCGGCGGAAAAGTTCGACGACGACGACATCCCGTTCTGATGATCTCGCTCCACTTCACCCTGCCGTACCCGCCGAGCGTGAATCACTACTGGAGCGCGATGCGAGGGCGTATGTTCGTCAGCCGCCGCGGGAAGGACTACCGCACCGCGGCGGCGCTCGCGCTACTCGAGCAGCGCGTCCCTCGAGACGGACTCGCCGGCCCGCTCCGCGTCTCGCTCGTCGCGAACCCGCCGGACCGGAAGAGGCGGGACCTCGACAACGTGCTGAAGGCGCTGCTCGACGCGATCGTCGCGGTCAACGTGATCGAGGACGACTCGAACATACACGACCTCCGGATCGTCCGCGGCTCCGTCGTCCCGGGCGGCTCCGTGGCGGTCCATATTCACGCCGCGTCGTCCGAGACCGAGCTCGCCCGACGATCCGCACCGCTCGAACCGTAGGACAACCCCATGACCACCCGCCTCGACCCCGAACTCGTCGCCACGGACCAACTACTCGACGCGTGGGCGCGCGACGGTCGACGCGGGGCCGGCGGCGGGATGCACCCGCTCGAGCGGCTCCGGCTCCTACACGACGGGGTGATCCTCGGCCCGCCGGAAATGTCCAACGACGATATCCTGATGGTCGTCGATCGCGCCTATCTCGACTGCCCGGAGAAAACCCGCGCCCTGATCTCGATTTGGTACAAGTCGAACGCGCCGGCGCAGGTCAAGGCGCACCGGCTCGGCATCTCGCGCGCCGCGCTCTACTCGCACTGGCGGGCCGCCCTCTGGTTCGTTCGCGGACTGCTCCGCGGGCGCGGGCTGTCCGTCTAGACTCTATCGCACGTCGAGGGCTTTACACCTAGACGTCTAGACGCTAACGTCCGCTTAACTCGGGGCGTCGCGCCCCACTACAAACGAACCCGCCCTCCGGCGGGTTTTTTCTTTTCCGAGGTCCGATCATGCCTCTCCAACTCTCGACGACCGTCCGCAATGCGCTTCTCGACGCGATCGAGACCGCCGCCGGCGCGAGCGCGATCCTCCGCATCCGCACCGGCGCCGCTCCCGCGAACTGCGCCGCCGCCGACGCCGGGACCGTCCTCGCGACGATCAACCTCCCGTCGGACTGGATGGCCGCCGCCTCCGGCGGAACGAAAGCGCTGTCCGGATCGTGGGTCGACTCGTCGGCCGACGCGGCCGGAACCGCAGCGCACTTCCGCCTCTACGCGTCCGACGGTACGACCTGCCACGGGCAGGGGACCGTTACCGCGACGGGCGGCGGCGGCGACATGACGGTCGACAACGTGGTGTTCGCGGCCGGCCAGCAGTTCACCGTGACCGGCTTCACGCTTACCGCTCCGAACGCCTGAGAGACCGATGGCCGACAACGTAACGCTGCCGGGCGCCGGAGAGATCGCCGCCACCGACGATATCGCCGGCGTCCAGTATCAGCGCATCAAGCTGACCGACGGACTCGCCGACTCGACGACGCATATGCGCGTGCGCGGCGACAACCCGCTCGCGACGGACGCGGGCGCGATCGTTCGTCAGGTGCCGGCCGACGTTTGGTCGGTCGGCTTTGCGGACGTCGGCTCGAGCTTGCTTGCGCCGGAGTTTACGCAACGGCGGGCGGGTACCGGCGTTACGGTGTCGCAGTCCTCGTCTAACCTCGTCGTCGCAGCCGGTACGACGGCCAATTCCGAGTTCCTCGCGCGAAGCACCCGGACGTTCCGCGGCGCGTTCCTCGCGCGTCACAAGACGATCCTCTCGCAGCGCATCGCGCAAAACAATTTCGCGGTCATGCTCGCCGATCTCGTCGGCGAGGGCCTGTCCTGCACGATCAACTCCGCGACGAGCATCAGCGTCACCAAGGCGGCGCACGGCTTCACCGCGGCGAACGTCGGTCAGTCGATGATGGTCGGCGCAATCACCGGCGCGAACGGCGTTCCGGGGCGCTACGCGATCGCGTCGATCCCGGACGCGAACACGATCAACTTCACCGTCGCGGGCTGGCCCGCAAGCGGTTCGTGCACGGTCGACCTCTTCGGCTGGAACTACTTTTGGACTCTTTACTCCGGCACGACGGCCACGCAGGCCGGCGTCGACTCGCAGCGCCGCGGCTGGAATACCGGCAACACGACGGCGACGATCAACACGACGGCGACCGCCGGCCACGTCATGCAAACGTATGCCGACGGCCGCAACGCGAACTGGGCCGACGCTCTCGTCGCGACCGCCACGGCGCCGAACTTCAACACCCGCGCGTCGCGTATCGAAAACCTGCCCGACGACGACGTAGAGCTCCATTTTTACCTTTGGGCCTACAACGGAACGACCAACCCGGCGTCGTCGACGACGTGGACTGTCGGCTTTGTTGCCGTCGAGGACGTCGCGAACGTGCCGATGTTCCTCGCCGGCGTGCGGCCGCAGGGATCGAACGCGCCGCTGCCCGTCAATATCGTACTACCGGCGACGTTGCCGGTGTCGCTGGCGACCAACACGCCGGCGCTGGCTGCGGGTACTAACCTCGCGGGCGACGTTGGCCAGCAGTACCGCGCGAACGCGACCGGCGCGGCGAGCGGCGCGCATATCGTCTCGGCCGCGACGACCAACGCGACAAGCGTGAAAGGTTCGGCGGGCCGCGTCCTCGGGTGGTCGCTCTCGAACAACTCCGCGGCGTGGCGCTACGTCAAACTGCACAATCAGACGACCACGCCGACGGCCGGCACCGGCGTCGTTCGCACGATCGCCATCCCGCCCGGAGGCATTTCCAACTTCACGCTCGAGGGCGGCATCGCGTTCTCGACCGGCATCGGTCTGACGATCGTTACCGGCGCCGCGGACGCCGACGCGACCGCGGTCGGCGCAAACGAGGTCGTCGGCGACTTGTTCTTCGCGTAATGGAGCGCCGCCGTGCAGATGCTTCGGTTCGATGCCCAGGCGGCGGTCGAGGGGAACGTCTACGTGGCGCCGCAGGTCGTCACCTTTCCCGACGACTACGACCTCTCGCAACTGCCGGGCTCGCTCGTCGCTTCGGCGCCGATTTTCGTTGACCACGTCCCGCGACTAGAACCGCCGCCGCCGGAGGATTGAGATGCTGCTCCTGCTGCTGAATCAGACAGCGGCCGGATCGGTCTCGGGCGCGCTCTCCGTTACCCTCGGCGACGTTACGCTCTCGTCCGACGGCGCGCTCCTTATCGCGGGCGAGTCGTCGGTAACGCTCGGCGACGTTACGCTCTCGGCGAACGGAACCGCCGGCGCCTCCGCCTCGGGCTCGCTCGACGCGACGCTCGGCGCGATCTCCCTCGCGGCGACCGGAACGGTCCGCATCGCGGCGACGTCGGCGGTAACGCTCGGCGACGTCGCGCTAACCTCGACCGCCGCTCTCCGGATCGCCGGCTCGAGCGCGATAACGCTCGGCGCGGTCTCGATCGCGGCGACGGGAACGCTACAGGCGACGAACAGCGGCACCCTCGCGGCGACGCTCGGCCCGGTATCGGTCTCGGCGACCGGCGCGCTCCGGGTCTCGGGAGCTCTCTCGACGACCCTCGGCGACGTCTCGACGAGCTCGACCGGCCGCGTCGATATCCGCGGCTCGGCGGCGATAACGCTCGCGGACGTCCTCGCCTCGGCGACGGGCGCGCTCGCGGTTAACGGACAGGCGTCGATTACCCTCGGGTCGATCACGCTCGAGTCCTACGGCAGCGCGCCCTACATGCCGCCGACGCACCGGCTCGCCCGGGTGCGCGTCACGTCGACGACGCGAGTCTCGGCGAGCGGCCGATCGGAGAAAGTGCATTGAGCATCATCAACCTCGACCCGGGCGATAGCGCCAACGTCTCGATCGAATGGGGCGACCTCGGCAACGCGACGCTCGTCTCGGTCACGTACAACGCGATCCCGGGCCTCACGCTCACGTCGCAGGGTATCAACGGCGCGATCTCGACGGTCCGAGTCTCGGGCGTCGTGCACGGCCGGACGTACCAACTCGAGGCAGTCGCGACTCTCTCGACGGGCGAGGTCCTCAACCGTAACGTCTGCGTCCGCGCGTTCAACGGATAATGCCAGCCGCCGCCCCTCGACCGTGTAACGCTCCCGGATGCCGGGCTCTCGTCGTCGGCAAGATCGGGTACTGCGACGCGCATCGGAACGACGCGCGCAAGGGGTTCGACCTGCGTCGAGGAACAGCCGCAGAGCGCGGCTACGGGTACGCGTGGCAGACCCGGATACGTCCGGCCGCCCTCGCGCGCGAGCCGCTCTGTCGGTTCTGTAATCAGGCAGGACGCGTGACCGTCGCCACCGAGGTCGACCACATCGACGGGGACAGTCGAAACAACGATCCCGCGAACCTCCGCGCGCTCTGCCGGCCGTGCCACTCGAGCCGGACCGCCCGCGAGCAGGGGTTCGCCCGCCCGCGGAGCTGACAGCCCGGGGGGCGGGTCGAAAGTCTGGGAGGAAACGACCTAGACA
>Ga0315903_10001271_pt1 | contig 38072 bp, 39 predicted proteins | sample LakEriMetagenome_7_FD_203524 | JGI IMG/M metagenome (GOLD analysis project Ga0315903, IMG submission 203524) | Freshwater fungal communities from buoy surface, Lake Erie, Ohio, United States - Buoy 2 MA119 | ecosystem: Environmental > Aquatic > Freshwater > Lake | place: USA: Lake Erie, Ohio... | reverse complement strand
AAGCCTTCTTAGCGAATAAGCGTGATATCGCCTTTCTCCTCAACACGCTTGTTTTGAAAAGGGCAATTGTAAGTAAACCAATAAAAATAGATTCCTTCATCGCAAGGCTGATTCTTGAATGTGCCATCCCACTTTTTATTTACATCATTCGTTGCAAAAACAACTTGACCATATCGATTGAAAATTTTTAAATCGACTTTCGAAATTTCGCTTTTGGGCAATATATGCAGTTCCTTATTTAGATTATCACCATTGGGCGAAAACGCTGACAGTATAACTGCTTTACAACAGAGTAATTGTTCAATATTTACTTGTGCATTTTGTTTACAACCTCTTGCATCTTCCACAGCAATAGACTCATGGATAACACCTAAATTATAATACTCTAATCCAATAAAGCTTGGCGTACTGCAAGTATAATTGTAAGATTCCCAACCTCCTTCAATTTCAACTTCAAACGAACCTTTACTATTTTCAAAACAATGAATATCATTTTCGGTAACATTAATTTTTAAAGGCAAGGCTGGGATAGCTACATTCGCTATCGTCGTAATCATACAATCATTCGCATCTTTAATAATGACCGTGTAAACGCCTCCGCTTAAATTTTCAAATACTTGCTGTGTACTTAAACTATCTTGATTGATTGAATATAAATAGGGTGAAATGCCGTCTGACGCAAACAATTGTAATGAAGCATTCGAATCGCTATAACAAGCTACTGTATCGGAAATATAATTGAGTTGAATTTCAGAAGGCTGACCAAAAGTTACCAATGTATCATTCGGACAAGAATTGGCATCGGTAATATAAATTGGGTAATTGCCTCCTAGAATATTATTGAGCTGTGCTTTACTCGAAAAATTAATTCCATATAAAGAATACTTGTAAGGTGCAACACCCCCACTACCCGAGAGCAACACCGAGCCTGTAGAGTCTCCATAACACTTCGGCTCGGCATAATTTACAATATTCAGTTGTGGCCTGCCGTCATTTAGCAAGTGAATAGTATCAATATCAATACATCCAATAATATCAGTAGTCTGCACCCAATATATGCCAGGCGCTAAATTCGAAATAGCATTCACGCCTATAGTTCCGTTACTCCATATTTTAGTTACAGTTCCTGTTGAATTTGTCACTGAATTAAGATTGATAAGACCATTATCTAAATCACAATTTGCGTTGGCGAAAATAATTTGGTTTGATGTAGCTAAGGAGGCTTGAATCATTGTGGTATCAGTTTTGGTACAACCATTCGCTGCTGTAACAGTAACAATATGTGCCCCGCTGCTTAAATTAATAGCTAAAGCTGTAGTCTGACCGGAAGGCGACCAACTATATGTGTATGGTGCTAATCCTCCGAAAGGTATTAAATTGATTTGCCCATTGCTCAAGCCACATTTAGTATGCTGTAAAATTTTAGGAAGAGTAGCACTCAGCGTATCTACCAATTGATATATTTTGCTTGTGGAGCAACCAACTTGATCGGTAACGGTGACTGAATATATTCCTGCTGATAAATTAGTTAAGTTCGACGAAGTGCTACTCGCCGGAGTCCAAGTATAGCTATAAGGTGGAGTTGCACCTGTGACAGTTAACGATATTGAACCATTGGCCGTACCACAAAGAGGATTTAATTTAGCTCCTATCACATCTGGCAATCCTTGCCAAACAGCGTTTACATAAGCGATGGCCGTGTAACCGTTTGCATCAGTTACAGTTATTTGATAGGTTCCCGGTCCACAATTATTAATGTTAGGCCCTGTAGTGCCATTATCCCACAGATAAGTATATGGCGAAGTTCCACCAACGGCATGGACTTGAATAGAACCATTATTGATTGGACATGTTGCGTTTATTATTGCATCAACGTTTACTTTATATTCACTAGTGGAGCGAGGCTTATTAGCGTATCTTTTTTGCACCCATTGGCATCTTTAGTGAAAATAGTATAATTACCTGGATTCAAATTATTGAATTGATTACTGCTACTATATGCTCCATTATTGATAGCGTAAGTATAGAGCCCTACGGTACCCGTGTCTGTTAAGGCAATGGAACCGAAGAATCCAACGCAAGGTAGCTGCATAATATTCAAATTTTGAATTACAGTTGTGATTTTTGTGAAACGAACAGTATCTGTATAAGTTCCTGGCGGGCAGGTATAAGTAATTGTTGCTGTTATTTTACTATAAGGATAAAATGGAGGGCAAAAATAAATACTATCAGAATTTGAACCTATTACAACTCCGCTATGATTCTTCCATGTAATCACATAATTGATAGGCCCTGCAGGTGCAATTCTGATACCTTCATTTGAGCTTGTAAAAATACTAGCATATTTACCTGGAGCTTTAACGGTATTGGTTGCACCTTGATTTTGAATGTCTACTGTTGCAAAATTCGTAGTGTTAGAAGCTTGGTTATTACACACATCTTTGTTTGTGATAAACACTTCAATGATATTCGTAGTCTCATTCAATACAATTTGAAAAGTAGAAGAATTAGGTGTACAATTTGATCCAAACAACTTTAATCCTTAGTAGAAAACAATGAATTTACGAAAGGGTGAAGTACCTATCGTGGTGTAACGAATCGAGCCACCTTAATTCGGCCCTAAATCCATAAATAAGCCAAAAATAGCATTGTCTGGACAAGTTGAATTTAGTAAGTTAAGGTTTGTTGTGTATTATTAAAACAACTTGCGTTTGCATACAAAGTATTGAATGTATGTATGCCATTATCGCTTATGTAACAACTAGAATAAGTTTGTTCAAAAAAACAAAAGTTAAATCCTAAAGGAATACTTCCAGAAAATTTATCATCGGTTAAGGATAATGCGATACCTGTTATATTGATTGGATTAAACGGAATAGCAGATATTGCATACTGACTTGTTTTTTGCTGCTTAGGATAAACTACATGTAACATAATACATGCACTATCACAAGGCATAACATGAATAGGACCTTCGATAATATTCATCCCCCAATTGTGCGAATAACCGACTGCTCAATCCTATACAAAGGAATAAGAGGAAAAGTAGTGCATTTTTATAGAATCGATTGTGTGTGAAGTGCGGCATAAAATTCGATTATAAGGTAAGTAAAATTCAAGCATTCTTAAGTATCCAATTACTTTAAGTCTTCAAAATATATGGTTACTATAAAAGACCTGACAACACCATGACGAAAGCTATGAGTTACGTGTTAGTAGAAGTTCGTTTTTTTAAGTTCAAATTTTACTTTTTAGGAAATATAACTTTTGTAAAGTATTCCACTACCTATCCTGAACCGCCTTACCTGCCAGTATTTTATTCACACATTTCTCGATTCGATCGATTCTTGTTTTGGATTGTTTGGGTTGTGTAAAGAAAATTACGTAACCTCTTTGCTTACCAGGAGTTAATGCCTGGAATGCTTTTTTAAACAACACATCATCTTCGAATTTTGCCACTAATTCTGTAGGAAGTATTAACTCCATTTTCTTCTCAGCTTTCATCTCTATTCCTGATTCTTCCAATTGCATTGCCTCTTTTAAGTACGACTTAATAATCTCTTGCATGGCCACAATTTGCGTTAAACTTGTAAATCGAATAACGCGGGCAATTTGCGAATTTTCTCCTGGCTTTTGCAAAACCCCTTGAACATCATTGAGTAAATAGCCTTTCAAAAAGCTTATCACACAATTATCTTTAAAAGCGCCAATGATAGCAATATTCTTTTTTTGAAATGTATAAACAGGCATACTCCATTTCAACTCTTCAGTTAGATCACATTCAAGTGCAAGACTTCGCAATACATCTAATTCAGCTCGCCATGTATGTACTTTGCAAAAGGGTGTATTAAAGAATTTGCATCGACCGCAGCCATTCATTAAATACGCATCAACTTGAGGGTTCATGATACTCATTATAAATTAAACTAGATTGTTAAGATAATTTAAACCGTGTAAAGAAAATAGTGCAATCCTGTCAAAAACGAATCGAAACAAGTTGAAGAAGTAATACTTTCTATAAAAATTTATCCCCCTTATTACGTTTTACCTCAGCCACATAATCTTTAATTTGCTGCTCTCGATTACGCTCGCAAATGAGTAATACATCATCTGTATCTATGACAATAAAATTTTCCAAGCCTTGTAATACCACTAATTTATCATCTTGCGCTTTCACCATACATTGCGATGCATCAATAATCATCACATTCTTACCCATAACCACATTGCCTAAATAATCTTTTTCCGAGTTATCGTAAGCGCTATTCCAAGTCCCCAAATCACACCAACCAAAGTAAGATGGAATTACATGCACATTTTTCGCCTTTTCCATAATTCCATAATCAATGGAAATATTTGTACACTGCGGATAAACCTTTGCAATTTCTTGATGCTCCTCTCTTGTATTGTAGGATTTTACTTGGCTAAATACTTCATCAATTTCTGGCAAATATTTTTCTAGTGCATGTTTAATAGTTTTTACATTCCAAACAAAAATACCTGCATTCCATAAAAAGTCGCCGCTGCGAACAAAAGTTTCAGCAAGTTCCAAAGAAGGTTTTTCGGTGAAGGTTCTTACTTGATAAAAATTATCACTCCGCTTTGTGGTATCGTATTGTATATATCCATAGCCTGTGTCGGGTCGCGTCGGCTTTATACCTAATGTAACCAGTACATCATTTTTACTTACATAATCTAAGGCGTCAATAATATCGCGCTCGAAATTTCTTTCATCAAATATTAAATGATCAGCAGGACTCATAATAATATTCGCATCCGGATTTAAGGCCAACAATTTATGTGCGATATAGGCAGTACAAGGAGCAGTATTCTTGCGTGAAGGTTCACTTAAAATATTGTTCTCAATAAGATCTGGTAATTGGGCTTTTAAAGTAGGAATATAACTTTCGTTCGTGATTACAAAAATATTTTCCTTAGGACAAATGTTTTTAAAACGCTCATAAGTCCATTGAATAAGTGATTTACCTGTACCTAAAATATCTAAGAATTGCTTAGGGTGGTCGTTCCGGCTTTCAGGCCAAAACCTACTCCCAATACCTCCAGCCATGATGGCTACATAATTATTCTTCAAACTCATTCAATACAATTTAAATTACTTGCTATGTTCAAATATAAGCAAAATTTATAGGCTGTTTAGTATATGTACTTGTTAAAATCATTTTTTGCAATTGAGCAAAATCAGACAAGAATAATAAATGTTAAATAATTTGCGAGAACGCTTCTAAAGCTAACGCAAAATCTAAGATGAATAAGCTAGCATCCATGTTTGTTCCAAGTCTCGCATTTGTTGCTTTTTGCTTTTAGTATTGTCGTTAAATCCACTTAAATGAAGAGCGCCGTGAATAATTACACGCAAAAGTTCATCGGCATATTTTACACCTAAAGATTTTGCATTATCTGCTACTCGATCTGCGCTGATATATATATCTGCCAAAATTTCTTGATGCTTCTGTTGACTCAAATTGAAAGTAATTATATCGGTGTAAGTATCATGCTGCAAATGCTTCATATTCATTTCAAACAAAAATGCATCATCTACAAAAGTATAACTTACCTGATTCGATTTTTGGGTATAATGATAAATAAGTTCATTAATAAACTTCCCAAGTTTTCGTTTTTGTTTTAATTTAGATTGAACCTGATGATCTGTGAAAATACAGCTTGAAAGCATCGCAGCTTGCTCCTTCATACATTTAGATTGTTGCAATTACAGAAACACCATTTTGCACGATGTCGCCTATTTGAGCATTTACTTGAGTGCCAATTGGTAAGTATATATCTACACGCGAACCAAATTTAATAAAACCTAATTCTGCATTTTGCTTAGCCGCATCTCCTTCTTTTGAATACATCACAATGCGACGAGCTACAGCGCCTGCAATTTGACGAACCAAAATTTCTGCTTTACTCCCTTTCACTACGATAGTTGTTCTTTCATTCTCGGTGCTTGATTTTGGATGCCAAGCTACCAAATATTTGCCTGCATGATGCTTCGCATACATAACTTTACCACTCATGGGATACTTATTGACATGTACATTTAGCGGACTCATAAAAATAGAAATCTGCAAACGCCTATCTTTAAAATATTCAGTTTCCGTTGTTTCCTCTATCACCACCACTTTACCATCACAAGGTGAAATAATTAGATTATCGTCAAAAGTTTCTGTCCGCGTTGGTATTCGAAAAAACCAAAATACCCAAAACCAAAGCAGACCACTCAATATTAAAATTGGAATTTTCAGCCAAAGTATATCGCCTAAAAAAGTTTGACAAAGCCAAATCACGATTGCGAACAGAATGCTTGCAACAATACAATACATCCACCCTTCCTTATGTATTCTCATAAAATATAATTGAGGCAAAAGTAAGGTATTCTGAACTTTACAAAAGCATTGTTTTTAACCGTTAAAAAATATGCCGCTAAAAAAAATGAACTTGCAAACAAGACATACACAACAAAGCAAACAAGTACGCAAAGGGAGCTGCAAACAAAAGCGAATCAAATCTATCCAAAGCACCTCCATGACCTGGCATCATTTGACCCGAATCCTTTACGCCTGCTAGTCGTTTTAATTTAGATTCAATTAAATCACCTGCATTACCTATTACAGAAGCCAGCAATGCGAATACCATCCATTGCCACATTGGAAATTCCTTTGCTAAGTAACCCCAGACGCTCGCTAAAGCTATCGTAAATAGAGTTCCTCCAATAATACCTTCCCAAGTTTTTTTAGGAGATATACTTGGAAAAAATGGTATTTTGCCAAAAAACGAGCCCGATATATATGCCATCGTATCATTCATCCATATGCAAAATATAAGCATCATAGGAAGTAAATTCGACTGATAACGCAGATGAACCAGTAGAGCCAACGCCAACGAAATATAACCAATACCTGTCAGCATATAAATTGATTTTGCATTTTTTTTAAACAAGAAAAAAACTAATAAAGACCCAATAGTCATTCCCAACAAATGAAATGAATAAGGACGCAAAAAATCATTCAAATTGTTCGTGCAAACTGTTATCGGCAAACTGCAAATCCAAACAAAAATAAAAATGCCAATTGCTATTAAATTTACTTTTTCATTATTAGTAAAGCTTGTTTGTAATATTTTTTCTATCAATTGAGCATATTCACGCAATGCTAAAATATTGACAATAAAAAAGATGATGGTAAAAACTAAATCGTTTCCAAACAATCCAAATAACATAATGGCCCCAAATACCAAGGCACTGAGTGAGCGTGTTACAAAAACTGACTTATTAAAGGGCATAATGCTGCAAGATATATAAATTCTATTTTATTGTTCACCCAAAGGATTTACAATATTTAGAATAGTTCATGTTGATGCAAGAGCCATGTAGACAAATTTTTCGAGCAATTAAATGGCAGATTACCAGCGTATCCATATTATGAATTTGTTTCAGCAATCATCCTTTCAGCGGCTGCCCGAAAAGCTTCCGGCACATGTATTTCTACATAACCATTCATATAGGCATCTTGCTTATTGATTAAAACCGCAGCAATATCTTCTGCTTGTAGATGCCCTAACAATGCCTCGGCTTCGAACTTCCGAATGGATTTATACACACATATCCAATTTATTTTTTCCATGATAATTAATTATTTTCTTCTAAAGGCTCTACTTCTATTTGACGATGCATATCATAGTCTACTCGATATTTATAAAAATAAAATAACATGATGCCACAAAGAACAAGACTTAGCGCTGCAAATAGCATGGGTGTATCAGACATTTTATAAATATCAAAAGTAGTATACTGATTTTTAAATAACCAAATTAGAAATACTATGACAAAATTATTTATGGCATGCATTACTACACTCACCCAAATACTACCTGAAAAATAATATGCTAAGCCCAATATTAAACCTAAAAAAAGTCGTGGCAAAAAACCACTCGCTTGATCATGAAATACACTGAAAAGTATAGCGGTAATAAAAATAGCTATGACCGAAGGCCCTTTTAAAAACTTAATTAAAACTTGCTGTATGCATCCACGAAAAGCAAACTCTTCGATTACAGCAGGCAAAATACAAACTGCTAACACATTCGAGGCAAGCGCTCCAAAGCCTTTGCCAGACAATATTGCTTCCATGTAGTTTGCGTAAGCATCCGGTTTATTGGCTTCATCTTTAAAATAAGATAATCCTGCACTCCACTCTTGTATAAAATTAGAAAATGGCAGTGCAAGTAAAATTAGAGATATGCCCCAAAACCAATGATATTTTCGTGCAGGCTTGCTAGCACCTAAATAAATATTTGGCTGTGGATGCGCTAAATAAGCAAATAGCAAGGCAGGTATCAATAAAGCAATAACTAATCCTACTATATTAATCCATTGCAAAGCATCTCCAGTTTCTAAAGGAATACTTTTTAAGGCTAAAATCTCTTGAATTGACATGCCTAAAAAATGCTCATTCAATAAATTAATAAAAAAACTGCTAATCAAAATACACAGCGACATCAGCATACACAGTACGACAAACTGTAGTGCTCCACTTGCATAAATAAGATACCGATTTAGCATAAATATTTTCTCAATGCCAAATTATAATAAACGCTGAATAATGTCTTCTATCTTCAAACCTTCTGCCTCTGCTTTATAATTTCTCACCACCCTATGGCGAAGAATGGGCAACGTAACAGCCTTTACATCCTCAATATCGGGACTATATTTACCATGTAATAAAGCATGACACTTTGCACCCAAAATTAAATTCTGCGAAGCACGCGGGCCAGCGCCCCATGAAACATAAGAACGAGCCAAATCTGAACCTTGCTCATTCGGACGTGTTTTATGAACCAAACTAACTGCGTATTCCATTACATTATCTGGAACAGGCACACGTCTCACCAAATGTTGAAAGTAAATTATTTCTTCACCTGTCATCACCTTGGTCAGATTCACATTTTTATCGGTTGTTGTATTCTTTACAACATCAAGTTCTTCCGCAAAGCTTGGATAATCAAGCCATATATTGAACATGAAACGATCTAATTGGGCTTCCGGCAAAGGATAAGTTCCTTCTTGCTCAATCGGATTTTGAGTAGCTAGTACAAAAAACGGTGCGGGCAATTTGTACAAAATACCACCTACCGTTACATGACGCTCTTGCATAGCCTCAAGCAAAGCAGCTTGCGTTTTGGGCGGTGTACGATTAATTTCATCTGCCAAAATAATATTCGAAAATAAAGGTCCTTTTATAAATTTAAAACTTCGATGTTCGTCCAAAATTTCTGCACCTGTAATATCGCTCGGCATCAAATCGGGTGTAAACTGAATTCGCTTAAAATTTAAATCCAATACCTCGGCAATCGTATTTACCAATAAAGTTTTTGCCAAGCCTGGCACACCTACTAAGAGGCTATGACCATTGCATAAAATAGATATGATAATCCCTTCTATTACCTCATGCTGACCTACAATAACTTGCCCAATTGCCGATTTTAATTCAGCGAATTTATCTTGTAAGCCTTTTGCGGCTTCAACGTCGTTTGCGTACATATCTTTTCTTCTTTGTTAGTGGTTAATTAATTTTTTGCTTGAATATGGCTAATCCATTTTGTCACCGATTCGCATGATTTAAATTCCTCAGCTACCATTATATAAAAAGTAGGAATTTTTTCTTCAATCCACTTTTGCAAATACTCATTTTGCTTTTCAGCTAAAGCTACTTGTTGAATTTTACTATAATCATCGTTCAAATTAGCTTTATGTGGCTCAGTTCTATTTTTCAAATAGATAAACCTTACCAATCTATCGCCTCCCGGATCGGTAAACGATGTAGGTTGGGAATAAGTACCTGGCTTCATATCATTGATGAGCAATGCAATAGCAGGATCTAAATCTTCTGTTTGCACCAAAGATCCATTTGTTTGTGGATTGGTAAACATACCGCCTGTTATTTTGGTTGCTTCATCATACGTGAATTTGCCTACTGCTTCTGAAAATTGCATTTTTCCTGCCATAATTATCGAACGCACGCTATCTGCTTTCGCCTCAGCTTCTTTCACCATATCATTTGTAATTAATGGCTTTATCAATATGTGACGCAATTTAGCCTTCTCTCCTTGCCTGTTCATCATTTGTACAATGTGAAAACCAAATTTAGTTTTAACCACAGGTGATATTTCTCCATTTTGTAAACGAAATGCTGCCGCCGCAAATTCGGGTACCAATTCATCACGACCCATAATACCTAAATCGCCACCATTATCTTTACTGCCAGGGTCTTCGCTGTATACGCCCGCCATAATATCGAACGCTGATGTACCACTTATAATGTCATTTCGTATCCCATCCAATTTTTCTTTGGCATAATCTTCAACATCTTTATTGATCGCTGGTTTAAACACAATTTGTCCGACCTCTACCATAGATGGGTAATAAGGTAAACTATCTTTAGGCACCTTATCGTAAAAAACACGTACCTCTTGTGGAGTTATTTTTATATTCGACATAATCTGTCCCTGCATACGCTGCGCCGTTAATTGGTCGCGAAACAAATTCCGATACTCATCCTTTAATTGATAAATAGTTTTTCCAGCCATCTCTTCTAGTCTTTCCTCTGAACCGTATTGGCTTACGAAATATCGAATCCGATTATCTAAAGCGCCTTCAATTTCTTCATCCGATACAATTACGCTATCGCGTCCTGCTTGCTCTACCAGTATTTTTTGGCTCATGTAATCCTCAATCAACTTGCATTTTTCTGTTTCTTTCAAGTCTGGATTGTCTCTCTTGAAATCAGCAAACGCCATTTCAATTTCCGAATGAAGTATAATTTTATCGCCAACAATGGCGGCAATTTTATCCAAGTTCTCTGGTTGTGCTTGCGCGTCGAACTTCACTGCAATCATACACAACAGTAACAAGCAACTTATATAAACCGTTTTTTTCATAAAGGCGCAATTTACGCACAAAAGCAATAGGGCTTGGTTTTGTGTTGAATCATTTAACAAACATTTTCATTATTAGCTTATTTTGCTACCTTATTAACAGAATCCCAAAAATTACAAGGGCGGCACACAGGCTATTCGTTGCAATACATCTACTGTCTATGGCTTACTCCTGGGCAAAAGCTTTCATTTTGCTAGCTAGCATGTAATATCCATTTGATTTTCAATCTAAACCCATCTTTGATTGCCAAATAAAACTTAGAATTGAAAATCTTATCCCGAATGAAGTCATCATCGGGAATGTATGCCGATAGAAAATATGTTAAGAACAGTTGAGTTTAGGAAATTTGCCTATTACATATTTTTTTTCGGTATAATTTTACCCCCACGCATGAAATTAAAACCTTCCATTAATGCAAAATTTGCTTGGCAAGAAAACGCCCAACAATGGTTCGAAGAGCATCAATACGCAACGGACTTTGTTGCTCTGCGCTTGAAGAAAAATATTCCAGCTGCTTGGATTGAGCATTTGCAAGGCAAGCAACAAGTGAAAGATAAATTGCCAAGTTTTGTAAAGAATCCATTGGTTAGATTTCCACCTTCACTGAATCTTGAGCAATCGTCGTCCGAAAGATGTGCCATTTACAAAGCAAGTTTGTTTAAAGGTGAGTCGTTTTTAGATATGACCACAGGTTTTGGCATTGACTCATTTTACTTGGCAAAAAATTTCAATACGGCCGTTCTCATCGAACAAAATATGAATTTAGCCGAATTGGTTGCACACAATTTTGCTGTACTAGGTTGTTTTCATGTAGATATCGAAGCTGGAGAAGATTCAATTTCATTCCTGAAAAACAATCATCAAACATTTTCATTGATTTATCTTGATCCTGCGCGTCGAAATGAAACTGGAAAAAAAACGATTCAATTTGTCGATTGCGAACCTGATATAAGTTTACACCTTAATTTACTTATTCAACATAGCGATTGCATATTATTGAAAGCGTCACCTATGCATGATATTGAGCAAGCGCTGAAAGAGTTGCAATATCTTGTACAAGAAATACACATTGTAAGTCTTGCCAATGAATGCAAAGAATTACTATTTGTGCTAAGAAATGAAATTAATAACAATCCTATTTTACATGCTGTTCATTTAATGGAGCATGAACAATCCGTCTTTTCTTTTTACAAAAATGAGGAATTGAATTGCGTAATTAACTATTCAGAACCACAGTTATTTTTGTTTGAACCCAATAGTAGTTTACTCAAAGCAGGTGCGTTTAAATCTGTTGCCGCGAACTTGGGATTACATAAATTGCATCAGCATTCGCATCTTTATACTGCCAATGATGCTATGCCATATTTTCCAGGTAGAAGATTTTCTATTGAAGGAATTAGTAAAGTAGATAAAAAAAGTATCCATCAATTTTTACCCGATGGTAAAGCCAATATCACCCTCAGAAACTTCCCAAGTACTGTAGCCGATTTAAGAAAAAAATTAGATATAAAAGATGGTGGCGAAGTCTATATTTTCGCGACAACCTTACACGACAACAGCAAAGTACTTATTGTATGCAAAAAAGTAAATTGAACCATTGAGCTGTCATGAATATTCCGTCATGATTTATAAAAAAGCAGCAAGGGTATAAATTCCACCTTTTACATGATACGCATTTTCAAACCCAAATTCCTCCTTTGCAATTTCTAAGGCGGCCAAACTTCTCATACCTGCATGGCAAATAAAAATGCTAGGGTTGTGCTTATCAATTCGAGTTAACTCGTTGCGCAACATCGACATAGGTATTTCATGAGGTTGGAACTTTTCTAATCTTGGCATTTCATCTACATTTCTTACATCGATAATTTGAACAAGTGGATGTTGAATTAAAGTTGCAAAATCATCTGCGTTCAATTCTTCTTGCGAAGGGAATATGGCTTTTGCATACGCGTAATCATCCGGCGTATTCATGTTGGCAAATAAGTCAATATTATTATTCAACAATAAATGACTGTCTATTTCGCAGGTGTTGAAATGTTTAACAAGCTCACTTAATTTTCGTTCACCTTGCATGATAGCATCCCGCCATTTTTGTTTACAAGCAGTTTGAAAAACCGACAACATCATTTCAGGATATCCTGCATGAATCGGATAGGTAATGTCAAAATTTTGCGAGGCATTGATAATTTCTTGTAACGACCTAGCATCAATAAAAGGCATATCACAACTTAGGATTAAATTGTGGGTGGCATTACTGTGTTGCAACGCAGCATCAATGCCAGCCGCAGGACCTGCATTTATAAAATTATCGGCAAGCAATGGGTATTGAAACCCTTCGAATAACGCATTCTGAGTAACGATAAATATATGATGAGTGAGCGGCTTCACAGCTTCAATCACATGTTGAAGTAAACATTTATTACCCAACATCAACAAGGCTTTATTGCTGCCCATTCTGCTACTTTTGCCTCCTGCCAATATGTAAGCATATACATGCATAAGCTTCAAATATAATCGACTTCCAAGTTTTAGAACCTAAAAGGCTTAAAAAATAGCTAGCATTAATGTGTCTTGGAATCTTTATTGAAAAATTAAAGTTTAGTGAGCTGAGAAGTAAAATTGTGTTAGCTTGTACAAGCAGAATAGTGTAATTTTGACGCATGATATGAAGTAAATCTACATTCAATATCTTACAGTTATGAAACAACGCATCGTTATCCTTGGGGCCGGCTTCGCAGGGATACAACTCGCAAAAAAACTCGATGAGAAACTCTTTGAAATACTCATCATCGACAAAATCAACCACCACCAATTTCAACCATTATTTTATCAAGTTGCTACTTCGCAAATTGAGCCTTCTAGTATTTCATTTCCTATTCGAAACATATTTAAAGGCAAGCCAAATATACAAATTCGCATGGCAGAAGTTTGGGAAGTAAAATCGAACGAGAATAAAATTGTAAGCTCCATCGGCGATTTTGAATATGACTATCTTGTGATTGCAACTGGCTGTAAAACCAATTTTTTTGGCAACAAACACATTGAAGAAAATGCATTCACGTTGAAATCAACTTATGATGCAATCACTATTCGCAACCACATTCTGCAAACTTTTGAAAAAATTATTTCTGCGACAGAAGAAGAGAAAGAAGCTTTAATGAACTTAGTGATAGTAGGCGCAGGACCCACTGGCATGGAACTTTCAGGTGCTTTTGCCGAAATCAAGGCGTATATTTTACCTAAAGATTATCCCAAGATAGATTTTTCCAGTTTCAATATTACTTTGGTTGAAGGAAGCTCACATACCCTTAATTCGATGAGCGAAAAATCGAAAGAGGTTTCAGAATCTTATATTAAAAGTTTAGGTATCCATCTCAAATTAAACACCCTTGTAAAAGATTATGATGGAGAGTTGCTGACCTTTGCTAGTGGTGAAACCATGAAAACCAAAACCTTAATTTGGGCTGCAGGAGTAACACCCGATTTAATTGCAGGACTGCCCAGTTCAAGTAAAGGTGCTGCTAATAGAATCATAGTAAATCGCCAAAATAAAGTGCATGATACCAAGAACGTTTATGCGATGGGAGATTGTGCCATTATGGAAACTCCTTTGTACACAAAGGGGCATCCACAAGTTGCAAATGTAGCCATCAATCAAGCGAATTTACTGGCTCGAAATTTCAAATCGATTTTACAACGGAAGCCCTTGCAAGATTACGAATATTTTGATCTAGGAAGTATGGCTACGATAGGCAGAAACAAGGCTGTAGTAGATTTCCGTAAACTGCATTTACGCGGTTATTTGGCTTGGCTCATTTGGATGTTTTTACATTTAATGTTGATATTGAGCGTAAAGAACAAGCTTATCATTTTTATACAATGGGCTTGGGCTTATGTGAGCAAGGATACTTCGTTGAGATTGATACTGATGAGTAATAAGAAATTTGACACTTCTAAATAGAACATAAAATAAGAAATGGAATTGCTGAGCATTAAGGTATTTAAGCCTTAGATTGATTCACTGTTCACTCTCGAGATTGGAAAATTTAACATTCATACCTACTATTGATTTTCCTAATAAATTATTTTTGAATAGCAAATTTAGCGCTTTGCATTGATCCATCTATATCGAATATCTTAATGAAATAAAATCCATTTGGCAAGTCAGAAACATCTATTTGATTTAAATCATTGTCAATTTTTTTAATCAAACTACCTTTCGCATCAAATATTTCTTTTCTCACAAATCGAGCCAATTTTGATGAATGAATAGTCAAATTATTAAACGCTGGATTTGGATAAACATTTAAATCATTCGATACAAAATTCTTAGTTGGCATTGCTTGCACTGACGTTGGTTTCAATTGAAATCTATCAGCGGCATAAACTAGTCCATCAGGTGATTTTTTGTCGCAAAAGTCTTGGACTATGTCAATTGTTAAAGGGTTTTGGGGCCATTTACCAGTATATACTTCATTATTAATTTCAAGGAATACTAAATCATCAATTTTTACTCCAGACTCAACAGTTATACTTTTTTTACTTCTTATAAAAAGCTTTGCACCATTAATTGATTTCAAATTCGCTTTTATTATAATATCATCCTTTGAGTAAATAACTTGATCTTGGGCGGCTGTAATTGGATTTGAGATAAGAACAGTGGTTGCAGGTGCAGTTGCAACTAGAGTTTGAACCAATGGAAAATTGGGATGAAATGACTGTTCTGTGCTAAAATCAATAGGCTCATCTAAAACGCCATTCCCATTATGAAAACTATTCTGCGTTATAGAATGGACATTAAATGTTTGAAGTGTATTAATTGAAATTGGTATTGTGAAAAATTGAATATTTGAATTTTGTTCACCTTTGCTATTAATATCGTTTGAAAAGAACTGAATAAAAATCTTAATAAATAATTGGGGGGCTTTTGTACGATTAAATTCTTTAAACGTTGGATGTAACTCCCTAAAATCATGAATACTTACAAGTGTAGTATTTTCTTTTTTCCCATCACCTCCTATCCATTCGTAACCAGCAAGTATTAGAGTTTTACTCAAATCAACATGTGTTTTAGGATTAAAAAAAACTTTAAATCCTCATCTAACCAAAAGGTGTGGTAGTGGGCAATATCAAAAACTTGTACTTTTCCACCATTTAATCCAACTTTATTTGTTTCAATTCTAACTCTTTTAATCAAGTTTGATACTTTAGGGGTTTTTAAAAATGTGAATGTTCCTAAAGCCTCATTATATAAAGGATATTCAGGGTGCCATTGTCCATTTATACCCCATGCAGGTTATTCTTGAAGTGTATTAGACCCCCAACTACTACCAGGTAGTGCCCAAAGTATGTCTTTGTCATTGTATGTTGGGTTAGATATTGTTCCAGTTAAATTTATCGTTCCTTTAATATTTTGAGTATTGCTTTGAACTCCTCCTGCATTTTTTACATCCTTGGCTTTACCGACAGTGGTTAAATTATAAGAGCTAGTCATAAATTTTGAGCTTTTTGATAAAAAGTCTGCCATCTCTTTTTTATTTACTGCCCCGTAAGTATTGCTTGAATAAAATTCACTTTTAAATTGATCGTAAGTATATTTTTTATCAGAATGATTCGTATTATAAATGTTGTTATAAGAATCAATAACATTACCAGTAGATTCCACAACTTCAGTCAATGCTCCTATAACTTTTTGATCCTCTACACTTAAGCCAGCAATACAACCTACAGCTTTTAATAAACCTGCAAAACCACCAACTGATGCGAATGCTGTTGAACCTGATGAAGCAATTGTGCTCCCTATAGCAACAATTCCGCCTATAATTTGTTTAGGAACCTCATTTGCACAATTATTAGCCTCAACACCTGCATTTACATTATAATTTGCTAGTAAGGTACCATCTGCCTTAAAATCCCAAGTTTCAATTTGTTCATAACTTAATGCTAGAGACAATTTACCTTTGCATACACATGGGTCATAAGCAAAAGGCATATCAAACCAAAACATATATTCTTGACTACTAAGACCTGGAAATTGTGTGATAACAGATGTGGCGACCATTTTGGTAGGCTGGTCCAATGGTTGCATAGCTACATCATTCAAACTAAGTAAGTTAGTGACTTTTAAATCTTGGTAAGCATAATCAGCTCGTTGACCATTTAAAGTTGGGTTAGTATTATTACTTTGAATAAAATCGGTTGCAAAACTAGCCAATTCATCAAATCTCAATATTCTAACATTAAATTTTATCTGCTTTGCGCCAGTATAATTTTTGGGGATTGTACCCATAAATCTCATAACCCCTGAATATCTGTTGTACAACGCCACGTATGAAATATTACCAATTAGAGGCCTTGGAGTTGCATCGTCGGCTCTTCTCCCTAAATCTACTTTTATAAGCTCCCATCCATCTTGTGGTAAATAATCGCTTTTATCTGTATAAGGCACATCGTTAAATGTTTTCCCGAAATCAGCATAATAACTGTCAAAGAAAGGGTTTCCTATGGTTGTTTGAGGACCATTCTCATGATTAATTGTAAATTTATCATGAGTGTACGGACCATTTGCATTGGTATTAAACCAATAAAAATTATTCAATACCGGGCTTGGTCCGTTTGGGTTAGATATAATTGGACTATTTATATCAGGATTGCTGGGATTCGCAGGATTTGTAATAATCCCTCTTTCGCCTACTTGTTGTGCAGTTAGTGTATAGCTACAAAAAGCAAGAGCAATTGAAAAAGCAAAGGTTATTTTTTTCATACTTTAAAGAGTTTAAGGTAAAAAATAAATGAATAAAGGGCGAACTTGATATCCTGTAAATGTGATTTCTGTTGAGGCATCAGTTGCGCTTTTTTGATACGTATATGTGAAATTGACATCATACCTTGATAGTGCAACGTTCCAGTTTCCTTTAAAGTTCATTGAAGTAATGCCTTGGCTAATATCCCAATCCTGTGGCTGCGTCATATCACTTTTCCAAACAAATTGATTGTAGGTTCTTAACACGAAATTATCAACCAAATTCCCTCCTCCAAGTCCTTTGGCAAAAATAGTATCATTCTCAAATTGCGTAAAATTTACGTAAATATTTCTAGATTCTGGACTCCCAAGATAAGCAAGTTTATTCATTATAATTTCTACCTCTTTAGTAGGATTGGTACTAAACGTTCCTTTAAATATACCCCTGTATGCTTGCTCTTTTGCGAAGGTTATACTTCGTTTTTGTGTATATAACGTATCTGCTCCAACACATTCGTTAGGTTCCGAAACCACAGTTAATCGCATACCCAACGGTTTGGAATAAAAGCTATCCCATTGTGGTAAATAATTAGAATTATTATTTGCATAGCTTGAAAAGTTAACCGATTTTAAATCTTTTGTATGCCAAATAGTGCTCATACCGTCAAATTGCCAATCATATCTAATTCCTGGAATACTGTCAAAATCGGCAAGTAAATCGGCAGAAGCACCCCAAATAGTATCTGAAAACTCTACATAAGGTGTGTGAGGTGCCCATTTTTGATACATTTCTTGTCAACACCCTTGTCGTATCTTAAATCCCGCATTAGGTATTTTTTTATAACAAGGGTCATAATTACAACATTTCGGGTTTGCTGGGTCATAACATTTTTTTCTACAACCGAGGTTGTTTGTTATGATAAGAATGCACCCAATAAAAATTAATAAATTTTTCATAATAACTATTTTATTTTTTGTTGCAACAACTCAATTTGCTTTTGTTGTTCTATTAAATACAAAGTTAACTCTTCAATTTTTTGTTGTTGTAGTTTTACCACATTTCCTAAATCAAGTCCATCACTAATTATTATAGCTTCGGAAGGCATTGCTGGCAAATGTTTATTTTGTAGAATATATTCTTCAACCTCCTTTAATGATTTTAATTGATAATCTTTTGAAAAGACAAAATCAGCCCAATCACTTATTTGTACCACCATTTTTTTACAAACAATATCACCATCAACGCCTAATTTGTAATTAGTAAATGCGCCACTTGGTTTCATTGAACCAATTTGAACTTTGCCTACAATGCGGCTATCTCCATTATCAACAGAGAATGAGTATGGAAAAGTACCATTGGACCAATTAGTAAGACTTAAGCTTGTTGAGTTAATTCTAAGCTTACTTTTAAATTGTACATTATCGTTAAATCCAGTATACTTATGAAATGAATAGAAGAATTGATCAACAGGATTGCCTCCAAGCGCAAAACCTCCGCTCCCAGTCAATCTTAATAAAGGAGTACAAGTAAATCCAGTGCCACTCGAATTCGCTTCTTTATTAGTGATGTTTACAATATCCGGAGAAGATCCGCTCATTCCATTTGGACAGTTAGGAAATAAACTTGGACCAGACCACTCAATGTTTAATGCTGGTTTACCAGTATAACTACAGCTATTGATTCCCCAAGAGGAACTAATATTCAATTTGCCATTCGATAAAACAGAGGGACCAATACTAACATCGTCATTTGTATTTGTTGGAACTGTCGTTCCTAACCATACTTGTGCATTAAGTTCAAACACTGTTGAGCATAACAAAACTGTGATGATACTAAGTGTGTAATTTTTCATATTCATTTATTTAAGTAGTAATTTTTGTAAAGTACGGATGCGAAAAAATTATGACAAAACTAATCGAGACTGAAGGCATAATTAAGTATTCTCATGCCATAAATCAGTGATTTAGGGTATAATTCAAAACCTAAATAATATTAGTTAAACAGGAATTAGAGCTAGTCTTAGACTAACTGTAGCAATTATTTTTTAAGAAAGACTATGTAAAAAATTATAAGATTAAACCAAATTCGAGTGCCAACTAAGATTCAATAGTCAACATCTCTTTGTCTCTTTTACCTAAAACAACCGCACCTACAATAGCGCTTAAAAATAAAATACTGGCTACTTCAAACGGAAACACATAATCGGTAAATAGCTTGTTCCCTAATTCGCGAAGTAATCCAATATTGGATGATTGTTTATAATCAATTGTAATGCCCTCTAAGCCTGTAGCGCTCGACTTTAATGCGGCAATAATAACCAGCAACAATGCACCACCCGAAATAACTGCAGCAAATTGTACCAAAAAATTCTTCTGCGGTTCCGTATCGCTATTCAAATTCATGAGCATGACCACGAACAAAAACAAGACCATGATGGCACCCGCATAAACTATAATATTTACGATAGCTAAAAACTGTGCATTCATCATCACATAATGTGCTGAAATACAAAAAAAAGTAAGTATTAAAAACAGTATACTATTAATAGGACTACGACTCAGAATAACACCTGTTGCAAATGACAAAGTCATCACACTTAATACCCAAAAAATAATTTGATAAATATCCATATACAGTTATTGAGCTTCTTGTTTGCTAGTTTGTTTCGCGATCATTTCGTCTGTCAAAGGTAATACCAAGTCTTCCTTCTTGTAAATAAATCCTTTTCTATCGTAATTGGCAGGTGCAAATGTTTGTGTTAAATAAATGGCGTCTTTCGGACACGCCTCTTCACATAAACCGCAAAAAATGCAACGTAGCATGTTTATTTCATACTTAGCAGCATATTTTTCCTCGCGATATAAATGCTCTTCATTAGGCAATCTTTCTGCAGACTCCATTGTAATAGCCTCCGCTGGGCATGATAGCGCACAAAGACCACAAGCCGTACAACGTTCACGACCTTCTTCATCTCGATTTAAAATATGTAATCCTCTGAATGTTGAACTAAACTCACGCTTCTGTTCAGGATATTTAATGGTAGGATTTTTGGTAAACATATGACTCAACGTAACCTTTAATCCCTTTGCGATGGATGGTAAATAAAGACTTTCCATGAAGGTCATGGGTTTTCTATCAACGAGTTTGGCTTTATTTGAAATGTTGTAAGACATATATTGATCCTTATTTATTAAAAAAGTAAAGAATTACGGCACCTGTAACTAACATATTGAACAAGGCAAGAGGTATTAAACTTTTCCAACCCAAATTCATTAATTGATCATAACGGAAACGTGGCAATGTCCATCGAATAAACATGAAGAATAAAATAAATCCGACAGCTTTAGTGATTAAAACCATGATACCTATAATCGAAAAAATGAGTGGTGAGACATTAGCCGCTACCACATCCATACCTGGATAATTGTAGCCTCCAAAAAATAATGAACTTAAAATGATAGAGCTTGTGAACATATTAATGTACTCAGCAAACAAATAAAAGCCCAATTTCATAGAGCTATACTCGGTATGATAACCGCCAATTAATTCGCTTTCACATTCCGCCAAATCGAAAGGAGCACGATTTAATTCCGCAAAAGTGCAAACCAAGAAAATGATAAAAGCCAGTGGTTGTTTGAAAAAATTCCATGAGAAATAACCATCTTGCCAAAAGCCATGCTGTTGTTCAACAATTTCGCGTATGCTTAAACTGCCTGTCATCATGACTAAGGCAATTAAACTAATACCCATTGCCAATTCGTAAGAAATAGCTTGAGATGCGGCACGTAACCCACTTAGCAATGAAAATTTATTATTCGAACCCCAAGCGCCTATCATGATGCCATAAACGCCCAAACTCAATACGCCAAAAATGAATAAAATACCAATATTTACATCAGCTACTTGTAATACGAATACACTGCCGTCTGCTTTCGGAATATCTGGACCCCAAGGAACAACGGCGCTTGTCATGCAAGCAGTTAACATAGCAAGTGAAGGACCGAGAATGAACAAAAATTTCGATGAAACCATAGGTATGATTTCTTCTTTCATAAATAACTTTAAGCCATCGGCTACAGGCTGTAATATCCCGAACGGGCCCGCACGATTAGGACCGGGGCGATCTTGCATCAAAGCAGCTACTTTACGTTCAGCCCAAGTACTATACATAGCGATGCCTAATGAAGCGGCTAAAATAATACCAATTAAGGCAGCTTTTTCAAGTATAAAAGATAGCGTGATGGCTAATATAAACATAGTTATTCGCTTAGGTCGCAAATGTAAATAAACTGTGGTAAAACAGCTAATTTTTATAGACTATAAGCGATTTGAGGGAATTTAGCGTGTAAGAATCACGGAGCGATGGTGAAATCCCAAAGATTGACTCAAAAAATACCACGTGGCGTAAGAATGAGGCGTTGCCGTTATGCGCTAGCCTCCTAGTGCCTTTGCACCTACTTCTCAAGATACAAATACACTGTTCCGAAGCGCTCAAAGCCAAATATTCATTACAATTCAAAGACTATGGGCAATGATAAACTAACCTTAACAAGCCTACCTTTTTGCATCCCAGGTTTCCATCTTGGCATTGTTTTAATCATTCTAATTATCTCTTCATCAAGTGCTGTTTTGGCTTTCTGTAAAGTGATCTCATCTAAATCTTTTGACAATATTTTTTCCGCAGATCGTACTATTTTTATATCGTTTAATAGTCCTATTTCATCTACAATAAAATTAACCATAACTCTTCCGTCAACACCTCTCTCAAGTGCCACTTTAGGATACTTGAGATTTTAGTAATGAAATTCATCATTCTATCATCACCGCCAAGAAACGATGGCATCACTTCGACACGTTCATATAAATTCTTACTCGAATCTATAAGAACGGCTGTGGAATCTTGAGCTGCTAATCTGCTGATGCTTAGACAAAACAGAAAGACAAAGAAGAGTATTTTTTTATGCAACGTAAATAATTTTTTTTAACCTAATAAGAAATAATTAATTTCATCGCATGCAAAGCAAGCTTCCAAATACTAGCACCAATATTTTCTCGTTCATGACAGGTTTAGCGAACGAACATCAAGCAATTAATTTAGCACAAGGCTTCCCTGATTTTGACATTTCGCCTCGCTTGATTGAATTAGTTAACGAGGCCATGTTCAAAGGATTCAATCAATATGCACCTATGCCGGGCTTGCCCATGTTGAGAAATGAAATTGCCAAGAAAGCAAACAAATTGTACGATTGCAGTATTAGCGCAGAAACTGAAATCACAATCACACCTGGTGCCACCTATGCGATTTACACAGCACTTACTTCTATACTGCAACCATTAGATGAGGTCATCGTACTCGAACCTTGTTATGACAGCTATATTCCAAACATAATTTGTAACAACGCCGTCCCAATTTGTATACCCTTGCTTCTACCCAATTTCAGACCTGATTGGCAAAGAATAAAAGATGCTATCACTTCAAAAACAAAAGCTATCATTATTAATTCACCGCACAATCCTTCTGGCTATGCATGGACTCATGATGATATATTACAACTTGAAGCCATTACCACAAATACAAATATTACCATCGTAAGCGATGAAGTGTATGAGCATATTACATTTGATGAGGTGCAACACGAGTCGGTTTTGAAATATCCAAATTTATTCGCACGAAGCTTTGTGGTATTTTCATTTGGCAAAACTTTTCATGCTACAGGTTGGAAAATAGGGTACTGTATTGCGCCACCACACTTAAGCCATGAGTTTAGAAAAATACATCAATACCTAAGTTTTTCTGTAAATGCTCCTATGCAATATGGACTTGCAAAATTTTTAGAAGATGAAAATAACTATTTACAAATAAGTGCCTTTTATGAAAAGAAACGCAATCTGTTTCTACAGCATTTCGAATCATTACCCTTTACCATGAAAGAAATTACAAAAGGGAGTTATTTTCAATTGGCGAGTTATGAAAAAATGAGTGATTTACCGGACAAAGATTTTGCCGTTTGGATCACGAAAAATTACGGCGTGGCTGTGATACCTATCAGCGCATTTTATCAAAATGGGAAAGATGATAAACTGGTACGACTTTGCTTTTGCAAAAAAGATGAAACCATTATTGAAGCCGCTAAAAGATTAAGTGCTATTCCTATTTCTTAATAACGCATCCTGAACAAGTCAGAAATATTGCAACTATTATTGATACATTAGTCTAATTTACAAATCATATAGGGACAAATTCTCCACCTTTCAACCCAAATTTTGTAAAGTAAGCCCTCATTAAGCGGCTAATTATTTTGCAGGCTTAATATCACCCCAATTTATGCCACGTTTTATTCTTAAAATTTGAGTAGGGGAAATGCTAAATTGCAGTGCCAGCTTCGACAAAGGAACCTCTTTGTTAATTAGCTTTTTAAGCTGCGCAACCTTAGTAGCGGTAAGCTTTACTGATTTCGCCTTTTCATTTCGAATGTAAACACGATTCTTTTTCTGGGCAATAACTCTCGGATTTTTCTTATTATGTTCGGTATTTTCTTCTTGTGTCATCCACTTCAAATTTGATACCGCATTATTTGTTTTATTGTGATCCAGATGTCCTACATAAATCTGACCCTTTTTGGGTTTTGGCAAAAAATATTCAGCCACCCATCGATGTATTAAACCTTGGCTACTAATAACTCGGCTTTTGGCATCAGCGTCCGTCATTAATTTCATTTCAGCTCTATATTTTTTTAAAACATCCTCTTGCTCTTTCAATTGCTTCTTCTTGGCTCCTTCTTTACGCATGGCTGTCATATTACGTTGTACTTTCCAAATCTGATTCCACAGCGAATCGACTTGTTTTTGCTTAGATGCTGTACGTGCCGTAAAATATTTCACTCGAATACATGGATAGCCTGCATTGAGCGTTGGTTTCATGATGCGCTTCGTATAAATTTTGTTTGTCGAACGCACATTACCTAAATTCGAAACTTCAAGCACAAGTGCATTTGAATATTCAAAATCAACCTTTATTTTCTTCCAAACTTCTTGCTTATTATCGTTTTTCATCTTTCAATAATTTTAGTATTTTAATAGCTCAACCAACCCATCGAGAAAGCCAATTTACATTCTCAAATAATTTGTATTGACTCATTCGAACTAAAAAAGTGGTTGCTAATATAATAATTAATACTCATTTTCATGGCCATTCCCAGAAATATCCTCATTCGGCATAAAATAATTCTATGATTCTTGAAAATCTTATCTCCGCGCTAATAACTTGCTATGCATGAGATAGAGGTTGTGTAATTTAAAAAATAAATTACATTTGTTCTTGAATAAATACACAAACATGAAAAAAATATTATTAATGGGTTTAGGATGTGGCATGCTTATAGCTTGCAACGAAACTCCAAAAGAAAACGAAACCAAATCTGAAATAAAAACTGAAACCACGGCAAAAGCACCTCAATTTTTTGGTGAAAAAATTACAGAAGATGGAGCTGTTCCAACAGATAGCGTAAAATCAATGATGGGCGACCAAATGGAATTGCCTTGCAAATTAAGCGGAAAAATAGATGCCGTTTGCCAAAAGAAAGGATGTTGGATGGAACTAAAAAATGCGGATGGAACCACGATGCGCGTTACTTTTAAAGACTACGGTTTCTTTATGCCTAAAGATGCATCAGGCTTAACGGCAATCGTGGATGGTATAGCTAAAATAGAAGAAACTTCTATTGCTGATTTGAAAGAATATGCAAAAGACGATGGCAAATCGGCAGATGATATTGCTAAAATAACTGAACCTCAGCGTGAACTAGTTTTCGAAGCAAAAGGAGTCATTCTAAAATAATTTTTCTAACTATCAGGCCTATAAGGTTTGCTGAACCTTATAGGCTTTTTCATATCTTTTCGTTCATTACAATCATTTAAAGCCTAATTTAATTATGAAAAAAATCCTTATTCTATCAATTATACTTTCCTCAATTACATGGCTAGCTTGCCAAGATAAAACAGAAAAAAAACCTGATGCTGAAGCAGATTGTAATAAAGAAACGACCATAAAAGATCCGAACAATCCTAAGCCTATGGCTTTGATGATGCGAACCATGGCTAATTATTGCGATAGCATGAGAGTAGATTTATTGGCTGGCAAAACAGTTGACTCTGTAAAGTATCCTCTATTGCCATTTTGGAGAGCGGAACCTACTGATTCATCTAATTTGGTAGAATTATTTTATAATAATGCCAAAGATTTTGAAAACGCTTATCGAACACTCATGATGAGCCAAGAAAATCAAAAAGAAAATTACACAGCGGTTATCAACTCCTGTATCAATTGCCATCATAGTTTTTGCAGTGGCCCACTAAAACGTATCAATAAGCTGCCTCTCGATTATAAATCTAATCAGTGATATAATGACGACTCTAAGTAACACTTGGAAAACACGAAATGGAATTGTAGCTGAGAACCGAGGTGATTAACGCCTCTCACTAATTTGATTTTTCGTATGCCTCATCACGAGATTGAAAAATCTAACATTCATAACCTCATGTTGATTTTCCTAATTAACAATTGAAAATAGGCGTTTGATAATTGACAATTGATATATTTGCGCCCTTATGCAAACAGCTTTTAAAGAAATATTACAGGGCGATAAAATAAATTTCACAACCACAGTTCGCGGATGGGTTCGCTCATTTAGAAATAACCAATTTATTGCTCTCAATGATGGCAGCACGAATCAAAATCTGCAAATAGTTGTACCCTTAGATTCATTGGATGAGGCTACACTAAAAAGAATTACAACAAGTGCTTGTATTGAAGCCACAGGTGAAATTGTAGCCTCACAAGGAAAAGGTCAAAAAGTAGAATTAATTGCATCTTCTATAAACATCTTAGGTGATAGTGATCCGGAAAAATATCCTTTGCAATTAAAAAATAAACCGAGTCTGGAATATTTACGTGAGATAGCACATTTGCGTTTTCGCACAAATACATTTGGCAGCGTAAATCGGTTGCGAAATGCTTTGATATTTGGTATTCATAAATTTTTCCAAGAGCAAGAATTTTTAAATGTTCATACACCTATTGTATCTGCCAGCGATGCGGAAGGTGCGGGTGAAATGTTTCGTGTCACCACATTGGATTTAGAAAAATTGCCGCGAAACGAGGCAGGTTCAATTGATTTCGAAGAAGATTTTTTTGGCAGAAGTAGTAATCTTACTGTAAGCGGACAATTGGAAGCAGAGCTAGCAGCTATGGCATTTACAAAGGTTTATACCTTCGGTCCTACATTTCGGGCAGAGAATTCGAATACAGCTCGACACCTAGCTGAATTTTGGATGATAGAACCTGAAGTTGCGTTTAATGAGTTAAAAGAAAATGCTGATTTAGCGGAGGCTATGCTTAAATATGTAATTCGTTATGCGATGGAACAACATCCAGATGATATTGAATTTTTGGACGCACGTTTAGCAGATGAAGAAAAGCAAAAACCAATGGCAGAAAGATCAGAATTTGGGTTAAAAGATAAACTCAACTTTATGCTTGATCATGATTTTGAACGTGTTACCTATACAGAGGCTATCGAAATTTTACTGAATTCTCCCGCTTACAAAAAGAAGAAGTTTCAATATGACGTAAGTTGGGGAATAGACATGCAAAGCGAGCATGAAAGATACTTAGTTGAAAAACATTTTAAAAAGCCTGTGATTGTTACCAATTACCCAAAAGATATTAAGGCATTTTATATGCGTCAAAATGATGATGGCAAAACTGTAGCGGCTATGGATATTTTAGCACCAGGTATTGGTGAAATTATTGGTGGATCACAACGTGAAGAGCGTTTAGATAAATTAGAACAGCGGATGATGGAAATGCATATACCTACTAAAGAAATGTTTTGGTATCTCGATACGCGCCGATTTGGCACTTGCAAACATGCTGGTTTTGGCTTGGGTTTCGAGCGCTTAGTGCAATTTGTTACAGGTATGGGAAATATTAGAGACGTTATTCCGTTTCCACGAACTCCGAAAAATTGCGAGTTTTAATTGAGGTAAATACTGACTAAAGCACAAGCAGTTTGAGTGAAATAAAGATTTATAATTCGCTCGAAGTATCTAAATAATAATAGATGATGCGATATATATTACAATCATTTCCTTTGAAGGAAAGCGGTTATTTCAGCATTTACAGCTGATGCTTGTTCCATATGCACAAAATGTCCTGTTTCCGGATAGGTTATCAAACGAGCCTTTTGGAATCGATTGCAAGCACCAATTGCCACTTCTCGCGTAGTGGTTGTTGGATGAAAAAGCCGATTAGGGATAAACTCATCACGTTCACCGTAAAAAACAAGCACCTCCTGCGATATCTCTTGCAGTTTGTAATAAATAGATTCTTGCATCATAGCTCGCATAGATTTATCTATCATGTTTCGGTAGCTAGTTCTATCATTCGTTTTCAACAAGCTTACCAAGTCGTCAATAATTCCTTTGCTATTTTCGTTTTTCTTGTAAAATGAAGAAAGTATAGATTGGCTTACATGATCTTCATCAATCATAAACCATTGGCCCATTTGCATGCCCGTTTTCATCATCAATATTTCATGAGCCGCATAGTATTCAAATCCAGAAGGTGCAAATAGTATGAGCTTTTCGAAAGGAAATTTATTTCGTAGTGCAAGTAGACAGGCTATTTGTCCACCCATCGAATGCCCTACTAGACATACGTTTTTTAACTCTAATGCATCGCAAAACTGTTCTATTACATCTGCATAAAATGCTAAGGTAAATTCATAATTGCCTCGTGAGGAAAGCCCACATCCTGGCAAATCGATACTTACACAATGAAAAGTACTTTTTAAGATGATAATATTCCAATCCCATACTTGTCGATAATTTGCCAAGCCATGAATGAATAATATAGTTGTTTTGCGCTTATCGCCCTCTTCTGTATAAGCTAACTCGATATCTGAATCAAGTTTAATATGCTTCGTCGTAAATCCTATCATAAAACTTAACAAACTTACAACAACCTAAGCTTTAAATATAGAAGTATTTACGAGCATGGCTATTAGTTTTACATTATGCGTTATATTTTTCTTCTCTTTATGCTAGCTTCGTTGTCGAGTCGAGGACAACAAATGTTTCCAACCGTTTCAAAAAGCAATGAAGATACAGCCAAGACGTATCATGTTCAATTGAATGAAGTCTTGATTATGGATTCACGTGTCTTCGCCAATGATACACTTCGTTACAATTACAATCAAATGAAGCATTATGTGCAAATGATATTGCCTTACCTCGATGCTGCGGTTGTGATGTTTAACGATATCGATATAAATACAGCTAAACTTAATCGTCGTGCGCGCAAGCAATATATCAAGAGTAGAGAATCTGAAATTAAAGATAAGTTTGAAGACAAATTAAAATCGCTCAACATTACTCAAGGGCGTTTATTGGTAAAACTTTTACATCGACAATTGAGTATTAATTGTTACAGCATTTTGAAGGAGCTGAAAAATCCAATAACTGCTGCTTACTACAAATCATGGGCAAACCTGAATGGTATTAAATTAAATGAAGAATACAAAGAAGTAGAAAATAGAGATTTAGAGCGTATTATGAGAAGTCTCGGCTACTAAAATATTTGTAAGCTTCCTAGCTTTTAGTAGCTTTACGATTCGAGAAAATAGATAATCAGCATGCAACAAAGCGCCCGTTTCATTTGTTTCATAGCCCACGATGCAATGCTGTATGATTTAAAAAAACGAATAAAATTTTTAACTCAATATGTCGCAAGAAAAAATAATGTATCAAATAAAATTGAATTATTCACATTGTGTAAATTAGGTACTGCGAAACTCATTAAATTTTAAGCGATAAATAATTGAATGCATTATGGCAAAATCAAATAAGCAAAGAACCTCAGCACCTATACCAGCTCAAAGTGCAACCAAGACTCATATAACCTCCACTGAATCTAAATCATTAACAAAAGATAGTAAATGGAAGACTTGGCTGTTTGCAATATTTATAGGTGTTTTTTCATTTTTAATCTATAGCAATACTTTTAAACATCGATTTGTATTAGATGATCATGGTATTATTAAAAATAATAAGATGACAAAAGCTCCTATTTCTTGGGAGAATACGAAGCTTATTTTTAGTACCCCTTTGCGTAAAGGTGATGTTTCCGATTTAGAAAATTCGTTATATCGACCTGCTGTAAAAATGTTATTCAATATCGAGTGGAATCTATTTGGCGGTAATGAAAACGCGATTACAGCAGCGAATAAATTTCATGTGGTTAATGTGCTACTATATGCCATACTTTGCGGTTTTATTTTTATGGTTTTGTACCATGCGATGCAACGTAAATGGCTGATTCCATTTTTGATAGCGCTCTTATTCGCATCACATCCAATTCATGTCGAGTCAGTTGCAAATGTAAAAAGTGCTGATGAAGTTTTAAGTCTACTAGGTATTATAATGGCATTACGATGCATTCAACTTTATATTCAAAAAGATAAATTGTATTGGCTTATTCTCGCCTTAGCTTCCTTTGCACTTGGCTCATTTTCTAAAGAATCGACTTTGGTTGCAGTTGCTATTTTCCCTTTATTTATTTACTTTTTTACGCAAGCTAATACTCGCAAAAATGTAATAATATCCTGCGTAATGTTAGCGATTTCAGCATTGTTTCTATTGTGTCGAAGTCAGTCGTTGGCTGGTTACCCGCCATCTAAAGGCACGAGTGCTTTAGACAATTACATGGTATTATGCAAACCCGAGGAGCAAGCTGTGCTCAAACCCGAATTACAAGAGAAATACAGCGGTAGTTCACAATTTGCTTCGGCTGTAAATACATTAGGTCTATACGTAAAAACATTTTTCATTCCGCATCCTCTCTCATGCGACTACTCTTATTCAAGCCTTGAGCCTGTGCGTTTAAATCATTTTGGTTTTTTAATTTCATTCATATTCTTTGTGGCCATTTTTATTTTTGCAGTTTATCGTATAAAAAAGAAAGATCCCATAAGCTTCGGTATTCTGTGGTTTTTCTTTAGCATATCTATTGTTTCAAATGTTTTCTTTTTAATCGGTACTTCCTTTGGTGAACGTTTATTTTTCATTCCTTCATTGGGTTTGTGTATTGCATTGATTGCAGGCATTGCTCATCTCGTAAAATATCAATTTGAAGAAAAAGGCATTCTAGGAACATTCATCAAATCGCCTATTATGAGCGCACTTGTGTTGCTCATCGTGATTTTATTTAGTATAAAAACCTATGCTCGAAATAAAGATTGGGAAACTGATTTTAATTTGTTTTCACGCGACATAAAATATTTTCCTAAGTCCACGCATCTTTTATTTTATCTAGGTAATCATTTAGCAGGTAGCGAACGCAAGGAAATACTCACGAATCAATTAACAAATTTAGGCTACAATCAACAACAAATTATTGATACAACTGCCAAGGAAAATCTACTTGCTATAAAATATTTTAATGATGCATTAGATGCTTATCCTGCTTTACCGAGTGACGGCTATAATCAATTAGGCAAAGCTTATTATGCCATTAATAATTTGGATAGCGCATTTAAATATTATATGAAAGCTCATTCCGAGGACACAACCAATGCTATATTTATTAATAATATTGGTACGGTTTACTACAATCGCAATCAAGTGAATGAAGCTTTGCCCTTTTTTGTAAAGGCTAATAAATTAGATAGTACAGAGGCTGATTTTGCCAATAATATTGGCTGTATTTATGGCGCTACAAACAAACTAGATACAGCGATTTACTGGTTCGATAAAGCGAGTAAATTAGATCCGCTCGACATTACATCCTTAGGATTTCTAGAAATTACGTATCGAAATATGGGACGTATTCAAGATGCCGATTACTACAAATCTCGTCTATCCGCTGTGAAATTAGAACGAATGAATTTGAATCAATAAATCCCAAATTTTGCATTTGAAAATACATACTGCAAAATCTCGGTGAATAGTCAAGAGCGAAACTAGAATTCTTTCATTTGATTAAAAATGGCTTCTCGCGCTTGCTGTTTCATCCATGGCGGCGAAATCTTGATTTAGATATTTATAATATCCTGTAATTGCAATCATAGCGGCATTGTCGGTGCAATATTCGAAATCAGGAATGAAGTACTGCCAATTATACTTAACCGAATAGCTAATCAATGCTTCGCGAAGACCTTTATTTGCACTCACACCACCTGCAATACAAACTTGCTTTATATTAGTTTGCTTGCATGCTTGCATGAGCTTCTTCATTAATATGGTAACAATCGTGTATTGAATACTTGCACATAAATCATTTAAATTTTCAGCAATAAAATTTTCGTTCTTTTTTACCTCAGCTTGAACAAAATATAATATGGATGTTTTTACCCCTGAAAAACTAAAATTAAGTTCGGGCAAATTAGGTTGCGCAAATGTAAAAGCCTTAGGGTTACCAAGGGCTGCATACTTATCTATCAAGGGGCCACCAGGATAGGGTAAGCCCAATAACTTTGCTGATTTGTCGAAAGCTTCACCAGCTGCGTCATCAATCGACTGTCCTATTACCTTCATATTTAAAGGCGAATCGCATTGCACGATTTGCGTATGCCCCCCTGAAACTGTTAAACACAGAAATGGAAATTGTGGTTTAGGGTCTGCAATCAAATTAGATAATACATGGGCTTGCATGTGGTTGACAGCTATTGTTGGAATGCTCAAGGCTTGTGCCATAGATTTCGCAAAGCATGCACCTACCAATAATGAACCAATTAAACCTGGAGCTTGCGTATAAGCAATCGCTGTTAATTGTTGTTTCTTGATGCTCGCTTTTTGTAGTGCTTCTTCTACAACCGGCACAATATGCTTCATATGCAAACGTGAAGCTGATTCTGGCACAACCCCTCCATATTTTGCATGAATTTCTTGGGTGTAAATAATATTAGATTTTACATCACCATCAACAATGATACTCGCGCTCGTTTCATCGCAGCTACTTTCAATAGCAAGTAGTATGATTGCATTCGACATGAATAAAAAAGGCTTACCAGCGAAGTATTTTTGTAAATATTCGCTTTGGCTTCGGTTTCATGTAGGTGTTTAAATTATAAGAAAGAACATTTTCGTTCGGCGTATCATAAGTGTTTAAACGCAGCAGAATATGTATTTTACCTAAATGGTTTTGTTTGTAGAATTTATCATACAAAGCATCGATTTCACGCTCGTCAACATGTATGGTCAATCTGGCTTTGTCAGTTGTAAAGTGTATAATCATATTATCCCACTCTACGTCATCTATTACGCCTGCTAAGGTTAGCGTACCGTAATATTGATTGGGATCAAAGTTAATTTTCTCACAACACATTTCATTGCTTAATTCACTAATATTTTCTTCACTTACATATCTATATGTTTTGTTGAAGCAAGTATAAAATGTTTGAGATTCTTTATCATATATACCGCATTGTGCTTCTTGACCTGGAAACTGAAACTGCGAAAAAAACCTTGAATCCACCACTTCTATTTCAGCTTTTTCATAGCCTATGGTATAAATTTCTTGCGCCTTTGCATGTACAAATTGCAAACACATCATAATTACTACCCAAGTAAATTTTTTCATCTCTAACAAAAATTGAACCTCAAATATACGTTTTAATTAAAAAAAACAGCCTCTTTGCATATTGTTATGAATGAATAAGGTCGATACCAACAAATATGGAGTATAAAATTCCTTTGTCTGACCAAGATTTTTCAAATGATACGAATGGGAAATCTGCCGCTACAACGAGAAGACATCATAATGATTGTTATATAAACCTATATAATTTACTTTAGCAACTACATATAGCCAAGTATCTTAAGCATGCTTTGATAGCTTTGTTCCTTCGCGTAAAGCCAATCTATAAGTTTGCCATTTTTATCAAACTCTACCACTACATGCTTGGGCGACGGAATCATACAGTGCTTAATACCGCCATAGCCACTAAGTTGGTCTTGATAGGCACCTGTATGAAAGAAGCCAATATATAAAGGTTCGTCTTTTGTTTTCAACTTTCCCTTCATGGCCGCACTACTATTTGCACCTCCATTATGTTTCGATTTAGGCAAGAATACCGCATTGATGTGCTCTTCAGAGGTATAAAAATCATGACTATCACATGTTAAACCACCTAAATGCACCTCTTGATACTCTTCATCCCACTTATTGATAGGTAGCATTAAAAACTTTTCGCCAATGCCCCAAGTATCAGGCAAAGTAGTAATAAATGAGCTATCTATCATGTACCATATTTCACGATCGTTTTGCATTTTCTCATCCAATACACTGTAAACAACGGCACCTGATTCGCCCACCGTAAATGAACCAAACTCGGTATAAATATTGGGACATTCTACCTTATTTGCTTTGCAGGCCTTTTTGATGGTTGCGATAATTTCGTTCACCATATAGTTATAGTCATAATCGAAACCTAATGAATGCTTAATTGGAAAGCCTCCGCCAATATTCAAACTATCCAATTCAGGTGCTATTTTCTTCAACTGACAATAAAGACTAAGGACTTTATTCAGCTCACTCCAATAATAAATATCATCCTTTATACCTTTATTCATAAAGAAATGAAGCATTTTCAGTTGAAATTTTTCATTCCCTTTTAATTTATCGACATAAAATTCTAACACATCCCTAGTTCGAATTCCTAAACGCGATGTATAAAAATCAAAAGAAGCTTCTTCTTCTGCCGCTATGCGAATTCCAATTTTGACTGGGTCTTTGGTTCGAATTGATTTTTTATAATCTTCAAATTCATTTTTATTATCTAATACTGGAATCACATTTTTAAACCCAGCATTTATTAATTGTGCAATATTTTTTGTGTAAGCTTTTGTTTTGAAGCCATTACAAATTATAAAAGTTTCTTTATTTACTTTTTTGCGTTGATACAATTTCTTGACTATTTCAAGATCATACGCGAAAGATGTCTCAAGATGGACTCCGTGCTTAATTGTTTCTTCAACGATAAATGAAAAATGAGAACTTTTTGTACAATAACAATAAAAATACTCGCCTGGATATTTCTGCTTTTTAATCGCATCATTAAACATTTTCTTTGCTCGATTAACTTGCATACCAATTTTTGGCAAATAGGTCATTTTGAAGGGCGTACCATACTTGTCAATTAGTCTTTTCATGTCAACCCCATTGAAATGCAAATAATTTTCTTTAACTAAAAAACCATCCTGCGGAAAATCAAAAGTTTGCTTTACCAAATCGGTGTAAGTATTGCTCATGTGCTTTTAAAAAAGTGTTTTTATTAAAGGCACAAATGTATAAACGATTTTAGTGATTTAGACAATAAAATTTGCTAGGGTGCGAGTATATTTAAAACCGAATTCCCTTCACAGCAAAGCAAGTCCAAGATACTCAAATTGGGTTGAAAACCATTTCTATCTTCAAAAGTTTGCCAGTATTTTATTCCTGGAACAAATTCGAAATAATTACTAGCTCGCCAACTTTCACGCATATCTAGCTTTGCATTCGCTTTATCCAAATAATGTTGCGATAAAACGATTTCCTTCTGTATTCCTAATAGCTTATTGATAAGCTTTACAGATTCTAGATTCCAATCTATGAGAAAGGAATGTTTCCGTTGAAAAAATAATTCCAAATCTGATTGATAATACTCAAAAAAAGGAGATCGTTGATAACACGAAACAATAGTTTTCCAGTGTAAAGCTTGCCAAGGTGTTTCGTTAGAAATTTTCACATCCTTCATGACGGTTTTCTGATTTCGGCCACCCGCAAGTGGAATAGATAAGGCTATGATTTGATTTGCACCTGCTACATAACAGCGGTTTCGCATGGAAGCTCTCACAAAATACTCATTGATATCAATTTGACTTTCACCTTCATGCTGCAACCAATGGGAGAACCATGCGACACAAGGAAAATATTCGCATGGCATTATGATAGTATTAGCAAGTGACATAGTATTTTTACGAAATGCCAACAAAGATAATGTTCTGTTTGCTGTTCTGTATCTTGAATATTTTTGCATACGCCCAATCCAATATGCAATTGAAGCTATCTCTTACGGGTGCATTTGATTACGAAGAGGATGACGCTCCTTTATTTATTGATACAGCATTTGAGTACATTTATTTACAAGTTGATTTAGGTTCACCGAAACCCTCAAACGGTATTTTGAGTATTGAAGTAATTAAAAAAGGCAAAGATGCGAGTAAAATTTTACCGCTTTATCGAAAACAAATTAGCCTAAAATCTCAGCAGGTAATAAATGATACGATTACGCTCAATCAATATATACCGGCTTCAGGAAATTTTGAAATTCTTGCAAACCTATATGATGATGATAAAAACAAATTAGGCTTTCAAAAGAAAGGTGTACAACTTCTACGAAATTCGAAACGTGTAATCGTCGATGTAATCGCGTTGGATGATAAAAACGATAATGATGTGGTAGATATTAGTAAAACTTTTGTTGCTAAATATCCTATCGCGCAATTGAAAAAAAATATAGCCGCCTTATTGCCGATTGCCACAGAATTTGAAATTCCTTTAGTAAGTAATGAGGGCGAGGGTGTTGCATTTGATTTATTGCAAAACTTTTTTTATAATTTTTGGGCGAATAGAAACGCAACAGCACCCGAAAAAGCTTGGAAAGAATATGTTGTGAAGTTGAATGAAGCTGCAGATAAATATGGAACCGCGACTATGCCTGGTTATAGAACAGATCGAGGTAGAATATTGATAAAATACGGCTTACCCGATAAAATAGAAAGAATTATGAATGAAGCGAATGCTTTGCCACATGAGATTTGGTTTTATTATAATACCGTTAATAAAGGAAATGTGAAGTTTCTTTTTATGCAGCCCGGCATGATGAATAGTGAAATGTTTTTAATTCACTCGAATGATGCTACTGAACTTGTAAATCCTTTTTGGTGGCAGCAATTGTATACCAACCCTGATGATGCTGATAATAAATTGAAACATCGTGCTTTTGAATATTTTAATAGACAATAAAAACTAATTTACTATGAAACCATTTTATCTTATTGCTTTACTTGCAAGCTTGTGGTGTTTAAACGGGTGCAATAAAATCAAAGATCTCGAATATAAAGGTATTAAAAATACAAGAGTAAAACAAGCAGGGTTCGGGAATACAGACATTACCCTAGATGCAATTTTTTATAACCCGAATAAATTTGGAGTGCAAGTTAAAGAAGCAGATTTAGATATTTATATCGACAATGTACAAATGGGTAAAGCTGATATTTTTCTTGATAAAAGTACCTTGCGTACGATTGAAATACCTCGAGAGAAACAATTTGTAATTCCTATTATTGCCCATATTGAACCCATGAAAGCGATTAGCACGCTACTGAAAGCTTTATCGTCTTCGGCAGTAAAACTGGACATCCGAGGTACGACCAAAGTTGGTAAAGGAGGCGTATTTATTAAAGTCCCAATTGAGGTAAATGAAAGTGTAAACTTGAAAGATTTGAAATAATTCGAGAAATATCTCTATTAATATTTTGCACCAGTAACTCCAATATTTTCTATCGGATGCCAGGTTGTTTTCACCTCTTGCAAATCTAGTATAAAGTATGGGTGCTGATTTTCATTATTTGACCAATCGTGTAACCAATGAAAATTGCGCTTTACGTTGAGAGAGGCATTCTCTGCAATCGCTTTCAAGATGGAGGCAGTATTTCTGCAATAAACGATTGCATTCACATCCATATGGGATGAAAAATGAGCATGTAATTCTTCTTCTTTGCCTGTTAAAATATTGATAACGCCATTCGGCAAATCACTTGTAGCAAGCACTTCCGAAAATGTAATACTGGAGAGTGGTTTACTCTCAGAGGCTAAAACCACACAGGTATTTCCACCTGCGATGACTGGCATAATCACTGAAACTAAACCTAGCAAACTAGTTTCTTCAGGCGCAATAATAGCTACAACACCCATAGGTTCTTGTACGGAGAAATTAAAATGTGAGCTAGCTACAGGATTTACACTGCTAGCCATTTGTTGATACTTATCGCACCAACCACTATAATAAATACAACGGTCTATGGCTTGCTGTACTTCATCATTGGCTTGCTTTGCATTGCTACCTTGACATATCAGTTCTTGCACAAATTGTTCCTTTCGCCCTTCCATCATTTCGGCCATACGATACAATATTTGCGAACGATTAAACGCTGCCCTTTCCGCCCAAGAAGTAGCCGCTGATCGAGCTGCTACAACCGCATTACGAAAATCTTTGCGAGAAGATAGGCATACGTTGGCAACAACTTCTTTTTGCTTATCGTGTATGGAGTAATAT
>Ga0315903_10001268_pt1 | contig 38142 bp, 50 predicted proteins | sample LakEriMetagenome_7_FD_203524 | JGI IMG/M metagenome (GOLD analysis project Ga0315903, IMG submission 203524) | Freshwater fungal communities from buoy surface, Lake Erie, Ohio, United States - Buoy 2 MA119 | ecosystem: Environmental > Aquatic > Freshwater > Lake | place: USA: Lake Erie, Ohio... | reverse complement strand
ACAGCGATTCTATAACTCTAGCATTTGCCAACTCACGTGCTAGATTGCGCATGATGACCTTGTACCAAATTGCACAAAGCCACAGTGGCATTGTGGTTGGCACAGGCAATCGAGTAGAAGACTTTGGCGTGGGTTTCTTTACCAAGTATGGTGATGGTGGCGTGGATATTTCACCCATTGGCGACTGCATGAAAACTGCTGTTTGGGACATGGGACGAGAATTTGGCCTGCCCCAAGAGATCATTGATGCTGCACCCACTGACGGACTCTGGGATGATGGACGTACCGACGAGGGGCAACTGGGCATGACCTATCCTGAACTGGAATTGGCCATGGACCAAGACACATACTCAGAACTTGAGCTGTACGCTACTGGTCCTGAAAAGAAAAAACTCAAACAATATCGAGCAATTCGAGCTAGAAATCTGCACAAGATGGAACCAATTCCTGTGTGCCGAATCTCTGAGTAAACCGCGCCGTTTACTCCAAAACGGCACCATTTTGGCCCGGTCTTTGCCCGGTTCTGCAACCATCGAGTAAGTAAAACTACCATGAAAGCACAAGTAAACTACATTAGCGATCAACTCGCAATCTGGAGTTCAAGAGCCTTCCGAGTCCTAGGACTTTGGATTGTGGCCTTGGCCGTGATTGCTGTGAGCAATCACAAACTCAACGAACTCCGCTCAGGCGTGGAAGCCATGCCTGCTGGTTACGTGACGGCTCAAGAAAAAATTCGATCCTTGGATTGCCTAACACGCAATATCTACTGGGAAGCTGCTTCGGAGCCTTTTGAAGGCAAGGTTGCTGTGGCTCAGGTCACAATGAACCGTGTGGCCTCTGGCAAGTTTGGAGATTCAGTGTGCGGTGTGATCTATCAAAAAAACGTATTCTACGAAAAAGTAATCTGCCAGTTCAGCTGGGTGTGTGAAAACACCCATAAAACTCGACCCATACACCCGCCCTTGTGGGCTGAATCTGAACTAGTGGCCAAAAAGGTCTTGCTAGAAAACTTTAGACTGCCGGGTTTAAAAGGCGCACTTTATTATCACGCAGATTATGTCAGCCCAGGCTGGCAAAAACCCAAAATTGACAAAATTGGTCGTCACATTTTTTACGGAGAGCGTTAATGCCTTTTAATCTTCCTATTGCAATTGTTGCTGTTCGTGACTACCTGGCCAACAGTCTGGCTCGATTGAGTGCAGACACTCTGGGTTGGTTGGCAGCTATTGTTTTGCATTGTGCCACACTGCCCAGTTTCCTGGCCTTGATGACTGGGTTGTCGGACCGAACACCAAGCCTAGACATCATACTGTTTCTCTGGAGTGGACTGGTGCTGTTGTTCATGCGAGCTGTGGTACTGAAAGACATGCTCAACATTATCACCATTGGTTTTGGATTCATGCTACAAGCTGGATTCATGGCCCTGCTGCTGTTTAAATGATAAATCTTCAAAAAAAATATTCTTGGGTTAACCAACAAGATTATGAAGATGTGGCAGGAATTGATTGGCCGTCGTATAAAACATTTTGTCAGCACACTGAGGTCAAAGAAGCAATATATCAAGAACTTGATTCAATGCTGGCACCACCCCAAAAATTTACCCATCCAAGTTTTTGTGTGTTACCTTTTTATGGTTCAGAACTGCCAAACAACATTCCATGCTGTTTGATTAAAGGGAGTAATTTTGATCAGGTTAGACAAGAAATGTTGTTGGGAAAACGACCAGAAGCTTGTGCCAAGTGTTGGCATCTTGAAGATAACGGGATAGTGAGTGATAGGATCTTAAAGAACTCAACATTAGATTTTTATCTAAACAAAAACATACACGAAATATTTCAAGATTGTCAAAACGGACACTACGAAACCATACACTATAAGATAGATACCAGTAATACCTGTAATGCTACTTGTATGACTTGCAACGAAAATTCAAGTACAGCCTGGGCTAAACTAAAACAAAAAAACAATGTGGCCATCAAGCGTAGAGCATGGAGAATAAGCCAATCAACGTTGAAAGAAAAAATCAATTTTCACTCAGCCAAGTCTATAATTTTTCGTGGTGGCGAACCTTTTCTTAGTGAAACTAACTTTAATATTCTTGAAAAGTTAATAGAGCATGGCAATCACAATTGCTTTATTTCGTTTGTGACGAACGGTAGTTTTAAACTATCAAAACATCAGAAACAAATTTTAAAACACTTTGACAAGTTGAATTTTTGTTTCAGTATAGATGGAACAGGACCGGTATTTGAATACCTACGATACCCGTTACAGTTTGCTCAAATCAAACAGAACATTCAGTATTGCAAGGACAACAACATTGATGTAAGTGTCAGTTACACTCTGAGTAATATTAATTTGCTATATCATTCAAGAACTGTAGACTGGTTTAAAGAACAAAATCTTTCGTATCTACTAAATCCTGTCTACGAACCAAGTCATTTTAGTCCAGGTGCTTTGCCCCAACAGATCAAAAAATACATACATCAACGCTACAACCATCCAGACATTGAGCAATATCTGCTGACCCATTCATCACAAGATGACTCCTATTTCCAAAAATCACTAGAGGAAATAGCCAAACAAAACACCTGGAAAAATATACAACTAAAGTATTATCTCCCGGAATTGGCATCAATGCTTGACCATTAAATTGCGATCTGCTATAATAAAGCATGATTAAGATTTCACAGGGTCCAACCCACAAAACGCTCAAGCCAAATGATCCAAATTTTTCATTCAGCCCTGACGGCATCAAAATAGTGCCACGTGCCAGTTTTGAAATTAGTGAAAAGTGTCCGTCAGAATATCAAAAGATTTTGTATGAATGCTGGGGCAACGGTTGGATCCGTCCTGTGGCTCACATGCGTGATGAAGAACTCACTTGGGAATTATTGAAATATGAAACTCTGCCCCGACTGTGATGATCGAGCCTTGTGCTGTGATCACTGTGCCTACTTCAACTTCAATGGGGATGAGAGCGGTGCCTACACTGGTAACGGGTGGTGCCGCTTGCACAAGCGAGCAGAAGATCCTGGCAGTCTCTGTGACGAGTATTTTTGTTTTGAACTACTAGCAAAGGACGCACCCAATGTCGATGCATCTACACCATCCCAGTCTTAGTCTCAACGGCCGCAAAAAAGGCCGGGTCAAGTTTCGCAACGCCGAAGAGGCAAAAAAAGCCCGCGAGCTTGATGCTTCATGGAAAGAACTGCAAAAGAAGTGGGAAGTGGACGCTGACGAGAAGAAGCGTCGACGTGCTATGAAAGCAGAAACTTTGGTTTACAAATTGGCCGCGCCTGCAGGTCGTAGCACCACACATCATATTCCCAGCGTCAACACCGGCGGCACGGCTACCATGGCACCACCCAAAGTTTACACTGGCACCAAGGTCAAAGGTATCGCCACCATGCACAAGTCAAATGCTGTGCCGGTGTTTTCAGACGAAGAAGCCATTGAAATTTCCCGGATGCGTCGCGGATAATTATGATCTCTGCCAGTGTTCAACTGAATCATCCAAAACAACGCAACAAGTGGATTGACGAAAGTCCAATTAATGTGTGGCTGTTGGCCAATGTGGGTGTGCATGCTGAATTTAGAGACCTGGTAGATGAATCGCGTCCTTGGCATGTGGATCATGAACGAGATTATCTCAAGTATCATTTTGCTAGAGAACAAGATGCTATGATGTTTGCATTGAAGTGGAAATGAAAGTTTTATTATAAAAGGTAAAATATGACAAGAGACGAAGTAAAGACAATTCTATTGAAAATTGCCAAAGAAAAATATGAGTTAGACATTGACAACTTTGCAGAAGATGCACCTCTTGCAGATCTGCAAAATATCAATCCCAAAATTGATTCACTGTCTGTGATTGAAATGATATTTGACGTTGAAGATGAACTTGGCATCAAAGTCAACACCGCTGACATGAGTCAGCCAGCCAACTTGGCAGAAATTATTGACGGGTTGGTCGAGGCTGTGAACAATCCAGCCAATCATGTTAAAAAATGATTTGGCAAGGAGATCCTACTAGAACCAAACAGGTTCTCTCAATCCAATTGATTGTTGCGGTGCTGGGCATACCTGTATTGGTAGTTCAATGGCATTGGTTGTACGCAATATATCTGGTGTTCTTTTACAGTTTTTTATTGTTCATCTCACACCACGCTGGATTGCATAGATACTTCTCACATCGCAGTTACACAGTTACCCCGTTCTGGCATGCGTTTTTGAGTGTGAGTTCTTGTTTGGCCTGTTTTGGATCGCCGGTTGGTTATTCCATCATTCACCGAGCACATCATGTACACACAGACACTGCACAAGATCCACATGCTCCAGACATTGGATTTCTCAATGTGATATTATTCAATTGGAACTTGTCCAATCTCAGCATGTGGGATGGTGTTAGAGATCTCAGAGATCCTTGGATGAAGTTCACTCACAACTACTATGCATTGATTATTTTGACATTTGTATTGGTGCTATTGGCCATTGACCCCTTATTGTTTTTGTGCTATAGTATTGCTAACGCAGGAGCATTGTTGGCCATGGGTTTTGTGAACACCGTGTGCCATACTCAGAGTTTGACCACCTATCGCAATCATGCCACAAAGGACACCAGTTCAAATAGCTATCTGGCCCTGGTCATTGGAGAATGGCACAACAATCATCATGCCCGTCCACGACAATGGAATCAACGTGAGCGATGGTGGGAAGTTGACTATGCGGCACAATTTATTCGACTGATCAAAACATGAATAGAGTAGTTATTACAGGAGTGGGTTGCATTACCCCGCTGGGCAATAGTTATGATCAGGTTGTTGCTGCCATGTATGCCGGTACATCGGGGATCAAGTTCAGTGACACTCTCCAGACCAACACTGCTAGAGTCGAACTAGGACACAGCAACATCAATGATCAATTTGATCGCTATGACACCGCGGCCACAAGTTTGTTTGCTCGCGCCACCATGCTGGCATACCAACAAGCAAAAGCAGATGCAAAAACCAATGTGGATGGTGTTTATATTGGTACTGGCGCAGGTGCTGCCTACGAAGTGAACAATTCAATTCTTGAATTTCACGAAAAGGGACGAGTGCGTCCAAACAGTTTAGTATCTTCAATGAACAGTGGTGCAGCCAGTTTTATTGCATCAAAAGACAACATCACAGGGCCTGTATTCACGCACACAGCAGCCTGTGCTTCCAGCAGTGTGTCTATTGGCGAAGCATACAAAGCCATCAAACATGGCGAAGCAACCACAATGGCAGCCGGCGGTGCTGAATTTTGCCTCAGTCCTATTCTAGTAGACCAATGGCGAGCCATGCGGGCCCTGGGCACAAAGTCTGCACCATTCAGTTCCACAAGAGATGGCATCATCTTGGGCGAAGGCAGTGTTGTTTATATTCTAGAAAGTTTGGATCATGCGCTGGCTCGAAATGCTGTGATACATGCAGAAATTGTAGGATATGGTATCAGTTGTGGCAGCGAAACTCTAACCAAGCCCAGTGAACAAGGCCAGATTGCTGCCATGCAATCAGCACTACGCGGCATTGATTCGACTCGTGTGACCTACATTAATGCACATGGCACCGGCACACCTGTTGGAGACTTGGTTGAATTAAGTAGCATACAACAAGTATTTGGCAGTGGCGTCCCCATCAGTTCAACCAAGGCACTGCACGGGCACTTGTTGGGCAACTCTGGAGCCATGGAACTGCTGGCTTGTTTGGCTGTGCTTAAAACAAATCAAGTTATTCCCAATTGGAACCTAACTGATCCTGATGCTGCAATTCCTCAAGGTGTGTACTTGCCAACTGAGATTGTTGAGCATGAACAAGATGTGTGTTTGAACAATAGCTTTGCATTTGGCGGCACTAATGTTGTGTTGGCCCTGACAAAATAAAAAACTTGCGTGTGTTGAGGTGGCAATGATTAAAAAACGTTTATTAACCTTTAAAGGAGATAGTGAAATGGGTGGTATGTGGGAAAAAGATGAGGTGGTGCGCTTGCTCAAAGGTGTGCCCGGCACACAATATCAAGAAGGTGACGACCAAGTCAAAGAACAGATCCGTTCATGGGTCAGGGGTCTGCTGACCAATAGTGAAATTAACGTGACGTTTACCAAAGCAGATGGCACTGAGCGTGAAATGCTGTGTACCCTGGACAGTTCTAGAATTCCAGTTAGTGTAACAAAGCCAGTAACACTGACCACAAGTACCGCACCGGTGGATGGCATTGTGCGTGAAAGCAAACGGCCCCGAAAAGAACCTGACCCGCACAGTATTCGAGTGTTTGATGTAGAAAAACAAGAGTGGCGCAGTTTCCGTTTTGACCGGCTCAAAAAGGTCACTGCTACCCTGAATTTTCAATAAGTAATACTCAATGGCCAAAGAAGATATTATTAACATGGAAGGACGGGTAGAAGAAGTATTGCCGGCCACCATGTTTCGGGTGAAACTAGACACCGTTGATAATCTAGTTCTAGCTCATCTAAGCGGGCGTATGCGTCAAAACAACATCAAAGTTCTGCTGGGAGATCGGGTAGAAATGGAGTTCTCACCTTACGATCTTACCAAGGGACGTATTACTCGTCGCAAATAAATACAAGATGAAACTACGTGACCACATCAATCTTGTAGAAGCAAGCACTCGTCCAGCAAAACTGGAAACTACACCTTTACCTTACGGCGAACGAGACCTTGAGCCAGTGCTGAGTAAAGAAAGTTTAGAATATCATTATGGACATTTGGCCAAGGGTTATGCCAAGCGTTACAACGCAGGAGAAGGTAATGCGGATTTTAATCGTGCTGGTAGTTTTCTACACAATAAGTTTTTCCCCCAACTTCGTGCTCCTAAAGGTGCCAACAAACCCCGTGGTGCAGTACTTGCGCTGATTGAAGAAAATTTCAAAACATGGGAAGATTTCAAAGAAGAGTTCAAACTGGTTGCAATGAAGATCCAAGGGTCGGGTTGGGTTTACTTGAGCACTGGCGGCGACATCAAGACCATTGCCAACCATGCTGTGCGCACAGATATCTGTGTGTTGGTAGACTGGTGGGAACATGTTTGGGCCACTGATTACCAATGGGACAAAGAACGGTACCTAGACAATATCTGGAAGATAATTGACTGGGACGTTTGCAACGAAAGACTATAATGAAACTAGAATCAGGTGCTGTGGATAAACTTCGTGAAATTCTTGCTGAAGAAAACAATCCCAATATCAAGTTGCGTGTGTTTGTGCAAGGTGGTGGCTGCTCAGGATTCAGTTACGGCTTCACACTAGATGAAATGCAAAACGAAGACGACTTTGATTTTGCCTATGAAGATGTAAAGGTACTAGTTGATTCCATGAGCATGCAATATCTACAAGGCTCTTCCATTGACTACAAAGAAGATTTAATGGGGGCCAGTTTTGTAATCAACAATCCCCAGGCCCAGACCACATGCGGGTGCGGATCTAGCTTCTCAGTTTAGCACGGTTGTTGGGATTCAGATACCACGCCTTGTATTGGCGTATAACTTCACTGCTTTTAGCATATTCAGGTACAGCACTATCTCCTTCTAAGATATAAAGGAAAAGTGGAACGTTGGGTATCATTTTATTATAATATTCAGCATTTTTACTGACCTGCACAAACACCATATCTTTTTGTGACTCATCGAGTGCGTGAAATTTTCGTGTGAGCTCTTCTATAGTAAACATGTTACTCCTTGTAATCAATAGTAGTGGTCTTTTTCATTTTCTTTACAATGTAACCAATGGCTTTGTTGATTGGTAGACCCGCAGTTACAACCAACCATCCTCCAATACCAAACGGAACATCATGCCCAGCACGTCGGGCAATTTCTTTAGAGAATGCGCCCCCGATTATTCTGGCCAATAATATCCATCCTTGTTGACTGATTTTTTGTTGTTCATTGTATGTTTTCCAGAACAACAATCTAGTCAACACAGGACGTCCTTGTCCCTTGACCAGTTTTACTAGTACGTCGGCCCAAGCACGGTAGCCACGATAAGACACAAAATCGTTTTGGAATAACCATAAACCATAGGCTTGATCGTATTCAAATATTTTTTGTTCCATATAGCCAAGTTCGTACAATGCCGTACAAATCACTTTGCCACCTCCGCCTCCACCGCCACCATCATATCCACCTGATTCGCCACCAGAATTGGTCACATCACCTGCTTGTGTTTCTTCGACCCCGCTACGAGGGTTGACACCAAATTGTCCAGTAACATCCACAAACTGAGGAGTTTGAGATCCGTTGACTGGTATCCATGCTCCGCCTTGTTTGATATACACAGACTTGACATTGTTCCAGATACCGTTGGCCTTGACATAGGTTTCGTTTACTGGATTAAATTCTCCGTTTGCATGAACAAAAATACCAGATACGTCAAACTCAAACACAGCATAACCAGTAGTGCCATCGCCTCCGTTGCGAGCTCCACCTATTCCTGCGCGGCGCCAGTAGGGATTGTCACGTCCACCAGGATCTTGTCCAACAGGATTTTCCGTGCTTGAACCTGAAGACAACCCAAATGATCCAGCAAAGCCTCCTTGGTCTCCACCAGGACATGTGCCACCTTGGCCGCCGCCAAGCCCACCACCTCCACCACCCCCACCACCTCCGTCTGCGGCTTTGTTAGTTCCGTTTTGCCCGGCATTTTGACCAGGTGCGGCCTGGCCATTGGGCCCAGGGGCCGAACCACCCGTGGCCGCGCCAGAATTGCCACCGCCACCTCCGCCGCCGCCGCCGGCAGCAAATGCAATGGGATTGGAGTTCAATACAACCACTGTGGCACCGCCACCACCGCCACCTGCTCCAGAAGATCCTGCAGGTCCAGAATTACCACCCCTTGCACCGCTGTAACTGTCTCCACCGTCAATGGTCAATGCCACTGCTCCGGGGCCGCCTGTATTAGTGCCCACTATTCTGATGGTATGATTGCCAGCTGGAACTTCAAATCCCACATAAAAAGGGCTGGTAAAACTGTCACATCGAAAGAAATACTCACCATCAACAAAAAATTCAGCAGAATTGTCAGCGGCCGCAGTAAATTGATAATTTTTAGTGGTAGGAAAATTTACAACATATTCACGAACAAAGTCACGGGCACTAGTTGGATTGGTCCAGATACCGTATGTGTTCAAAAATGTGCAGTAGGCTGAATTAAATTGTGGGTATACTTCTGGCGAAGTGGCTGCGTCTCTAGTGTTGAAATAAAAATCAGTTACAAAACTGGCTCCAGCTGAACCGCCTGCTGCGTTGCTGGCACCGCTCTGTCCGCCTGTACCTTTTCCACCCACAGCAAGGTCTATCACATCGCCTTCGTTGACTACAAAATTTATTGTTGCAAATCCAGCGCCGCCGCCGTAGCCTCCGGGGGCACTGTCACTACCGCCACCACCGCCACCACCTCCCCAGAGATAAGCGGTGGCTGGCACGTTATTGCCTTGTGCCCAGACAATTCGCTGTAGGCTACCTGTATATCCAGCTGGTCTTACTACTATTGGCATGTTGAATTAAATTTGATACCAAATGTCACCATCTTGGCCACCACTTGGATTTGCAGTACTTACATATCTTGTGCCACGACCATTAGAATCAGAGGCAAATGCTATGGTCATATTAGACCCCAAACTACCGCCGCCGGTTAGTCCACTACCTAAAGTAATAGTGGTTGCTGATGCAGCTGCACCTAGATTGACCCTGGCATCAGTAGGATTACTAGCACCGGTGCCACCGTCAGCTACTGCAATGTCAGTGACCCCTGTTATGGTACCACTGGTGATATTTACTCCACTGGCGTTGAGCACAGTAATACCAGTCAATGTGCCGCCTGTTATGCCCACTGCGTTTGCAGACTGAACTGCTATAGAACCCAGGCCAAGATTGTTTCTTGCTACAATAGCATCACTGGCACCTGTACCACCAGATACCACTGCAATGGGTTGTACTCCTGTAATTATACCTCCAGTGATGTTTACTGCACTGGCATTTTGTGTGGCAATTGAACCCAGTCCAATGTTGGTTCTTGCCAAGGCTTCCGTAGAAGCTCCGGTGCCACCAGATGCTACTGGCAACGGGCTGGTCAACCCTGACATTGTTCCGCCAGTGATTGCCACACTATCCATGGTACCACCAGTAAATGCCACATTGCTGGTGTTCATCACAGCAATGTTGCCCAGTTGTAATCCTGCCCTAGCGCCTGCTGTGGTTGAGCCGCCTGTACCACCATCAGCCACTGCCAGCGGACTAATGCCAGTGATTGTGCCGCCTGTGATGGCCACAGCGTTGGCGTTTTGTTTACTCATAGTAGGAAGAGCATTGGCGTAGTCAGTTACATATCTTGTGGTAGCCAATTGAGTACTACTCACAGCAATTGATGCTGTGGGTGCAGTGGGCACACCAGTAAATGCAGGGCTGATTTTTTCACCCTGCACAAAACCAGTGGTAGCCAATGTAGCACTGTTATCATTGTAAGCAGCGGTGGGTGCAGTAGGAGTTCCAGTAAGAACAATATTGGCTCGCAGGTTTTGTACAAATTCAGTGGTAGCCAACTGAGTGCTTGTTGTTCCGCCTGCTGCTGTGGGCGCCGTGGGCACTCCTACAAATATTGGACTGTTGGTTACAAAAGCAGTGCTGGCAATTTGTGTGGTTGCTGTGCCTGGAGCCGCTGTGGGAGTTAACGGTGTTCCTGAAAATTCTGGACTCTGACTTACAAAAGCAGTGGTAGCAATCTGCGTGGTAGAAGTACCAGCTGTGGCTGTGGGTGCAGTGGGCACACCTGTAAACTGTGGACTATTGGATACAAAAGCAGTGGTAGCAATTTGCGTGGTAGCGGTTCCAATACCAGCAGTGGGTGCAGTGGGCACACCTGTGAATGCAGGACTGATTTTTTGCAGTTGTACATAAGCCTGTGTGGCCAAAGGCAACCAAGTATCAGTACTACTATAGGTAGAAATTTCATCTGTGTCGCTGTTGTACCAAAGTTGCCCTAATACCGGCTGGTTTGGCGCTGTGGAGTTGGCAAAATTTTCCAGCAAAAACACATAGTTTTCATTCTCGTAGGTGCCGTAATCTGTTAAAGCTCTTCCTACTAGGTAAAGATCTGTGGCTGTGGTATTAACTGTGCCGTCTGCGACCACAGCTACAATTTGCCCACGGGTGTTGTTGATAATATATGACATCAATTGCTCCGAATTGCAGTATTTAGCACAGGATCAGCTGTGTGAGCACCACCTGCATGGATTGGTAAATACAGTACTAGGACTCTCAAAATGACACAGCAAGTAATTGACGTAGGCAATGTAGCCAATGACGGGCAGGGCGATCCTCTGCGAACAGCGTTTACCAAAACCAACGACAACTTCACAGAACTCTACAACATTGGTGGTATTACAGGTATTGCCAACGGCACATCCAACATTAGTATTGTGGAAGACGGCACAGTAAGTATCAGCTCTGCTAACGTGGCCAATGTGTTTGTGGTATCGGGCACCGGTGCTACAAATCTGGGACTGCTTGTTAGTAACAATATTTCTGCTACTGGCAACGTAACGGTGGGCGGATTGTATTTTGGCAACGGAAGCCAACTCTCGGGCGTTATATCCAGTGCTCCGGCAGCACTGATCACAGGCAGCACACTCAGTGCCAACGTAACCTCTTCTAGCTTGACTTCAGTTGGTATATTGACCAGCGTCAGCGTCACAGGCAACGTGCAAGGTGGCAACTTGAGAACAGCCGGTACAATCAGTGCATCTGGTAATATTCTAGGACAAAACATCAGTACAGTGGGCGATTTGGCGGCCACTGGCAACGTCACAGGCGGAAACGTCACTACCACGGGGCAACTGAGCGTGACTGGTAATATCACCAGCGGTGGAACAGTCACTGCCAATGCCTTTGTGGGCAATGGTGCTGGACTCACTGGCTTTGTGGTCAGTTCCAATGCAGCTCTTTTGACCGGCAGTTTACTGGCGGCCAACGTAGTCAACAGCTCGTTACAAACGGTGGGCAACCTCAGCAGTTTAGTGGTCAGTAATGCCCTGGGTGGTAGTGGTAGTATCACCGCCAATGCATTGACTCTTGGTACGACTATTGATGTTACAGGCAACGTCACAGGTGGCAACATCAACACAGGTGGCAAAGTAGTGGCCACCAGCGATGGTTCATTTGGTGGCGATGTTATTGCAGTAAACTTTACTGGCAACGTTGTGAGTGGTAACCTTACTATCAATCAGATAAATGCTAACACTTTGGTCACAACCAACCTGTTGAGTGCCACGGGCAACATCACAGGAGCCAATGTCAATGCTGGCAACTTGAGTGCAACAGGCAATGTCACAGCCAATGCTTTTGTGGGCAACATAGCCACAGCATCTCAACCAGCAATTACCACTATTGGTACATTAGGCTCGCTCACAGTCACAGCCAACATCACAGGTGGCAATATCAACACTGGCGGTATAGTCAGCGCCGCAGGTAACATCTCAGGATTAAACCTGGGCACCACAGGTGTTATCAATGGTGCTTCGTTGAGTGTGAGTGGTAACATCACAGGCGGTAACGTCCTGGGTGGAGCCAACGTCAATGCTACTACCCTGACAGGTACCACAGCAGTTCTTAGTGGTAACATCACAGGTGGCAACTTGCTTACAGGTGGATTGATATCTGCGGCAGGAACAATAAATGCTGGCGCCGCAACCATTGCCGGCAACTTGATTGCTTCAGGCACAGTTGGCTATATCAATGCTACCACAGTGGCAATTACAGATCCTATTCTCAGCCTGGGTCGTGGAGCCAACAACGGTTCGTTAGGCAGTGCCACAACCACAGATGTTGGCAGTCAGCTTTACTACTACGACACATCAGAAAAATCTGCATTTATTGGGTATCAATTATCAACTGGCAACATAGTAGTGGCCAAACAAGTTTCAATATCCGGCGAACTTGTGACGGTGAACACTTATGGTAACTTGGTTGCAGGAACCTTGCTGGCCCAGGGCATTGTGAGTGCAGTTGGCAACATTGTTACCACTGCAAACGTAAGTGGTGGTAACGTGATTGCCACAGCAGTTTTGAGCACAACAGTTAGTGCAAGTGGCAACATCACAGGTGGCAACATCTTGGGCGGGGCCAATGTCAATGCCACCACACACACAGGTACCACGGTATCAGTAAGTGGCAATGTGAATGGTGGAAATATCATCAGTGCCGCGGCGCTGTCAGCCACGTCCTTGGCTATTTCTGGCAACACAGCCACAGTTACTTCAGCAGGCTATACAATTGGCTACAGAGATTTACCACAGTTGACATCATTTGGCACACTGGCCACTACAGACGGTGGCAAGCACTATTTTGGATCAGGTACTATCACAATTCCAACCAATGCCAGTGTGTCATTGCCAATAGGCACTGCAATTCTTGTTATTGCCAGTTCAACCACAACAATCAACACAGGCAGTGTAACTTTGATCTGGGCTGGTGTGGGCACCACAGGTTCTAGAACCCTGGCAACGTATGGCCAAGCCAGTTTGATCAAAGTGGGCACAGATACCTGGTACATTTCCGGAACAGGAATTTCATAATGAGTGGTATCATGGTGGCCATGAGTTCACTGTTGCCCGCAGTGAACTACCAAAATGGTTTGTATAATACCTCGTATGGCGTGGACCTATCACCTATAAACGTTGGCACACAGAGCTCGTTTAATGGCTCATTTTCGTTGACTTATCAGTGGATTGGTTACTACAGACCAGCGTCATCCAGTGCAATTCAATTGGGCGCTGTATGCAACTATCAAGAGTACTATTATTATTTTGGCAGTGACACTCCCTACAACTGGGGCGGAGGTGGCAACAGCACCTGTTATATCTGGACCGGTAACACCGCCAAGTCAGGTTTTAATGCCGGCAACGCCACAGCAACTATTGTCAATGGCACCGGCGGCAGCAACTTTACTGCCACAGCCAACTCAAATGTGCCCTTGAGAATTCAATGGTCAACGGTGTTGCCATATGATGATGGCGGTTTTATAGAGTATTTTGCCGAAAGCAATTTTACTTTTACCATTGGCGGTACCAGTTCAATATCTGGTCGTATATTTTACAACAGCCTGACCAATGGATTCTAACCCCCGAATAAATATCACAAAGGCACAATAACAATGGCACAACCAGTTTGGAACACACCAGCAGGCAGTTTAGGAGTAGTACCTGAAAGTGTATTCTACCAGCAGACTTTGTTGGCCTACGACCCTGATGGTGGTGATGTATACTATGCAGTGATTGCCGGCAGCTTGCCCGAAGGTATTCAATGCACTGCCAATGGTCTAATTGTGGGTACTCCATTGGCAGTGGCCAGTCTGCAAGGTGTGCCCACCGCAGTAAACCAAGACATCACTAGCAAATTCACTGTGCGAGCCTATACTGAAACAGTGGATGAACAAGTGGATCGCATACGCGACCGCACATTCACGCTGACAATAACCGGCAATGACATACCTGAATTTACCACACCTGCTGGCAGTCTTGGCACGTTCTATGATGGCGATCAATTGAATATACAAATTGAGTATACCAACTCAGATCCAGATGAAAATGTCACTGTGACCTTGGTGGGTGGCGAGTTGCCTGGCGGTATTACTGTGAGTTCTACTGGATTGATTTCAGGTTACATACAACCTGCTGCCAATGTCAACGAGACACCAGGGTACGATCAGACTCCAATTTATACATTGCCCTATGACTTTTTGGTATCAGCGATTAGTAAAAACTATCAGTTTACGCTGCAAGTGACTGATGGCAAAACCAGCAATCTACGCACGTTTTATTTCTTTGTGTATGATCGTGGAACGCTTACAGCAGACACCACAGAAATCACTGCTGACTCAACCATAGTCACCGCTGACGAAACTACCGAACGTAGACCTTTCATAGTAAACGCTGACCCCAGTGATCTGGGCACTGTTCGCGGCGACAATTATTTTGCCTATCAGTTTATTGGCAATGACTATGACACGCCGGTATTGAAATATGCTATAAGTGTCAATGAAGGCTCGGGCCTGCCACCTGGCCTGTCACTGGATCCCAACTCAGGGTTTTATTATGGCTATGTGCCTGACCAAGGCGTTACAGAAGTTGAGTACAGTTTCAATGTTGTGACCTATCAAGCAGACTTTGTGGGCACACCAATTTCTTGTACTGCTACTACATTTGGTACCAATATTATCACCTGCGACAGTACCGCACAAATTGAAACAGCACAACCTATTGTGTTTACTGGCACAGGATTTGGCGGCGTCACTGCCAGTGCCACACAGGTGTATTATGTACTTGAAATTGTCAACAACACTCAATTCACAATTACAGATAATCTCAGTACCAATGTTGAAGTCACACTGACCACATCGGCTGGCACAATGCAGGCCAACTTGATTGTGGCGTCTGATCCTTACCCATTTACAATCACAATTTCAGGTGCAGTAGACGCTGAAGTGGTGTGGATCACACCCGAGAATCTGGGTTCTATTGAAAACGGAGACACCAGTCTCTTGGTGATTCAAGCAGAAAACACAGGTGGTCGAACTCTCAGTTACAGACTGGAATCTGGAGCCTTTAACGAGTTGCCACAGGGCCTGGAACTATTGCCCACTGGGGAGATTTCAGGACGTGTGAGTTTTAACTCATTTGCTGTGGATTTAGGATCAACTACCTTTGACCAGAATCAAACCACTTGGGACAGTTCTTTTGTGTTTACAGTAAATGCCTATGCTGAAGATACTGAACAAATTGTTTATGATGTGACGTCGGTTACTATTAACAATGGTGGATCAAGCTACAGCAGTATCAACACACCGGTATTGACATTCAGCACACCAGTGGGTGCAACAGCGGTACAGGCACAGGTGGGCAACGTAACTGTGACTGGTGGAGCTATCACTTCTGTAGAAGTAGCAGATGCAGGCGCTGGGTATACTGGCCAGGCCACACTTGTTGTGACTGAAGGATTTGGCGGAACCGGTGCGGTGTTTACACCAGTCATGCGAGCCACAGGAGTAAGAGATGTGGTGTCGGTATACAAAACATTTAGACTGAGACTGATTCGTGCCTACAACAAGCCCTATCAAAATCTCAGCATCATGGCCATGCCACCTGCTAATGATCGAGTGCTGATTGCCAGTTTGCTGGATAACCAAGATATATTTGTACCTGACTACATCTTCAGACCTGATGATCCTTATTTTGGTAAGGCTCGCCGTGTGGTGTATCAACATGCGTTTGGACTGGCACCCGAAACTTTAGAAACCTATGTCAGTGCTTTGTATGAAAATCATTACTGGAAAAATCTTGTGCTGGGGGAGATTGAAACTGCGCAGGCGGTGGATCCTGTCACGGGCGAAGTGATTTATGAAGTGGTATACAGCAGAGTTATTGATAACTTGGTCAACACTGACGGCAACAGTGTGGCCAAGATTGTGAATTTGCCTTATCCTATTGTTGATCCTGGTGACGGTAGCACAGTATTGACACAGGTGTACCCTAACAGTTTGATAAACATGCGCGATCAAATGATTGATCAAGTGGGACAAATATCTACCAAGTTACCACTGTGGATGACCAGCAAGCAAAGCAACGGACGAGTGCTGGGATTTACTCCTGCCTGGGTAATGTGTTATACCAAACCCAACCGATCAAGACAAATTGCCTATTACCTTCAAACTGAATTTGGTGAACAGTTGAATCGAGTAGACTTCAAAGTTGATCGATATGTATTAGATACAACCTTGAGTCGCAACTGGGACGCCGAGACCCAGGACTGGACTCCAGAAGCCAGTCTGACCACGTTTGATCGATTTGGTTCAGGACAGTTCCCATTCTTGGGCTATGTGGACATTGCAACCGAACTGGCCTATGCTGACGTCAACCAACAGACGCTGGCAAGTATTGCTCTCAAAGGTGGATTAGACGGACAAATTAGTCAGATCAATGGAGATACTATAATTTTTGTAAAACAAGAATATTATGAAGATTACCCCGAGGTTACAGACGCTTGGCAAGATTACAGTGTATTGTATGACGAAGGTGGGTTCTCATCAGAACTGCCCGGCGACTCGTTTGACGAAAGTGCATTGATCCCCGGCGGCACACAAGTATCATGCACCAATACCTTTACAGGTACCAATCGTATTCAAGCAGACAGCACAGTGGGCCTTGTGGTTGGCGATCCTGTGTGGTTTTCCGGCGATACATTTGGCGGGATACAAGATACCAAGCCCAGCGGACTCACACAAATTTACTACGTGACTTCGGTAGTGGGTATCACCTGCACAGCCACTGCCTCGGGCTCTGATGTCATTACCTGTGCCAGTACTACTAATTTATCCGACAATGACATTGTGTGGTTCTCGGGCACTACATTTGGTGGTATAAACACATTGAATGCCAGCAATGCTATACAGCCGTACTATGTGACCAAGGTCAATAGCACACAGTTCAAGGTCAGTCTCACACTGGGCGGCGGATTTGTAGGGTTAACTTCGGCTTCAGGTACAATGACGGTGAACACAAGATTCTTTACTGTGAGCACCAGTTCAGGTGGCACTAACACAACATTGACCACAGCGTCTGGCACCATGCTCATGAATTTTGGCAATCAACGCATGGCAATCTTTACTATCGCAGTAGATCCAGTAACCACAATAGTAACGTTGACTCCAACTACTCAAACAGCAGAAACTCAGTACGTACAGGTGGTACGTGGCAACAGTTTCTTGGGCCAACAGTTGTACTACCCAACCAGCCCTGCTCAAGGATATACTGTGGTAAACTGGATCCAGGTACCTGAATCTAACCTGGGAGAAACCACGTTTGACCAAGGATCCATGGCATTTGAAGTGCCTTTGGATATGTACGATCCAACCGATCGCTATGATAAATATCTCGTATTCCCCAAAGCCAATGTATTGGTATAACTAGGACACTTTAATGGCAAGTAACATCAACCCAAATGACATCGACGGTTCGTATCCCGTTGCAGGTCAAGACAATAATTCGCAAGGTTTTCGCGATAATTTTACCAACATCAAAACAAATTTCACATCAGCGGCCAATGAAATAACCGATCTGCAGAACAAAGTTATTTTAAAAGCTGCACTAACAGGCACAACCCTGGACAACAACATGGGCGGTGCTTTATTATATGACGCACTAATTCAAGATTTTGCAGCTCAAAAAGTTTCGCTAGGAGCTGTGTCAGGCGCAGTTTCTGTTAACTACGCCTCGGGGCACTATCAGTCACTCACAACATCGGGTGCTATCACCCTGAGTTTTATCAACTTTCCCGGTAGCGGAACCTATGGATACGTAAAATTGCAACTGGTGATATCCAATGCTGCGCACACAGTAACTTTGCCAGCTGCAGTAACACTGGGAGTGGATGGTATCCAAGGTATCAGCCCAACTCCTCCTGCTGCAGGTCCTTACACAATCACATTTACTGCTGGCACATATGAATTGGCATTTGGAACCTACAACAACGGGTCAACCATTACTATATTTGACTTGAATCGCGGCTTGACCAACTTCTCCGGCGCTGACATCACGCTAGACGATGTCACTGCCACAGGCAACATCATTGCAGGTTTTGGTGGCACCAAGTTTATGAGTGCAACAGGCAACGTGGTTGCAGGTGGTAATGTAGTGGCTGGCGGCAACGTTATTGGCGCCAATATGACCACTGTTGGATTGATCAGTGCCACAGGCAACGTAACTGGCGGCAATCTTGTGAGTACGTCAGGACAAATCAGCACAGGTGGCAATGTCACAGGTGGCAACGTGGCCGGCTTTGTTCGCCCAACATCGGGTTCAGCCAGTCAGGCACCTGTTAGATTTACATCTGGTACCAACACCAGCACCGCTGCCGCCGGTGCAATGGAATATGATGGCGTGGTGTTCTACGGCACAGCCACAGCAAGCAATCGTGGCGTACTACCAGCAGAACAATTTATTGCATTGGCCAACGACTATGTGGCCAATGATTCATCCGCAGCACAAAAAGTATTCAACTCTCCTACCAATGGCGCTATTACCTTGGATGCTACCACTACCTATCGGTTCGAAGGCGTGTATTACATCAGTCGTGCGCTGGGATCAAATAGTCACACACTCAGTACCTTGTTTGCAATAGGCGGAACGCTGACCAGTATTACCTATACTGCTGACACAACTTCTACTGCTTCTAATATTCTAGGCGCAGTCAGTAGGATCTATGGCACAAGTGCCACAGCCGTGGTAGTCACAGCAGCCAGCACAGCAACCAATGAACAAATCACCGTGATAATCAAGGGTATGGTACGTACCAATGCTGCAGGTACATTTACTCCTCAAATTCAATATTCATCAGCCCCTGGTGGTGCACCCACTATTTTGAAGAACAGTTACTTTAGAATGATCCCTGTGGGCACAAGTTCTGTGGCCAGTGTGGGCAATTGGAGTTAACCAGACTGCTTGACTCAGCTGGTTGGTTCCATGTATAATACATTATGGAACATCCTTTAATTGGTAATCTTGATGAACTCACTGTTGATGAACTCAGCACCCGAGTGAATGAACTATCAAACAAACTTTCAATAGCCACAAGATCCGGGAACGGACACTTATGCAATCAAATTCGCATGGCCTTGGAAAGTTATCGAAACAAGTACCAAGAAAAACTACAAGAAACATATCGCCGCCAAGACGAAGTGTCAGCCATCAACTTTGACAACAAAATTAATATCAAATGAATGTTAGATTACAATACGATCTAGAATTTTTAGCAGGCATCTACTACGAAGATCAACTGCAAATTAACAGTTACGATGTAAGTATGAACTTGGTTACCAAAACCAAAGATTCTGCTAGTACAAACATTGCCATGGAGCGACTCAAAGCCTTTGTATATGGCATACTGGATAGCACAGTTTTTATAAGTCAGGCCAATCAGGAACGTGCAGAGTTCTTGCAAATGATTGGGTGTAATATGACCACGTTGCCTGAAGAACCAGTTGACCAAATTATAGGCATGATGTTATACTACAAACTCAACGCTGTGATGGAAGGGCGCATGATCATAACCAGTTTGGATATTTCCAGCAGATTGGGCGATGGTGTTTGGTTTCAACATGACGATGAAGACTCTGCAGGTCCATTTGCTGACGACGGGTGGTGGCATAAATCTAACACACAACACGAAACAATTGAGTCAGAACAAGTTCCAGGAAATGTCGTCAAAGTAATATCAACTGGTTGGCATGAAATGCTATTGGATTGGCCAGAAAATACCATGCCGCCAGGCGACAACACAGTGGTATATGGAAAGTTTCCACGCAATGAAAAGTGATCATGTAGGTAGAATTATATTTGATGAAGAAGATGTGGTGGACATGGTCATGTGCGGCCAACCGCTGGGCAATCTCAACGGGTTGCTTGTACAGCCTGCAATAGATTTAGAATCTGCCGCGCTTATCTTGGAAGACATTCCTAGATTTATTGATTACGATAAACTAGCCCAAGAAACTCTTGAAGAATTTGATCATCGTTGTCGCAATACTTGGCACATGCCCGACCAGTACAAGCAGTTGGACATTGCCGAACACGTGATTTCCATGTGTGACACAGCAGAAAAACTACAGCGTGTGGGCCATGAGTTGCTGTTGTATCAAGAACGTGGCCTGTTTGATTTGCTACGCTATTTGAAATACCTTGTGGATGTCATGCGTGACAATCATGTGATTTGGGGTGTGGGTCGAGGTTCAAGCACAGCCAGTTATGTGCTGTACCTACTGGGTGTGCACCGAATTGATAGTATGTATTATGATTTAGACGTGGGCGAGTTCTTGCGTTAAATATGTTTTTAGGAGACAATTATGAGCAAAGAAGTATACAGATCAGCCAATGGCAAGCCAGTAGACATGGGCGCTTTACGTTTAAAAAACGAAAAAGTTCGTGCTGTAGGCAACATGAAGGTTAATGCTCGCGGAGATGAAATCAACGAAAACGGGCAAGTGATTAGAAAGAAAAACGAACAGGTCAACAAGCAGTATCAAAAACAAATCAAGGTCACTCGCCCCAGTTCAAAACCCAAGGAGAATGATATATGACCAAAGCGGCTTTTTCAGCCCATAGAATCAACCGCAATCAACTTCGGCCTTTAAAAGATGCAGTGATTGTCAGCGACATGAACTTTGAAGAACGCTTGAGCACCGGTGGTATTGTTCTTGTCAAAGACAACGGCAAGAGTTCTGGTATTCGTCCACGCTGGGGCCGCGTGTACGCTGTGGGTCCAGAACAAAAAGATATCAAGATAGGTACCTGGATCTGTGTAGAGCATGGTCGTTGGACTCGAGGCATTGATATCGAAGATGAAACGGGCAAGCAGACCTTGCGCAGAGTAGATCCCAAAGATATCATGATGGAGTCAGATGAGGAGCCACAAGATGTTACCTTCTCACAAGCTATTCACGTAGAAGCCAAACCCACACACATGCAACACAATTGATATGATCATAGACTGGAACGTTGACAAGGTCATTGCTGAATGTCAAAAGATGTATCGAGGTGCTACAGATCCTTATGAGACAGGGTGGAATAATTGGCCTTGCAAACAAGACCTGTATCGTGTAAAATTTGCTGTGGACGAGATGTTAAAAAACACATCGGGTTTTGCAGGTGAATCGGAATGGCTAGAACAATTGGAAAAAGAAAAAGTCTGGAAAGCATTAAAAAATGGAAATTGAAGTACAACCTAAAGACCCAAGCCGTGGGCACTTTTATGTTAGCCTTGCAAAAAGTGGATTACGAATCATAGCAGGAGTTTTTTTAATTGACGGAAACTTACTTGTTGCAGGATCATTACTGATCCTGGCAGAAGGGCTAGGCATCATTGAGGAACTGGTATGAGCAAAGGATCAAGACCACGTCCGTTGAGTATTCCCTTGGACGAACTCAACAATAGAATAGACTCAATTTTTGGCGAGAAGCCCAAGAAAGAACGCTGGATTCCGCCGCCCTTGCCCGAAGACATGCAAGGCCCAGGATCTTTTGAACGGCAATTTGGCACAACTAAACTTCCTCCTGGCCGTACATAAATGAATGAAAAAATACAACACCTAATGAAACAAGCCGGCACTGACAGCAGTGGCAAATGGATGAGCGTGGACAACGCCGAAAAATTTGCAATGCTAGTCATTGCCGCGTATAATAAAGAAGTCAAAGAATCACAACGAGAAATCAAAAGCAACCTAGGCTACAGCCGCATTGGATTAAGGAACGTATGAAAGAACTATGGGTAGAAAAGTATCGCCCCAACACAGTAGATGGTTATGTGTTTGTGGATGATGCACAGCGAGAGCAAGTAGCACAATGGATCCGAGACGGAACTATTCCGCACTTGATGCTGAGTGGATCAGCAGGTACAGGTAAAACCACACTGGCCAAACTCCTGATCAACGAACTGGGGGTGGACGAGTATGATGTGATGTATGCCAATGGATCCAAAGAAGCTCGCAAGGTTGAATGGGTAGATAAACTGATCAGTTTTTGTCAAACCATGCCGTTTGGCCAGTTCAAGGTGGTACTGATTGACGAAGCAGACTACATGAATCCCAACTCAGTACAGCCCGCGCTTCGTAACCTCATGGAAGACTACAGCCAAACAGTGAGATTTATTCTGACCTGTAACTATCCATCAAAGATTATCCCGCCCTTGCACTCACGTTGTCAAGGATTCCATATCACCAAGACAGATCACACAGAGTTCACTGCCCGTGCAGCCACTGTGCTGGTCACAGAAGGCGTGGAGTTTGATCTAGATGTGCTGGACACTTATGTCAAGGCAACGTATCCAGACCTACGCAAGTGTTTGAACTTGCTACAGCCCAACTCTGTGTCGGGCACACTGGCACCGCCCTCGGCCAGTGACAAGAGCGCACGAGACTGGAAACTGGAATGTGTGGATCTGTTCAAACACGGCCAGGTCAAACAAGCACGTACCTTGTTGTGTCAAAGTTCTGATCCTGAAGAGTCCAGCGAGATATTCACCTGGATGTACAACAATCTAGAACTGTGGGGCCGAACTCCTGAGCAACAAGATCAAGCCGTGGTGATCATTCGTGATGGCCTGGCCAAGATTCCCTTGGTCGCAGATCAAGAAATTAACCTGAGTGCCACATTAATTGAACTTGGTCAAATCACTTGAACCTGCTGTAGATCCCAACAATAGAATCACATTCTTATTGGACTGGGAACTCACCATGAAGTGCAACTTGGATTGTGGTTATTGTCCTTCAGATTTATATGGTGGACATGACAACACCACACGACATCCTCCCTTGGCAGATTGTTTAAAAACTATAGATTTTATGTTTGAGTACGCAGACATTCACATGCGTACTAAACCACAGGGTATTCGTTACGTGATATTGAACGTTTACGGGGGAGAAGCGTTGCATCATCCCAATATTGTAGAAATCCTATCAGTGTTGCGTGAACGATATCAACCTTATCAAGATCGCTGGCATTTGACCATTACCACTACTACCAATGCCATTATAGCACCGCATCGATTGGACCGAATAATTCCATTCATTGACGAGTTTACAGTAAGTTATCACAGTGAAAATACACCACAACAAAAACAACAATTCAGAAATAATCTGGAAAAGATAAAATCAGCCGGTGTTAGACAAAAATGTATTGTGATGATGCATTCTGAACCGGACCGATTTGAAGATTCTCAAACCATGATTACATGGCTAAATGAAAACAATATTAAGTATCTACCAAAGCAAATTGATCATGCGCTAGATAAAGATTTTAACTATAATCAACAGCAAGTGACTTGGTTTGAAGGACTGTATAAAAAATCCCTTGATCACGCTGTGGTGCGAGATCAAAAAAGAGATCTAGCAGATACAGGCAGAACTTGTTGCGGTGGTCGTAGTCTGTGTGCTGACCAAAATTATCGAAACCCTCAGAAGTTTGTGGCAAATAAATTTCCCGGATGGTACTGTAGTGTAAATCATTTCTTTTTGTATGTAAAACAGGTCAACGGCGAAGTATATGTCAACAAGGATTGCAAGATGAATTACGACGGTACTGTGGGACCTATTGGCAATTTAAATGATATTGAGCCAATACTTTCCAAGGCTCGCGACCCAGACAAACCTGTCATACGCTGTGCCAAAGAACGTTGCTTTTGTGGTGTTTGTGCGCCCAAGGCTGAAAACTTGAATACATATCAAACCATAATGAGGAAATATGAGATACCTAATTCTAACCTATTACACCAAACCCAACGGGCAAATTGATGAAGTAATGGCTGTGGCCCGGAGCCTAAAAACCCGTGACCACCAAACGGCAAATGTGATACTTGACTTCAAAACACTCAGTGTGTTAAAATGTAGCATGGGCGGTGTACAAGTACCTAGAGACTTTGACCGCATTGTGGAATACTATATGAAACACTATGAATCAACCATAACAAGGTTGTTTAACGAAAATGGATATGATGTCAAAGTTGAAAAACCCGAAGAGCCCAAACCTCAAGTACAACCCCAAGAAACTAATCCTAGTTGACGCTGATGGCGTACTTCTTAACTGGGAGTATGCCTTTGCCATCTGGATGGAGCAACACGGGCACGAAAAACAGCCCGGCTCAGAGTTTGTGTACGACATTGGTGAACGCTATGGCATCAGCCGTGATCAAGGCCGTAAACTGATCAAACTGTTTAACGAGTCGGCTGCCATAGGATTCTTGCCACCCTTGCGTGATGCCATGTACTATGTGAAACGACTGCATGAAGAACACGGTTACGTGTTTCACTGCATCACAAGTTTATCGACAGATGTCAACGCTCAGCGACTGCGTGAAATGAATCTTGCCAAACTGTTTGGTAAGACTGCTTTTGAATTGATTGTTTGTTTGGAAACTGGTGCTGACAAAAATCAAGCACTGGAGCCCTACCGAGACTCAGGATGCTGGTGGGTAGAAGACAAACCAGAAAATGCTGAAGTTGGGCACGAACTGGGTTTAAAAAGTATCCTAATGGAACATGGTCATAATATGAATCATGCCAACGAACAAATTCCGGTTGTTAAAAATTGGCGAGAAATCTACGCAATTATAACCGGCTAGTAAAATTGATTCCGCATAATTATCACTGGGCTGTTAACAAAACAGTGTTGTGGGACACGTCTGACAGTGAGTCCACATACCTCAAGCATCTTGCCAATCCCAAAACCAAATTGGAACTTGAGAAATTAGGCTACATTGATATGCCCATAACGTATGCATTTAATTCGCATGGTTTCAGAACAGTGGAGTTTGATCAGTCAGTAGATGCAGTGTGCTTTGGCTGTAGCTTTACCATGGGCACTGGTTTGTTTGAACATCAAACATGGCCTGCTCAACTGTCTGAGATTTCTGGTATGACCACAATTAACTTGGGTCATGCAGGAAGCAGCAACGATACCGCAGTGAGAATGGCCATGCATTATCTGCCGATATTAAAACCACAATATGCATTTTGGGTGCAGACTGATCGCCATCGGATTGAGTTACTTGATGATCAATCAAATCTATGTATTAATTTGTTAGCCAACGATCAGTCTGATGATTTGTATCATCGAGACAATTTTGTCAAACAATGGTTTGCTTCAGACAGCAATCAAAAAATACACCTTGAAAAAAATACCCGGGCATTCAGACATCTGTGCAATGAACTAGATATTATCTGCGTTGTTCTTTCACGAAATACAGTGGTGAAACTTGATCTAGCACGTGATCTAATGCATCCGGGTATTAAAAGCAACAGGGCCTTGGCTGAACAATTTGCAAAGGCTCCTGGTATTGGCGGGAAATTTACGCGATAATCACCTCCTAATCTGCGTACAATTTCAACACTGACCCAATGATCCGGTGACGCTGAACATCCCGGGCCTCTAAAGCACAAACAGAGATGCCCGGCGTGGGCATGCTTTGTAAGCGTTCACAAAGATCCAGCAAGCCGTTGTCTCCGCTATGTCGGTCAGCTTGCTCTACATCTCCTGTGATCACTATCTTGCTATTCGTCCCTATTCGAGTCATCAACATCTTGGCCTGTGCTGGTGTAGCATTTTGCATTTCGTCAGCAATAATCCATGAGTTTTTAAAGGTACGGCCGCGCATGAATGCCAGAGGCGCAATCTCCACTACCTGATCTTCTATAAGGGCTACAATGTCCTGGGCACGATAATATTCGCGCATGACATCCAATAGCGGACGAGTCCACGGTTCCATTTTGGCAACCAAGTTGCCAGGGAGGAAACCATGTTGTTCTCCCTCCACACCCACTGCCGGGCGTGTCATCACGATCCTTTCACATGCACCTTCTTTAAGGGCCTTCACGGCCGCCTGCATAGCTAGATAAGTTTTGCCCGTTCCTGCGGGTCCTACTGTGACTACTATGTGGGCATCAGGGTCTTGTAGAGCCATGACCAAGCGTTCTTGATTTCGTGTTCGAGGGATCAAGTCTATGCGTCTTTGTGACGCCTTAGGTGCCTGCTGGGTAAAGCTGATGGTGTTTTCTACTGCCTGATTCATACGTTTTGATTGTGCCTTTTGGGCTCGATTTCTGCTCAAAGTTTTCATCTCCTTGTGTCCGTATATTGGACAATCCTATTTACGGCCCAACCTCCGCAACAATAGTGAGCACTGATTTCCAATATCTACGGCATAAGTATTAGACTTTGCGGTAAAAAACAAAGCTACAAGACTCTTGTCCAGTTTGCTAAATATAACATGGACAAAGAAATCTTTAAAGACCACACAGATTACTGGCAAGTTGCTGACAACATCCGTGACATTTATCTCAGTGACGGATCATTGACCACGCTGTTGGATTTTGAACGTGTGCTGGACGAAGTGGATATCTACGCATTTAAGAACTGGGAAATTGGCGAGCTTGTGGCCGGTCCTGAAATTGGCAAATACCGTGTGAGTGCCACATTCATGTGGCCCGAAAATCTCATGCCTGACCCACGTGGTGCCCGACGCCTGCTGACATTTGACTGTGTGGTAGAGTACCTGCGTAAAGAAATAAAAATTCCTGTTAAAATTACAGATCCCTCAGATTATCGTCCTGGCACCAAAAAGGCCAAATTAATGACCAAAAAGGTATGGCTGGTAGAAATTACCATGCCCAAGGCCCTGATGAATGACATCCGTACAGGATCGGTTGAAATGCAAGACGAGGACATTGATCTAGATGAACTGGATCAGGCCTACGAACAGGATTTAGATAAAGAGGAAAATCAAAGCGATGCACAAGCTCAAGACGCTCAACAATCCCTTCAACAGCAACCAGCCGCTGCCGGCCCTGCTGTCTGAGGGACTACAGTATAAGGACCTAGATGGCATGATGAAGTCCACGATTCACGTGGACGAATTTGCGGCCAAAATGGGTGATGACGATGATATCATTGTACTGAGTTTCTTTGTGCGTGATTTGTCAGCCGCTAAAGATCTAGTGGCCTGGTTTGAAAAAGGCTATGACTTTGTACTGGACGCTGATCGTAGCCCAGGTGAAATCAAGCCGTCACGTTATCTAGTGTATCTTGAACTGCGTCGTCGTAGATCAGCCGCACAACATGTGCAAACGTTACTGGATGATTTATCAACCCTGACAGAATTTGAACCCAATCAATGGCAATTCAAATATGAAGGTCGTGATCATGAATGGTCAGAAAAGGCCTTTAGTGAACTGGTACCATTGACTCCTGATGCATACAGAGCCACACATGAAGATGATCTAAATGATGTGCGCACAGCCGCTGGCCTAAAGCCCAAACGCATACACGAAAAATTACCCGATGATGTCAAGGCGTTGCAATCAATGGCGGGAATACGATAATGAAAATCAATCAAATAATCAACGAAGGACTGGTGTTCTACGCCAAAAATCCTGATGGGACAAAAACTTATTCCTTGGTCAAAGACGCAGAACATCTGGCCAATCTTGAACAAAAATATCGCAGCGCCGAGGTGCAGAAGTTGGACTTTGCCAGGCAAGATGTTCAAGATTGGCTAGATTCACGTGGGGTAAATCTTCGTAGATTTCCACCCGGTATGGAAACTACTGTTGGGCCAAATCAAGGCAGACCCACTGATGCACCTACAAAGCCTCAAAACGTTGTGTGGAGAGCGCCTGGATACGAACCTGGCAAAGGGTCTCCGTTTGATACCAGCGGTTCAACTTTGGTAAAAAGAACTAACTTTCCGGCAAAGGATGATGTCATGGCGGAAGGCGACGGAGATCATCAAATTCGTCCTGGTATGAAGGTGTCTCAAGGAACAGTGGTCAAAGTGGATGGTAATACCGTTGTAGTAAAAACATCAAACGGTGACTTGATGACCATGAACATACACGATATAGATCAAGGTATGGCGGAAGGTGACTTGAATGAATTTGCACCTGCTGGTCGAGATCCCGGGGGCGATGATGAGGAACCTGGAGATGATCCTTACAAATATCCCAAGCCCAAAGCGTATGATCGTAGCATAGATTTCTTTGGCCGGTTTGAAGCTGATCATTTCGACGACGAAGAGTTTGACAAAGCCACTGGCGTGTTCAAAGGCTACTGGGACGATGAGGAAGGTCGAGTACAGATTGGCTATTTCAAATTTGACGATCCTGCCCGCACTGGCAGCGATGATCCTGGCATGGGCTGGTACTACGAACCACAAAATGAAAGTGTGGCAGAAGGTGACACACAGCTACAACCTGGAATGCAAGTCAAAGACGGAACTATTGTAAAAGTAGACGGAAACACTGTCACAGTAAAAACATCAAACGGTGACTTGATGACCATGAACATTCACGATGTTGACGTTGCACAAAACATGGCGGAAGGCAAGCCCAAAGAAAAAGAAGCCGACTACGGTGCAGACTATCAAGACATGGTCAGCAGAGTTAAGAAACTGGCAGGCCTTGGCCCACTAAAAACTGTATATGATCCGCAGAAGCGTGTGTACAAGAATGTGCCCAAGGCAGAACAGCCAAAAAAATGAAGCGCACCGCCAACGGAAGATCAGTAAAGGTTTTACAGGGCAGTTCTGGTCAGCCACATCCTGTTACCAACCCAATTCCCCCACAAGTTCCGGTCAAACGCACACAGGCACCACCAGTGCATCAAAGTTTTAGGTTCCGAGCACAATGAGAGCAAGCGAGTTTGTCACTGAAAAGAAGCGCATGAAGCGGTTGAAAGAACTCACATTCATGGGCATGAGTCCTTGCACCAAAGACTGTTCGGGGCATCGTGCCGGTTATCGATGGTCAAAAGCACGTGGTGGCGTCAGCACCGCAAGTCAATCCAACAGTTTCAACAAAGGTGCAGAAATAGCCAAGGCAGGTTATTAAAACATGCCTATAAAAAAGATAGTGATCCGCACAGCTGATGTGCCTGGATTTCTTTCGGTGTTTTCTTATATCAAATACCGCACAGACATTCAGCAACGTTTTCGACGACTGCCGCAACCACCCAATCAAGTACATCATGTGCGGCTGAACTATCCTGTGTCAGTTCTAGCAGAATCAGCACAACATGCACTGGAAAAATATGGCATGTATGGATGGTTGAGTAGACAAGGACGATCACGCAGTTCATACCAGTCACTGAGTCTCACTCATAATCCCAGTATCAATGACCCTGCTGTGAACGAATTGAATTCCACCCTGGGTTCAAGTTTTATCAACAATCGATCGTTTTTTTATGGCAACATCGGCACCTGGTTATCATTGCGCGGTCAATTGAAAAATTCATACTATGACAGTTACGCATTCAACCAACCCAACATAGTAACACAGAAATTCTTTGGCGATTTTCAAAAGCATTTCCGTAGAACCATGATACGGTCTCGATTGAGTGTGATTCGTGCTGGTGCTCAAGACAGTGCAAATCCTGATTATCTACTGCACAGAGATGAGCCTGTGTATGAAAATGTAAGAATTAACATTCCGCTGACAGCATCGCCCAATCATTATTTGCAGTACAACGGGGAAGATATCAATTTAGAATTGGGACAGGCCTACACCTGGGACACCAATCAACCACATCGAGTGCATGGCGTTGATCACACAGACAGAATAAATCTAGTGCTGGGATTCAGTCCTTGGTTTGATTATGACCCGGAACAACAGGCCTGGATCAGTAACGAATATTATGGCGAATGCCATCCCATTGAAATGGTTCAACAGGGTTGGGTAGCAGGCATTATAGGTACGGAAACAGCCCCTACTGGTTATTAATTTTTGGTGTAAACAAAATACAACCTGCCAAGTTCCGCCGGTTCTTTTTTGAACTCGTCTAAAGTTAAATTGTACTTTTCAGCAAACTCATTCACAATTTCAAACGTCCAAGGAAATATATCTACCCAAGGACCTGTTTTGTGTGGCAATCCTGGATTGGCACGTAAAAAGAACTTGCCTCCTTTTCGCAGCAAGTTTACACAATGCGCAAAACGCTGTTCAATTTCGTCCTTTGAGTTGAAATTGATAGAGCCCAGGGCAATAATAACATCATGACTCTCGGGCTTGACTCGGTAATCTAAAATATCTACTTCGTAGTCAGCTGCGTCGTTGTAAGGATCAATACCGATCAAGTTGTTGATGCGTCCCTTGAATGGATTGTATCCACAGCCCACGTCCAGCACTCGTTCAGGCATGAGCTTGTTTACTTGTTCTACCAGTGCCCAGCCTGAGTGATCATACTCACCTGTGCGTGGTTTCCAAATTTCAGCAAAGAAACGATGGATATATCGTTCGCTTAGATCAGCAACAATTTCTTTCAACGTTCCGCGATAGTCGCAGGGCAAACACAGTTCTGCTTCCACAGCATCTTTGAATTTGCTGTATCTAGCAGGTGTCCAAGGTAAAGTGTTGACCACAGTATCTTGTGTGATAGAAATATTTGCATACTTGGGCAAATTAAATGCTGTCTGCAAATTTTTTGTAATTAGGGCAAAAATTTTAGTGTTCATATAAAAATTTGATATATAAGTTAGATTTTACACTGTATTTAAAGGAGTCTTATGCATACACTAAAATTTCTTGCCTTGATGCTGTTTACAACCTCAGCTCTAGCATGGCAACCCACACGACCTGTTACTGTTATTTTTCCCAACGGTCCAGGTGCAGGTAATGAAATATCATTTCGTATAGTGGCCACAATTGTGGAGCGAGAAACAGGGGCAAAATTCAATCCCGAATATCGTCCCGGTGCAGATGGCAACATTGCCATCAACCACTTTGTCACTGTGCCCGCAGATGGACACACCATAAGTGTGCCTGCTTGTCAATCAAATTGGGTCACTCCTGAAATATGGTACTCTAACATGGTCAAATACAATCCCATGGATCTAGAGCCTGTGGCCAACATTGCTCGTAGTCCTTTAGCATTTTGGGCTCACCCCAAATCTGGCATCAACACTCCTGAGGAATTGATTGCGGCCATTCGCAAAAAAGAACGTGCTGTGACATTTGCCATTGGTGGTGGCGGGCACCGATTGGCTGTGGAATATCTAGTGGACAAATTAAAGGTACCCGGCGGTGATCGTGTGGAAACTGTGATGTACAAAGGCCCTGCTCAAGCCCTGCTAGATGTCCTGGGCGGGCATGTGGAATTTGGTGTTACTCCTGTGGCTGTGGGCTATCCGCATGTGCAAGCCGGCAAACTCAAGTTGATCGGCATTGCAGACACACGCCCATTGTTGGGACTAGAATCTGTGCCTTTAATGAGCAAAGCTGCGCCAGGGCTCAGCATACACGGCTGTTGGAATATTGTGTTACCTCCAGGTACACCACAGGACGTACAAAAGTGGTATGCTGACCGTTTTGTGCCTGCCATACGGTCAGCCGAGGCCGCAGAAAAGTTTCGTGAAAACATGATGTATATCACGCCTGAAGAACATTCGCCAGCAGGAGTACGTGCCGCAATGACGCAATTGCAAAAAACTTGGCAACCCATTGCTCGAAGGATCCGACCAGAATGAAATATATTTTTGTAAGTGGAGCTCCGGGCTCTAAATGGTCAAGTGTGGTCAAGAACATCTATTACAGCCCTGACGTAGATAGTTCAGACTACAGTGAGGCAAGAACATACAGACACGATGCCACAGGCCAAATGGAATTGTTGCACATGGGTGTGTACTGGGGACCGGCCATGGAATTTGGTGATCATTTTGAACACCTAGATCAGTACACCCAAGAACAGAATGAAGCAGAGTTTGATGCGCCATTTTCGGGCAAGGGTGTGCGTATTATCAAAAGTCATGTGTTTGGATATCACATAGACTATATTAAAAAAACATGGCCTGACTGCCCCATTGTGCTGGTGGATCGGTCAGATGATGCTTGTTTGGGCTGGTGGGTCAAATGTGGGGAGTTTAAAATAACATATCCTCTCTACAGAGATTACTACAGAGACCTGCGTGAAATGGCCGCTGCTATTGCTAGAGAAAATCGTGGCAATAGACAGGCTGCGCGAGACTATCCAGGTCGGGTAGTAGAAACCAATAGACAGTTGGCTAGAATTATTGGAATTCAAGCACCTGCAGATAACTATTATCAAGACTATATTGCATCTGACATAAAGGTAACAGTGATATGAAATCAAATTGGGAACTAACAAAATCAAACAGCAACTATCATTTTGATTCTCGTCGTGTGGACGGTCCACAACAGGTTGTGCAATTTCTAGGACACATAACTCCCACATGGTCTGCAGACTTGGAAAATATTGTTACCGATGCAAAACCCGCAACCTGGGCCACCCGCGGTTACAAAACTGAACACAGTGTGGTACCGTCTGCAGAACTAGAAAAAGAAGAGTACGATTTGGTAGCATCTGGCATGGGTCGGGATTTGCCTATTACACATTTTAATTGGCAGATTCCTGCAAGTCTACAGCGCATCAGCGATAGTTTTGCATTGGCAGACTGCATGAACCGCATACATGTACAGCGTCCAGGCGAAATGTGGAACCTGCACATTGATAAACTGTTCAAATGGTTTCCGGACAATCCAGAAAGGGTAATGCGAATAAGTATTCAATTGACTGACTGGCAACCAGGGCAGTTTTGGGAATACGGAAATTATCACCATAACCAATGGCTTGCCGGGGAAGTGACAGCATTTGACTGGCAAAATCTACCACACTGCACTGCCAATGCAGGATACCACCCCAGAGTGACTTTTCAAATAACTGGAATAAAAACTCCAGCAACTGACAAATTCTTAAATACTTTAAATACAAAACAACTCAAACACATCTCACAAACAAATAAAAAATACAAATGATATATTTTTATACCAATGGTCACTTGGCCTGGCTTAAAATAGCCAAGAATGCATGCTCTAGTTGGAGTCAGGTGTTCAGTGACATGGCCTGGCGTCGTGAAGATCTTTATAGCCCGTCAAAACCATTAAATGAGTTTAAATTCTTTGGGTTCTTACGAGATCCTGATGTTCGTCATAGCATGGGTGTGGCACAGTATATCTACACAGAGCATCTGGAAAGCCTATTGATTGATCCAACATATCAACGTCTATGTGCAAGTGCAGTGTTTGACGAACACAGTTACAGCATACACAGCACCATGCCTTCCCAAGTGCTCGATTCTGCCACTTGGTTTGTGATGGATCATAATCATTATGATTACGAAAACTTGGTGCGCACCTTTTTAAAATCTCACGGGATTGATCTTCCGCCCATACCCAGGCTCAACAAAAGTTTGCCACAGTTGAAAATGTTGCAAAATCAAGTGGCAGAATTAAAAAAGCAATATACCGAACAGCATGCCAAACTTGCCAAGAACTTTCTGGGCGCAGATTTAAAATTGTATCGCACAGTGATACAACAACAACATATATGGGACCAATAAACAAATGAAACAAAAGTTACTGGTGTCAGGATGTTCAATCACACACGGTGCAGAGTTGCACAACGGATTCATGCACGAAGAAAATGTCAAAAGATCCTACTCTGCTTACCTAAGTCGTGCGCTAGACACAGAACTAGTGAATGTTGCACTGAGTGGCGCTTCAAATGAATATATATTTCACAGCATCATGGACCATTTGCACACTGTGAACAATATACATTCTGTTGTTGTGATGTGGACCAGCAATGAACGACTGTATTGGAAAAATCAAAATCGACATTGGTTTGTGTTGCCACGTTGGGCCAGTAGCATGGTTGATTTAGTCAACTTTGAAATGCACAACAAGCAAGAACATGGTGCCTGGTTCACTGGTGACAGTGATCAGGTGATAAATGATCTATCTGCGGTGTACCCATTCTTGATTCAAAACTATTTTGACAGCCAGGAAATGGCAAAAAAGACTCGGAATTATCGTCAGGCGATTCAAGCACATTGTGATGCAAAACAAATAAAATTAGTGGAATTAACCATTCATGATTTAATACCGAATAAATTAATACCGCATACCAAACACCCGTCAGATTCTGAACATGAATCTATAGCCAAATTTATACTGGAGAAATACTATGAAAACACCTAAACGCATCTTGATAATGGGCCTGCCTGGTGCAGGAAAAACATACCTGGCCGAGCAACTGAAAAAGCGCCTGGAGCAATATTCACGACTGCCACAGGAAACGTCCTTGCAACCTTTTGCAGACAGTGAAATCACAGTGGGCTGGCTCAATGCCGACGAAGTGCGCCGTACCTACAACGACTGGGATTTCAGCAGGGAAGGGCGCATTAGACAAAGCCTGCGCATGCGAGAACTGGCAGACACCAGCAACACTGACTATGTAATTGTGGACTTTGTGGCTCCCTTGCCTGAAATGCGCAACAACTTTCGTGCTGACTGGGTCATATGGATGGACACCATTCGTGAAGGACGCTATGCAGATACCAATGCCATGTTTGTTGAGCCTGATGTGTATGATTTCCACATCACTGAGCAGGCAGCAGAAAAATGGGCAGACTTTGTTGCAGAGCACATTGTGGACAATCGCCGCCGACCTGTGTTTGACTGGCAGAGAGAAACTGTGCAAATGCTGGGCCGTTGGCAGCCCTGGCATGCGGGACATCGTGCTTTGTTTGAACGAGCTATCAAAAAGACCGGACAAGTTGTAATTCAAATTAGGGATTGTCAGGGCTGGCAAGGATCCAATCCCTTTGAAATTGAAAAGGTCAAGTCATTTATTCGCAGGGACCTAGACCCCCTTTATCAAGGGCAGTATGAAATTCAAGTTGTGCCCAATATTGTTAACATCACCTACGGGCGTGATGTAGGCTACAAGATTGAACAAGAAACCTTTGATCAAAAGACGCACGATATTTCGGCCACAAAAATAAGAAAAGATCTAGGTCTTGATTGATTCTACTGCTCGTAGTATTGCCAAAACCATAAGTTGGCGAATCACCGGTTCACTGGCCACTTTTGCCATCAGTTATGCTGTGCTGGGTGATTTTGCTGTGAGTGGCACCATAGCAGTCTTTCAACTGACCTTGAATACTCTGCTGTATTTTTTGCATGAACGTGTGTGGAATCGCATAGCGTGGGGTCGCAACTAAATAATGGATGTGGATTTTACACTTTTTACCTGACGCATTAATTCTCTGGTTCTGCAATATCCTGCTGTTGACAGGCATAGTGTTGACTGTTGCTGGATTTTTTGTACATCGCATTCCATTCCCGTTGCTGTGGCAATATCAGTTGCCCTTCAAAGTCCTGGGCATTGCACTTTTAGTCCTGGGAGTTTACTTCCGTGGCGGGTATGCTGTGGAAGCAGAATGGCGTGAGCGTGTGGCCGAAGTAGAAGCAAAACTACAAGCTGCCGAAGCGCAAAGTGCAAAAGAAAATGTCAAAATTGTAGAGCGAGTAGTGAAAAAAACAGAATACATCACTCGCAGAGGACAAGACATTGTTCAGTATGTTGATCGTGAAATAGTCAAGTATGACACCAAGTTTGCTCCTGGCGGCCAATGTGAAATTCCCCGAGAGTTTATTCAAGCGCACAATCGCGCAGCGGAGGCACCTCCTAAATGAGAGCCGACGAATTTGTTACAGAAAATCTGCGTGACTGGTTCAAAGAAAAATGGGTGCGCTTTGGTCCCGACGGCAAAATACGCGGTGACTGTGCCCGAGGATCTGAAAAGGAAGGCAAGCCCAAGTGTTTGCCACAGGCCAAGGCACATGCACTTGGCAAAAAAGGTCGTGCATCGGCGGCAGCTCGCAAACGCCGCCAAGACCCCAATCCCAATCGTAGAGGAGCGGCTATCAACGTGGCCACAAAGAAAAAATGAAATTTAAAGAATTAAATGAATCACAGACCTGTAGCGAATGTGGAGGCCCGGCCTTTACTGATCTACTGTTGGCCGAAAAGAAAGACGCTTGTTACTACAAGGTCAAAGCATCAGCCAAGGTATGGCCCAGTGCCTATGCATCAGGACGCTTGGTTCAGTGCCGTAAAAAAGGCGCTGATAACTATGGCAAAGGAAAGAATGAATCAGTGGAAGAAGATCTAAGTCGCAGAGGATTTTTACAAGGCTTAGGTATGGCTGCTGCCGGTGCTGCCGGACTTGGTGCTACTGGTGCCGCTCAAGCACGAGCAACTCCTGACTATCTGGCCAAAGTTGAAAGAGCCAAAGCACTAATGGCCAAAGGTCAAAGTCGTGAGCAAACTGCTAGAATTATGGGCATCAAAGGTCCTAACCCTGGTGGTACTGGACCGATGTCAGGCGACTGGGGTGCAGTTAACTATGCCGCACAAGAGATGAGAATTAAAGAAGGCATAGCGGAAGAACAGCTAGACGAAAAATGCTGGGACACACACAAACAAGTGGGCATGAAGAACAAAGGTGGCCGCCAGGTCCCCAACTGTGTGCCCAAAGAAAGCGTAGAGGAAAATGATATGAATGAATACAACCCAGAATACGATGACGAAGCTGGTATGGCCGACAACAACTTGGAAACACTACAACGTGCTGTTGAAGGCATTGACGACTTGATTCAATCCGGCGATAACTTACCAGAGTGGTGTCAAGAAAAGATTGCTGTGGCCAAGTCAATGCTGGTGGCTGTATGGGATTACATGTACAGTGAAGAAGCATCAGACGAAGTTGATCCCGAAGTTGATGCTATGTTTGAAGCCATGGAAGACCTAGTGGCAGAAATGGCTGCTAGAAATAGAGTAAGCGAAGATCTAGTATGGGAAACATTTGAAGCCATGCCCGACAATGTGTTGTACGAAACAGCAGCCTGGCGTAGAAAAGAAGGCAAAAGCGCCAAGGGTGGTTTGAACCGCAAAGGTGTTGCTTCTTATCGCAGAGAGAATCCAGGTTCAAAACTGCAAATGGCAGTGACTACTAAGCCTAGTAAGTTAAAGCCAGGAAGCAAAGCAGCCAAACGCCGTAAATCATTCTGTGCCAGAATGTCAGGTGTTAAAGGCCCAATGAAAAAGCCCAATGGCAAACCCACACGCAAAGCACTAGCCCTACGTAAATGGAACTGCTAACATGTCAAAAGAACACAGAGACCAAAAGCAAGTAAGCACACTGATTGTGCTGGGCATTGCTGTGATGTTTGTGTTGGCCATGTGTTCAGGATGTTCAACCGCGGTGCCTGTCACAGCACGGTTTCCTGATGCTCCAGGCATGTTGGCCACACAATCTTGTGCTGAACTACAAAAATTAAAAGAAGACGCTCGACTCAGTGACATCAGCCGAACTATCACAGTCAACTACAGTTCATACTATGAGTGTGCTGTAAAAACTGATGCTTGGATTGAGTGGTACAAAATACAAAAAATTATATTTGAAGGAGTTGCAAAATGAGCAGTATCTTGACAAAAGACCAACTAAAACAAATGGTCAAGAATCCCTATATCGATCAGTGGTACGAAGCCCTGGACCAATTGTTAGATGATTATGAAATCAACACTCCGCTACGTGTGGCACATTTTGTAGCACAATGCGCACATGAGTCAGGAAATTTTGTTTTCATCAAAGAAAATCTCAACTACAAGGCAGCAAGCCTACAAAAAACATTTCCCAAGTATTTCCCCACAGCTGAAT
>Ga0315903_10001267_pt1 | contig 38155 bp, 35 predicted proteins | sample LakEriMetagenome_7_FD_203524 | JGI IMG/M metagenome (GOLD analysis project Ga0315903, IMG submission 203524) | Freshwater fungal communities from buoy surface, Lake Erie, Ohio, United States - Buoy 2 MA119 | ecosystem: Environmental > Aquatic > Freshwater > Lake | place: USA: Lake Erie, Ohio... | reverse complement strand
GCACGTCAACTTGCCGGAGCTTCGTGACGATCTCTTCCGCCTTGTGTCTCTTCCTGGGCATTCCGCAGTCCTCCATCAGGCTCAAAAGCCATACTTCAGGGAGGATCACTTTTCAGGGGGCAGACCACAGCCGCCCAGGACAAGTAGCATTCTCACGCGCCATGCTCGAGCCCAGTTCGCGTCTCGACGCCGACTTGGCCGACATTCCGGATTACGTGAAACTAAAACCCGGCTATCAGTACTTCGATCAGTACCGTCAGGACTTCATCACAGGCGAGCGCGTTAAACTCGAAGAGAGCGTCGTTCAGATTCTGGGTGGTCGCTGAGGCGCACGCCACGCCCTTTACGGGGAGGGCGTGGCCCCTTTGTTCACTTGTCTGCGATCGCCCTCGTCACTATGTCGCGCATCTGCTGGGCGATGTCCGCGCCCGCGGAGGCTTCGTTGTTGACATTCTTGTAGACGACGCCGGGCTTTTGCTTCAGCCGTTCCGGCAGGTGGTTCTGATCGACGTCGGTGCGCAGGCTGAACTGGCCGTTCACGTCGACAAGCGCCTGTTGGCCGAGTTTTGAATAAAGCCAGTTCACATAGATGCGCGCGGCGTTGGGATTGGGCAGCGGATCGAGATTGGGAATGCAGATTGCAGTGTCGCTGCCCACTGCGAGCGTCATGGGCGTGGCCCCCGCGCGCAAGGCTGGCAGGACTTTTACACTATTGCTTACGGACAGAACGCCTGCGATTTCGCTCTCGCGAATGCCCGTGCCCACGAGCATGCGGCCGGAGTCGACCCACTCGGCCGCCTGCCGCTGGTCTACCGTGAAAACGATGCGTCCGCCTCTGTAGAGCCGCTGCAAATAGGAGGGCCCGAGCTCCGGCGTCTGCAGCATGAACAGGGCGAAGGCGAAGGAAAGCCCGGCCTGGCGCGGATCAAGTGAGATGATCTTTCCGTCGAACTTCGGGTTTAGCAGGTCGTCCCATGACGTAATCTCGCCTGCGACTGAGGTGTGCGCGACGCCTGGCGTGCTTGCAGGCAGATCGCCCAGCAGAATGTATTCACGTTCATTGTCGACCCACAACGGACCGCCGTCGATCCAGCCTTTCGGTTCGAGCACGTCGGCGCGCAAGAGCGGCTTCAGCGGCTGGAGCGCCTTGGAGGGCTTCAGGCGACCAACCATACCGCCGGATCCGCCGATGAGGACGTCCGCCTTCAGCACGCCCGCTTGAAGGTCGCGCAGCACGCGGGAATCGCGCTCGCTGCTGGTGTTGGCCTGGAACAGGCGGACTGCGATTCCCGGAACGTCTTTGTCGAAAGAATCCTTCCAGAACTTGCGCAAGACGTCGCCTGCAGCGCCCCACACATGCACTTGCCCTTCTTTACGGGCTGCCTCCAGCACGCGCGACCAATCCGGCGTTTGGGCTCTTACATCAGGGGCGAGCGCGCCAAGGCCCATGGAAAGCGCCCCAAGGGAAAACGTCCTGCGCGTGATCAGACCGGCCATTCGCATTACCTCCCCATGATCTTGTCGTTGATCGAAACCCGACCGTATGTATTCCGTTTTTCTGCGGCTCCTGCGTCCGGTTATCGTATGCTTTGCGTCATTCTGGCGTGCTCGCTTTAGATGGGGCGCGCTCGCGACCGGTTCATTTTTGGCCTTTGGCGTTTAGCAGATCTAGGGCGACGTCGACGATCATGTCCTCCTGCCCGCCAACCATGCGGCGCTTGCCGAGCTCAACGAGGATCTGGCGTGTGTCCACGCCATAGGTCTGCGAGGCCGTCTCCGCATGGCGCAGGAAGCTCGAATAGACGCCGGCGTAGCCCAGCGAGAGCGTCTCGCGATCAACCCGCACCGGTCGGTCCTGCAAGGGGCGCACGAGATCGTCGGCGGCGTCCATCAGCGCAAAGAGATCAGCGTTGTGCTGGAAGTGCATTAGATTGGCCACTGCGACGAAGACTTCCAGCGGGCAATTGCCGGCGCCCGCTCCCATGCCGGCAAGGGAAGCATCTACGCGATAGGCGCCGTTCTCGACCGCGACGATGGAGTTGGCAACGCCCAGTCCTAGATTATGGTGGGCGTGAATGCCGCGCTGAGTTTCTGGCTTAAGGACGTCGTTGAACGCCTTCATGCGGTCGGTGACGCCGTTCATGAGAAGTGCGCCGCCGCTGTCGGTCACATAGACGCAATGGGCGCCGTAGCTTTCCATGAGCTTTGCTTGCTTGGCGAGCTTTTCAGGCGGATTCATATGCGCCATCATTAGGAAGCCGGCGACATCCATACCTAGTTTGCGCGCGAATTCGATATGTTGTTTGGAGATGTCGGCTTCGGTGCAATGAGTGGCGATGCGCACGGATTGAACGCCAAGATCAAACGCGCGGTGCAGATCCTCCACCGTACCGATGCCCGGCAGAAGCAGAGTGGTGAGCTTCGCTCGTTTCATCGACTTTGCGGCTATTTCCAGCCAGTCCCAGTCCGTGAAGGCGCCGAAACCGTAATTGAAACTGGATCCCGACAGGCCATCGCCATGAGAGACTTCCACGGCGTCCACGCCTGCATCGTCAAGCGCCTTGCAGATTGTGGCGATCTGATCGAGCTGATAGCGATGGCGGATGGCGTGCATGCCGTCGCGTAGCGTCACGTCCTGAACGTAGATCCGCGGACCTGTGGCTGTTGGCGTCATGCCGCTGCTCCCATCGTGCGCTGGGCGATTTGCTCCGCCGTGGCGAGTGCGGCGGACGTCATAATATCGAGATTGCCGGCGTAGGCGGGCAGGTAATGGGCCGCGCCCTCGACCTCAAGGTAGACGGAGGTGCGGATGCCAGGGAACGTACCCACGCCGGGAATCGTAAGCGGATTGTTGCTACCGAAACGCTCGAATTGGATTTCTTGCTTCAGGCGATAGCCAGGCACATAGGCCTGCACTTTCGCCACCATGTCCATGACCGAGGCGCGGATCGCACCTTCATCGGTCTCCGCGGAGAGCGTGAACACGGTGTCGCGCATGATGAGCGGCGGCTCGGCCGGGTTGAGCACGATAATAGCCTTGCCCTTCGTCGCCCGCCCGAGAACCTCAAGGCCGCGCGACGTGGTCTGAGTGAACTCGTCGATGTTGGCGCGCGTGCCGGGGCCTGCGGACTTGGAGGAAATCGAGGCCACGATCTCGGCGTAATGGACCTTGGCGACTTGCGACACGGCGGCGACGATCGGAATCGTCGCCTGTCCCCCGCAAGTCACCATGTTGACGTTTTGGCTCTGCAGATGTTCGTCGATATTGATGACGGGCACCACATAGGGGCCGATGGCCGCCGGCGTGAGGTCAATCACCCGCACGCCGCGAGCGCCCAGAATTTCGTTGTGGCGCTTGTGGGCGCTTGCCGAGGTCGCGTCGAAGGCGATCCGGATGTCGGTGAAATTCTCCATCCTGATGAGCCCGTCGATGCCCTCATGGGTGGTCGGCACGCCCAGGCGTTGCGCCCGCGCGAGACCGTCGGAGTCTTTGTCGATGCCTACGAGCGCGCCGACCTTGAGATGTTTGGAATTGCGCATGATCTTGATCATCAGGTCTGTGCCGATATTGCCGGACCCGATGATCGCCACTGAAATTTTATTCCCGCTCATCGCGACTAGACTCCAAACGTCGCTGAGACAGAGCCGAAGCCGTCAACGTTCGCGACGAATTTATCTCCCGGGTTCACGGCGACCATTGGCCCAAGCGCGCCTGAGAGAATGATGTCCCCCGCCTGAAGCGGGCGTCCCGCCGCCGCCATCTTGTCGGCGAGCCAGACGGCTGCGTTCAGCGGGTTGCCCATGCAGGCGGCCCCGCTTCCCTTCGACACCTCGGCGTCGCCGCGCGTCATGCGCATCGCGCATCCCACGAGATCCACGGAGGAGATCGGCAATTCCTTGGCACCGAGCACGAACATGCCGCTCGAAGCGTTGTCGGCCACAGTGTCGGCGAATTTGATATCCCACCCCGCGATCCGGCTGCCCACGATCTCGAAGGCGACCACGACGGATTTGGTGGCGGCGATGACATCCTCGACGGAATGCTTCGCCTTCGTTAGCGGGCCGGAGAGAATGAAGGCGATTTCCGCCTCGATCTTTGGCTGCATGATTTTTGTATAGGGGATGACGTCCGTCTCCGAGGCGTGCATGTCGTCGAACAACATGCCGAAATCCGGCTGGTCCACGCCGAGTTGCTTCTGGACCGCAGGGTTTGTCAGGCCGATCTTGCGCCCTACGAGCTTGCGTCCGGCGGCGAGCTTGCGTTCAGTCGCGACATTCTGGATCGCGTAAGCCGCGGCCTCGTCAGTCGGGCCGATCAGGTCGCGGATGGGAAGGCAGGGCGTGTGCGTCTCTTCGGCTGCACGCAGGCGTTCAGCCGCTTGGCGAATGGCGTCGTTCATACCGTCCTCCCATAAATTTGTCGGTTGTTTTAGGCACGTTAGGCGCGGCGCCGCCGATCACGCAATAACAATATCCATATGGCTGCCCTGCGTGTTTGCTTATGGCTCGGCCTGCGACCCCTCGTCGTCGCCGCGCTTGCTGACCGCCACCTCCATCAGCAAAGCCTTGACTGCGAGCGCACTGGGCCCGAGCGGCGGCGTCTCGCGGTGGGATATGTAGGTCCTTGAGGCGAATTGCGGATCCAGGATTCTGGCGGCGTGCAGGCGTCCCGAGGCGATGGATTCGCGCGCTTCGATCTTCGGCAGGATCGTGTGGCCGATGCCTTGCTCGATCAGCCTTTGCATGAGCGTGCCGGAGTGGACTTCGAGGACGACGTTAAGCGAAATGCCACGTGCGCGCGCCTCCTGCTCCACCCGCAGGCGCAGGCCACTCGATCTCGACGGCAGGACAAGGGGCAGTGATTCGATGGCTTCGAAGCGTATCTCCTCACCATGGCTTGCATTGTGCGGTGAACTGATAAAGACCCATTCGTCGTTGAGCACCAGCTCGTTCTTGAGCGTTTCGCCAGCGTCGTTGTAGAGGCAGCCAAGCTCGATTTCGCCGATCTGGATCATGCGGGCAAGGCGGCCCGAATTGCCTTCAACGATGTCGAGTCGGATAGTGGGGTGTCGCTCCCGGCATAGGCGGTAAAGGTCTGCGAGGAGCAATGCGTTGGCTGAGCTGGTCATCCCCACCCGCACATGTCCTGAATGGGCGTCGAGCTCGGCGATCTTGCGTCTAGATTTCTCCAGCTCCTCCAGCATCTCGCGGGCGTGGTCGAGTAGGATTTTCCCTGCCTCAGTAGGATAAACGCCGCGCGAATGGCGCACGAGCAATTGCTTTTTGAATTCCGTCTCCAGCGAACGAACCTGAAGCCCAAGAGCGGGCTGGGCGATATTCAGCGCTGCAGCGGCTCGGGACAGACTGCCGATCTCGACGATGCGGATGAAGTTCGCAAGTTCGCGCAGTTTCAAAGAGATCTTCTCCCGCTCGCCGGTCCGGCATAGGCTGCCGACGTCCAGCTAAATGATTTTTATATGGCTTCGGTAAGAAATATGGTCTGGACAGCCGCTTTGCCAAACAAATAGCATCTAGCCTACAAATTCAAGGCGTCCCCCACGGACGCTCAGCCAAGACCGTCGCAGGCTCAGCGCCATCAGCGGCGGCAAGGGGAGGAACGCCGATGCCTGTCGTGCTCGGTCTAGCGTCGTCGCATGCGCCTTCCATGTTCGCGCCCCCCGACACCTGGCCGCAAATCCACAAAGGCCTCACGCGCGGTCTTCCGCAGCCGCCTAAACTCGGTGAAGAAACGCCGGACGTGATCGCCCAGCAGGCGACCCGCGTTCATCAGGGCTTTGCGACTTTGGCGAAAGCCATTCAGGATGAGAAAATCGACCTCGTCGTCCTTGTCGGTGACGATCAGACGGAGGTTTTCAACGGTGCCTGCATTCCCGCGATAGGCATTTACATCGGCGAGGGCGTGAGCGGTACCACGAGCATCTCTTGGATAGGCGAAAAGCCTGAAGACAATCACATCTTCCTCAAGGGCGCGCCGGAAATCGGCAAGAAGCTCGTGAAATTTCTGGTTCAGAAAGACTTCGATCCCACCTGGTCGGATAAGCTGCATCCCCTGGGCAAGCCGGCTGCGGGCATTGGGCACGCGTTCTCACGCATCGCGCGCGCGATGAAGATCGGCGATACGGATATGCCGATCATTCCGGTTTTTCTGAACGGCTATCACCCGCCGTTGCCGACAGGGGCGCGCTGCTACGCGCTGGGCCGCGCGATTTGCGCCTTCTTCGAGAAGCGGCCCGAGCGGGTCGCGATCTACGGCTCTGGCGGCATGTCGCATTGCCCCGTAGGGCCGCGCGCCGGCTGGGTCGACGAACCGCTCGATCGTTGGGTGATTGAACGGATCGAGAGCGGCGAGGGTGATCAGCTCCAGAATCTCTTTCTGATCGATTCAGACACGCTTCGCAGCGGCACGGGTGAATTGCGCAGCTGGATCACGGTGCAGGGCGCCTTCGACGGCGTGGCTGGCAAAGTGCTCGACTACATTCCCTCTGTTCATGCGGTGACCGGATTGGGTTTCGCTCTGTGGAAGCGCGAGGCCTGAACGAAATTCCTCCTCTCGGCTGCGGTGCGAAGGATAACAACATGAATGCAGTGACATTGCCGAAAATTGACTTCGACCTGGCGAAAGAAGCCGCCAAGATGGTCAATCACGAAACGGGTCTGATCTCCCGCGAGATCTTCTCCAGCGATGAGATTTTTAAACTTGAACTGGAGCTTGTTTTCCGTCGCTGCTGGCTGTTTCTATGCCACGAAAGCCAGATTCCAAATCCCAATGACTTCATGAACGTGAAGATGGGGCTGGACTCAGTTCTCGTCTGCCGTGATCGCAATGGCGACATTCAGGCTTTCATCAATTCCTGCCGCCACAGGGGCGCGACCGTGTGCAGGGCCGACGTGGGCAATGCGCGCACGTTTACGTGCCCCTATCACGGCTGGACCTATGATACGATCGGCGCTCTTGTTCATATGCCGGGTGAGGACACGCTTTATTTCAATCAAACCGACCGGTCGGAATGGGGCTTGCCCAAGGTCGCCAAAGTCGCAAGCTACGGCGGGCTCGTGTTCGGTACGTTCGATCCTGACGCGCCGAGCCTTGATGAATATCTCGGCGATATGCGCTGGGGGCTCGATCTCCTTCTGGGACAGGGCGATCTCACCGTCGTCCCCGGCGTCGCGCGCTGGGTGATGGATGCGAACTGGAAGTTCGCCGCTGATAACGCGATCGGCGATATGTATCACGGGTTCTACACCCACCGATCCGCCGTGATGGCGGGGCATGCGAGCGGCACTGGCACTAATAAGCGCCGCACGATGGTTCCGCCGGATAAAAGCGACCGGCCCGGAATCACCGTCGTGACCGAATATGGCCATGGCTTCACCGCTAATATCATCGATCCGAAAGAGGTAGATCTTGATTCGCCTCTCGCCGCGTGGCGCAAGCGTCCGGAACTGCGTCAGCGCGTGGGCGATGTTGGCGTCAGCATCAATCGGGCGAACATGAATGTGTTCCCAAATTTATTCGTCAATTCCGGCTCGCGCGAACTGATGCTGCGCAACCCTATCAGCGCCACAAAGCTCGAGATCTGGAAGTTTGTCCTTGTCGACAAGAATGCGCCGCCGGAGACCGTACGTGGACTTGTGCGCGCGTCCAACCGCCATTTCGGGCCTGCAGGTATGTTCGAACAGGACGATGGCGAGAATTGGGATCAGAGCACGGCGGGCTCTGTTGCACCTGTGACGCGCCGCTCCGACCTCAATTACAGCATGGGGCTTGGACGCGGAGAAATTGTGCGGGAGCCAGGCGTTCCGCCCCATATCAAGTCGCTTGTCAATGAATATGCTCAATTGTGGATGTATCGCTGCTGGGCGGAATTCATGGCTTCGCCGAATTGGGCGTACCTCAAAGCGCATCATTCCCGTCCGGAAGGAGTGCTCTGATGTCGGTGGCGGATCTTGCGCGCAATTCCCCAAACGCCGAGCGCCTCCTCCTGCGTCTGGAGGTTGAGGAATTCCTCGCTCACGAAGCGGCATTGCTTGATGATCGACAATTCCGAGACTGGCTGAATTTGCTCGCTGACGACCTTGAATATTGGATGCCGGTTCGCACTAATCGCCCGAAGGGCGACGAGGAAAATGAATTCGCCAAAGTCGGCGAGGGCGCATTCTTCGACGAGACCAAGCATCACATGGAGGAGCGTATCCGTAAGCTGGAGACGCCCTATTCCTGGGCGGAGGATCCGCCCTCGCGCACGCGCCACATCAACACGAACATTCGCATCCTGTCGCAGCCGCGGTCCAACGAGGTCGAGGTCGCTTGCAATTTCATTCTCTATCGCGGGCGTCTGGCCAATCATCAGGATATCTGGGTGGGGAAGCGAATTGATGGCTTGCGTCGAACGGAAGATGGCTGGAAGATATGGAAGCGCCATATCTTCATCGATCAGGTGAGTTTGCTTGCGAAAAATCTGAGTGTGTTCTTCTAAAAGCGCAAAGTGTCGGGAACAGGCATGCGCAGGGAGGGGGGTGAATGTCTTTGGCTTTGACTGAAGAAGCGACGAGCCGCTATGCGACCGTAAATGGGTTGAAGATCCATTATAACGAAGCTGGCGCAGGACCGGTGCTTATCTTCTGCGAGGGTCAGGGCCCGGGCACGAGCGCATGGACCGTGTATCATCGCGTGATTGACGGGCTCGCGCAGCATTTCCGCTGCCTTCTGGTCGACCAGCCGGGCTATGGCAAAAGCGATCCGATCATCGTCAGCGGCGAGTCGCGCAGCACAATGTATGCGCGTTATATCCGCGGGCTCATGGACGAGCTGCAAATCGACCAGGCGACCATCGTTGATATGTCCTTTGGTGCGCAGACTGGTCAGGTGCTGGCGGTTGAATCGCCGGAGCGGATCAATAGTCTCGTTTTGCATGCTTCCGGCGTCGGCGGTCCCACACTATTCGGCTATCAGCCGATGGAGGGCATAGCCGTGATGGCGGATACGTTCGCCGCGCCAACTATGCAATCCATGCGCCGCATGATGAATAGCTTCCTCTATGAGGGAGAGAAATATTCCGACGAAGATTTGCTGCTACGTCAGCGGCTTGATGCCTGGCTGTCTCGGCCGGAGCTCGATGAAGCGCGTAGAAAGTCTGATCGCACGCAGCGCGACCTGACCAAAGATTTCGTAAAAATCACAATGCCGGTTCTGCAAATGCATGGTCGTTTCGACCGTGTGTCGCCACTTGAATCCGGCATTCGTCTGTTCAACTATTTGCCGAACTCCCGCTTTGTGATTTTGAACCATTGCGGCCACTGGTGCCCAATTGAGAAGCCGGATGAATTCGCACGCCTTACAATCGACTTTGTCAAAAACTGCCGCTGAGAAAAGCGGCTTAAGAGACGACTGCGGGCTCGCCGCAATCTGAAAGGGTCCCGCGGGGCCGATGGGAGGATGACTTGAGCCTTTACAAGAGCTTTCAATCTAACTGGGTCGTTGTGCCGCAAGTTCGTTCTCTGTTCGAGACCGTCTATGGCGTGCGCACGCATTATGTGACGGCGGGCGAGGGCGAGCCCGTTATTCTCATTCACGGCGGCGGGCCAGGTGCATCGGGCGCGACCGCCTGGGCGCAGACGATTCCTGCGCTTGCGAAACACTTTAAAGTCTACGCCATCGATCTCATCGGCAATGGCGATACGGATATTCCGCTCGTTGACTTTTCGCTGCAGACTCTTGTGGAGCATGTGGCTGGTTTCATCGACACGCTGAAACTGCCGAAGGTCCGAATCATGGGCAATTCACAGGGTGCATATGTGGCGGCCAAGTACACGCTCGACAATCCGGGCCGTGTCAAATCTCTCGCGATCATCTCCACGGGCAATCTTGCCTCCGCCTGTGGCTTTGAGTCTAAAGGCAAGGCTGTTCAGTTGCCGCGCTTTGATGGCACCCGCGAGACGTTGGAGGCCTTCCTGCGCCTCATTGTCAACGATCCCGCGCGCCTGCCGGAAGAATTGATCGACGCGCGTTTCGCCATCGCCTCGCGCCCAGGCCACAAGGAAATGTTCCAGTCCATTGGCCGTTATCGCAAGCTGACGCAGGAGGATCCCAGCATCCGTCAGGCGTGGTATGTGCGCGAGCGCATGATGGCGCTCACGATTCCTTATTGCATGATCTGGGGCGAGAAGGACCGCACGGCTCCGCTCGATCCGCAGGGGCTCGCGATGAAGGAGCTGCTTCCGCACGTTCCGTTCCATGTGGTGAAGGACGCAGGTCATCAGGTTCACAACGACAAGCCTGACGAATGCAACAAACTCCTGCTTGAACATTTCCTCAAGCATTGACGGAAAGCGATCTATGAGCGCCCATTCGGTACAGCCAGAAGGTTCCGCTAGCACAGGACCGAGCGGCGGCAATGAGCCGTCGGTGATGGTTCATTTGCGTGACATTCACAAGCAATATCCGGGGCAATCCACTGCAGCCGTCGAGAATCTCTCCCTCGATATCCACGAGGGGGAGATCTTTTCACTTCTTGGGCCGAGTGGCTGTGGCAAGACGACCACGTTGCGGATGGTGGCGGGCCTCGAAATGCCGGATCACGGCTCGATCCATTTCAAGGATCGGCCCATCGTCGTCACTAGCAAGAATATTTACGTCCCGCCAGAAAAGCGGCAGATCGGCATGGTCTTCCAATCCTATGCCATCTGGCCGCACATGACGGTGGCACAAAATATCGCCTATCCGCTGAAGGCGCGTAAATTACCCGCTAAGGAAGTCGAGCGTCGCGTCCAGAGCATTCTGGATCTGGTGGGCATGGGCCATCTCGCCCAGCGTTCCGCAATGTTGTTGAGCGGCGGTCAGCAGCAGCGCGTCGCGCTTGCGCGCGCGCTCGTCTACGAGCCCAGCATCCTTCTGCTCGATGAGCCTTTTAGCAATCTCGACACCAAGCTGCGCGAGCAGATGCGCATCGAGATAAAGATGCTCCAGCAAAAGCTCGGCATCACTGTTTTGTTCGTCACCCATGATCAGGTTGAAGCGTTGAGTCTCTCTTCGCGTCTGGCCGTGATGCATCAGGGCGTCATCCAGCAGGTCGGGACGCCACGCGCTCTCTACGAGCGCCCCGCGAATAGCATCGTGCGCGACTTCATCGGCCGGTCTGTCTTGTTGAAGGCCCGCGCGGGGGCATCGCGCACGCCGCTTGATGTCTTCGTCGACGATGGCGAGGGTGGCGTCCACTATGCCGTCCGGCAGCCGGACGGCGAGCGCGCGCCAGCGGCCGGCAACGACGTACATCTGTCCGTGCGTCCCGAAGATATCCGTATCCGCGCCGCCGGTGGCGACGTCAAACAGGCCGCGCTCGCCGGTGTTGTCGAGGCGGCTCTCTTTGAAGGAGAGCGGACGGAGTTCCGCGTGCGCATCGCAGGGCAAGCGCCAATTTATGTCTATGGCGACCGCCGCGATGGCTTCGTGGAAGGTGAGAAAGTCTGGCTCGATATACCAGCGGACCGAATCTCGGTCTGGTGAAAGTGTTCAAACAGCGAGGGAGTGTTTCATGACACGTTACAGAAAGGCGATCGAAGCGCTCTTTGGCGCCGCCGTCGTCGCAGCTTTCGCCTCTCCGTCGTTCGCCCAACAAAACGCGGAATGGGACAAGGTCGTCCAGGCCGCCCGCAAGGAAGGCCAAGTCATCGTTTGGGCGCAAGCCAGCGAAACTGGGCGACGTTTCTGGAAAGATGCTTTCGAAAGAGACAATCCCGGCATCCGAGTCAATTTATTTCAGCCGAGCAACACCGCCGAGCGCGACACGCGCGTCCTGCGCGAATGGGAGGCGAAAGTCCTTAAGGCTGACGTCTTTGTCGCCGGCTCTGCAGGCATGGTTGCACGATTGAAGCCCGCTGGCATTCTTCAGCCGCTACGGCCGTTCTTGCGGGACGAAATCCTCGATGGAAAGAATTGGCTTGGCGGCGCGCCGGTGTGGGTGGACCGGGAGAAGCAATTCGTGATGATAGCCGACCTGCCGGCGGGGGCCCCCGCGGTAGTCAATGAATCGGTCGACGCCAACGCCGTCAAAAATTGGGAGGACCTGCTAGATCCTAAGTGGGACGGCAAGATCATCTCGCTTGATCCGCGCCAGTCGGGGCAGGCTTACGCTTTCACGCTCTTTATGAACTCGAGTAAAGATCTGGGGCCGGATTTTGTCCGACGCTTCTTCAAAGGCGGTCGCGTCGTGTTCACGAGTGATCAGCGGCAGATTGGCGAATGGGTGGACTCTGGCCGTATGCTTATCGGCTTTGCAATGCGTGAGCCAGAGATCCGAAGTCTTCTATCGGTGGGCAGCAAGGTGAAGCCGTTGCCGGCATTGATGGCTGGTGGGGTGCAACAGACAATCACCGTCGGAAGTGATTCTTCAGTCGGCGTCGCTAATTTCGATCCGTTGCCTAATCCTAACGCCACGCGCGTTTATGTAAATTGGATCTATTCCAAGTCTGGTCAACAAGCCATGGTTGATGCAACCGGCCTGTTCAGCGTTCGTGTCGATGTCGACACCAGCAAATTGCCAGAGCGTATTCGTCAAAAGCCAGGCGTGAAATACACCGTCGCTAACGACGAAAACCTCGCTGCCGCCGATTTGACGAAGGCGATGCGCGACAATGTTTCCGCCGCGCTGGCTGATAAGTAATGACGTGACGCTGGGGAGAACAGCCAGATGAGCAGCCTGCGGGTGGAGACTCCTGCTTCAGACGAAGCGTTCACGCCGTCGCTGCGCAAGATCGGGCATTGGTCGCTTCTGGCGGCCCTTGTCCTGCTGGTGCTTGGGCCAATCATTGTGGTGCTGCTGGAGAGTTTTGAAGTCGCCGGCTCCGGCGGCCAGATCGCATTCGGTCTTCAAAACTGGCGCGAGACCTTCGCGACACCTGACCTAGGCGCTGCCTTGTGGAACACGATGAGCATTGTGTTTACGCGTGGGTTTCTTGGCTTTCTCATCGCTATTCCCATTGCATGGCTAATCGCCCGCACGGATATGCCCGGCGGCAGATATCTGGAGTTTGGCTTCTGGGTAGCGTTTTTCATGCCGAATCTCGCCTTCATTCAGGGCTGGATTTTCCTGCTTGATGGGCAACGCGGCCTGATCGTCTATCTGCTGCGCGACGTGCCGCTGGTCGGTGCCTGGATTAAGACGCATATCGACATCTTTTCTTATTGGGGCATCATTTTTGTTCATCTGATGTCGCAGAACGTCTCCACGCTTGTGGTGTTGATGGTTCTGGCTTTCCGTAACATCGATTCGAGTCTTGAGGAGGCGGCCCGCATTTCCGGCTCCTCGAAGCTGCGCACCTTGTGGACGATCGTTCTGCCCTTGTCGCGGCCGGCGCTCGCCATGATGATGGTGCTCGCCGTCATCCGCGGCATGCAGTCCTATGAAGTCGAGGCGGTGCTGGGCGGCCCGGCGCGAATTGAAGTCTATTCGACGCTGGTCGTCGACATGCTGTCGCGCGATCCGCCGAATCTTCCTGCGGCCTCGGTCTTGTCCTCTTTGATCCTCGCGGTGCTGGTGCCTCTCATCTTCCTGCAGCGCTGGTTCGTGGGCAAAGAGCAATACACGACGGTCGGCAGTAAAATGCGCCTGACGCGCATCAATCTCGGTCCGCGGATGCGGCTCATCGCCTGCGTTCTGGTGAGCGTCTTCGTGGCGATCCAGACCCTGGTGCCGTTCCTCGCGACGCTCACCGGCAGTTTCATGAAGCGCTGGGGTTGGTTCCATATACCCGAGCCCTGGACGATGAACCGCTGGATTGATGTATTTTCGAATGAGCAGTTTCTGGATTGCTTGCGTAACACTCTTCTCATCGGACTGAGTTCAGCGTTCGCCGCGGCGGCGGCGTCGTTTCTCATCGCGCACACGCTCATTCGCTCGCGTTTTCAGGCTAAAGACCTGCTTGAATTCGTGAGCTGGTTGCCTTGGGCGGTTCCTGGCGTTCTTCTCAGTCTTGGCCTGGTGACGATCGTACTCAAATTCCCACTGCTTCGGGTTTTCTATGGCTCCATGGCCATTCTGGTCCTGTCCGTCGTTCTGTTCCGCTTTCCGCTCAACGTGCAGCTCATCAAAAGCGGTCTGATGCAGATTCATCCGGAGCTTGAGGAGGCCTCGGTCGTGTGCGGCCAGAATTCCTTCTGGACGCAGATGCGCATCACCTTGCCCATTCTCATGCCGATGCTGGTGGGCGTCGGCCTTATGACCTTCGTGGCCGCGGTCAATGAAGTGAGCGGGGTCGTCCTTCTCGCCTCAACGGAGACGCGAACGCTCTCGTTGCTCTCGCTGGATTATCTGCTTGGATCGCAACCCCAGAGAGAAGCGGCGGCGGTTGTGACGGTCGTCATGCTGGTCCTGTGCGTTGGCGTCGCACTGATCGCGCGATCTTTCGGTATCGAACTTGGTTCGGCTAGCGCTTCATCTTCCGCGCAGGCGGCGGATGACCCGGCTGAAACCACCCACGCCTATCGTCAGCATTAGACTGCGGGAGCCCGCGATGATCGATAGCATTCCTGTTGACACGCTTTACTACACGACCATCGTGACGCGCGATGCAAAGGCTGCGGCTCAGAAACATTCGGAATTCTACGGCATCAAGAAATGGAAGGTGGCCCGCCTCACGCCGGATCGGCTTTCGAAAACCTCCTGGCAAGGACGAGGACGCGGGCGCGCCAACAATGACGGCTTGCACGGCGACACCCCGCCGGGGGGCGAATTCGGCTTCATGATGGTGAACGGCGTCACGGACGATGGGTCGGTCGAATTCCAGCTCGTCCAGCCGATCAGCGGTATGAGCACGTTTGAGCAATTCCTGTGCACGCGCGGTATGGGCGTGCATGGCGTTTTCATGAGCATGATGAAAGCCAGTCAATTTGCTGAGCTGAAAACCTTCCTGAAAGGGGAGGGCGTTCCGATCGCACAGTCTTTCGTAATCGAAGGGGTCGCGGAGTTTTATTATCTGGACACGCGCAAGGCTCTCGGGGGCTTTTATGTTCAGGTCGTGGTGCCCCTGCGTAGCGATTGGGAATCTGTCATGCCGTGCGACGAGGTCTGGGACTTCTCTGCGGACGTGGCTAAACAGGATGAAGCCTGCGCCCCCATCAGGCGCACGACGGCGATTCCGCACTTCGGCGTCATCGTGCATGATCTTCATGCGCATCTTGGAAATTTCGCGAAGTTCTTCAAAACTGACATCTGGCGCGGCATGAATTGGCGCACGGAGGCGGGCTCGTTAGAAGACACGACCAACAATGGAAAGCCGGTCGTCCATTCCTATTTCACTGGTCGCGCGGACATCGGTAAAACGAAGAGCGGCGCGCCCTTCGGCTTCGAAGTGGTTCAGCCCTGTTTCGGTCCCAGTCATTACAAAGAGGATTTCCTCCTCGTGCTTGGGCCGGGCATCCACCACGTGGATCTGAATTTCCCCGTCACGGATTGGCCCGAATGGGAGAAGGTGAACGGCTGGCTCGATGATAAATTCGCGGCGCCCTGCTGCATGAGCGGCTGGCTGCGCGGACGCTCCGCCCTGTTCCAATATCAGGACACGCGTAAGACGCTGGGCTACGTCACCGAAATTCACGCGCCGCGCCCGCCCGGATTCAATGGGCCCAAAATGCGCTGGGCGCCTGATTATTGGTACGACTTCGGCGCGCCCGCCGCCCCATAACGTCACCGGAGGAAGATCCATGTCTGAGACGATGAAGACCTTCCGCTATGAACGGCCGGATCCCGACAAGCCGAAAAAGATCGTGTGGCTCGGCAAAACCGACAGGCTCTTCGCGACCATTCAGGTGATCACGAAGGGCGGCGAGACGAACCTCCATTCGCACACCCATCTTGACGGCCTGTGGTACGTGCTTAAAGGGCGTGGACGCTTCTATTCGGACGAAACGACGCTCGCGGGCGATCTCGGCCCCGGCGAAGGGATCCTCATTCCACGCGGCGTGAAATATTGGTTCGAGGCGGTCGGCGACCAGCCGCTCGAGATCCTTCAGGTCGAATGTTCCGACAAGGGCATGCGCACCATGGACGAGTTGATGTCTGACCGGAATGATTTCACACCCGTCAAGCGGATGGGCGCAGAACATCTCGACGCCAAGGCGTCGTCATGACTCAGGTGGGCGAGCGCACCGTCGTCGTCACCGGCGGTACTTTCGGCATCGGTCAAGCCATAACTCTCCTGCTGGCGGAGCGCGGGTGGCGTGTGGCCGCATGTGGTCTGGACGCGCCGCAGCCGGGCAGCATGGCGGAGAACGGCTCCGCCGCCACGCGACGTCTTCTGGAGGATAAGGCCCTTAGCGCCGACCTCTATGAATGTGACGTCTCCCGATCCGCTGACGTTCAGCGTTTCGTTTCGGCTGTGATGGCGAAGAATGGGCGAATCGACGCCCTCGTCAACAACGCCGCCATTCATCCGCGCGGCGACATTCTTTCCACCACGGAAGAGATGTTCGACAAAGTCATCGACGTGAATCTCAAAGGCATGTTTCTCGTCACGAAGGCCATTGTGCCCTCCATGATCGCCGCCGGTGGCGGTGTGATCGTCAACGTGGGTTCGGGATCGGCCTGGGGCAAGGCGGATCTTCTCAGCTATTGCGCGAGCAAGGGGGGCGTGCATGGGTTCACCATGGCGCTCGCTTATGACCTGCTGCAACACCACATCCGCGTGAATTGCCTTGTGCCGGGCGGCACCGTCACTGGCATGACGACCGGCGCGCACCAGAGCCCGGGCTTTGCGCAGGCGGCGGCGAAGACCGTCACCGGCAGGCACAACCAACCGGAAGACATGGCGCGTGCCTGCGCCTTCCTGTTATCGGACGATGCAGAGCAGATCCACGGCGCTTTTCTCGACGTGGGTGGTTTCGCCATGCAGGGCGGTCCGATTCCGGCCAAACGCGGCTAAGGGTCTCGCTGCGTCCGCTGGTCTGCGATCTCGGCCACGGTCTCCGTAGTCCATAGCGCGATGACGCGTTCCTTCATGCGCCAGCCGTCGGGCGTCTTCACGAAATGATCCTCGATATGGCGGATCGAGCCGAAGGCCTGCTGCGGGGCCGGCGGGCGCCATTGCGCGGAACTGAGATAGGAGGTGAGCACGACATGCGCACCACGCCTCTCGAAGAACAAGGGGAAGTTGAGGTGCATCCGTCCCCGCGTCTCTGGCCCGCCAATGGCCTTGGCCGCGAAGTCGCGCAAGGCCGCGCGCCCGCCGAAGGTCATGCCTTTCGCATATCTCACGACCCCATCTTCAGCGAAACAAGAGACGATGCCCTCTGCGTCGCCGGTGTCGACGGCGAAAAATAGCGACCCAGAAGGTCGAGGATGTCGCGGCGTTCCTCCGGAGAAAAGGTTTGGCCGCTCATGGAGCGGATTCCAAATGTTACTGACAAGCGGCGAAAACAACTATGAAGACAATGCGCCCACAATCACGCGATCTTCCTCCGCGTAAAAATTATATGCCCCAGTGAGTAGGGGCGGCTAGCCTTTTCTGGAGGAAAATGCCGGGGTCAAAGCTCCCTTGACTCGCTGCGCGTCACGCAGGTAGATGAACATGTTCAGTGAACAAGATCAGTCAGCCTTGAGGATTCGGGGCGGCTATGGAGGTATTCATGGAAGGGCGGCAGTCGCCGATGCCGGCATGCCTGAAGGGCATCGAGGAAGACCTCGCCAATGGCCTCATGCCACTGACCGTCTTTAACAATGACGAGGTCTACCAGTTGGAGATGCAGCGCATTTTCACGCGGACCTGGCTCTTCATTGGTCACGTCTCGGAGTTGCCGAATCGGGGAGATTTCGTCGCCCGTTCGATCGGGCGCGATCCATTCATCTTCATGCACGGCGCGGATGGTGTCTTTCGGGTCTTTTTCAACGCCTGTCGGCACCGCGGCGCCAAGGTCTGCCGGGTCGACAGCGGAAACGTGGACGAGTTCGTTTGTCCGTTCCACGGATGGACGTTCAACAACAAGGGCGAACTGACCGGAGTACCCGCGCGAAAGTCTGGCTACAAGGAGCTCGATTTCGTCGAATGGGGCCTTTATCAGGTCCCCAAGCTCGCGAACTATCACGGTCTCATCTTTGTGGCGCTCGATCCGGATGCGTCGTCGTTTGAGGAGCACCTCGGCGATTACAAGTGGTATCTCGACATACAGTTCGCGCTGTCCCCGAAGGGCATGGTCGTCCTTGGGGAACCGCACAGGTGGATCGCGGACGCGAACTGGAAGCAGGGAGCCGAAAATTTCTGCGGCGACAGCTCGCATACACCCACTACGCACAAGTCGGCATTGTCGGCTGGCATGGTGCGCAAGGAATTTCTCACATCCCCCGGCCAGAAGTTTCGCGTGCACGCCACTTGCGCCGGGCACTCGATCAGCATCCGTCAGGTGGACGAAAACACGACGGCGTTCTGGGACTATCCGGAGGAAGTCTACAGGCACTTCGACGGCAGCCGTCTGGACAAGAGCCAGTTGGATGTCGCCCGCCGCGGCATCAATCACAATGGAACCTTGTTCCCGAACTTCTCTTTCCTTCACTTCAGCTTCACTGATAGTGCAGACCGTCCTGCTGCCGGCTTTCTGTCTATCCGGGTCTGGCAGCCCATCGCTCCTGGCAAAACGGAGATCTGGAACTGGATCATGGCGCCGGCGGAAGCGCCTGAAGACTACAAGACGCGCGCGTACAACGTAGGCATGAGCAGTTTCGGTCCATCGGGGAGCTTCGAACAGGATGATCTCGCGCTGTGGCCCGGCATCGCGCAAACAGCCGACACGCTCTTCGCGCGCACGAACCGGATCAAGCTGAACTACCAGATGGGCCTCGACGGCATGGGCGATACCCACGCGCCATTCGGCTGGCCCGGACCTGGTCATGTTCTACCCACGAGCGCAACCGAAGGCGGGCCACGGACCTTCCAGCGGCATTGGTATCACTGGATGACCAAGCCGTAACTCGAGGGCGTCGACAGGGAGGAGTGGTTTTGGCTACAGGTGCTGGAGAGTTCGATCCGACGCGCTTTTTGTATCGGGAGGCGCGCTTGCTAGACGCTTTCGATCTTAACGGCTGGCTTCAGCTTATTGATCGGGGCATCGAGTACAAGGCGCCAGTTCGTCAGAGCGTGAACTTTGTCGACGGAAGCGGAATCAGCCGTAGGGCATTCTACTTCAACGAGGACTACGGCTCTCTCTCGCTGCGCATCAAGAAATTGCAGTCCGAATTCTCATGGGCTGAGAACCCGCGGACGCGCACCCGGCGTATGGTGTCCAATGTCGAGGTGATTGACGATTCGGTCGCAGACGAAATCCGCCGCGTGGAGGTCATTAGCAATCTCGTCGTCTTCTGTCATCGCGGCGATGAGGCCCAGCCCCGGATCATTAGCGCACAGCGACAGGATCTGATCTGTGTCTTTGGCGCCACTGCAAGACTTCTCCGGCGCAACGTCCTGCTCGACACCACCGTGCTCGGTGTTGAGTCGCTTTCAATTTTCCTCTGAGGTTCGATCATGAGCAGCCGCCTTGCGGTTTCTTTCGCCGGTCATCTGTCAGACCGTCTCGCGCCCCTCTATCATGGAGCGGTCCGTCCTGATGGAATCGATCTCGCTTACATTCCGTTGCAGCCGTATGAGGCGTTTCCGCGCATGTTGCGCGGCGAGTTCGACTCCTCGGAGATGTCTTTCTCCTCATATGTTCTGTTGAAGGCTAAGGGCGAATGTCCATTCGTGGCGATCCCAGTGTTTCCGTCCAGAACCTTCCGGCACAGCGCGATCTATGTTCGCGAATCCGCTGGCATCAATGCGCCGGTCGATCTCAAGGGAAAGCGGATTGGTGTTCCCGAGTACACATCTACGGCCATCGTGTGGACGCGCGGGATGTTGAAGGATGAGTATGGCGTAGAGCCTCAAGACATTCGATGGGTGACGGGAGGCCTGCGTGAGGCTGGCCGTATCCAGAAGTTTAAGCCGAACATTCCGGGAGTCGCGATCGAGCACGTCAGCGAGCGTTCTCTCGACGAGATGATCCGCAGCTGCGAACTCGACGGCATCATCGCGCCACAGGCGCCTCCATCATTTCGTGCGGGAGATGAAGGGGTTCGGCGGTTGTTTCCCAACTATGTCGAGGTTGAGCAGGAGTACTATAAAAAGACCTCGATCTTCCCCATCATGCATGTTGTGGTCATCCGCGAAGAGCTCCATGCGCGCCATCCCTGGGTCGCGGCCAGCCTCTACAACGCTTTTCTCGCGGCGAAGCAGGCGGCGATCGAGACCCTGCTGATCGATGAGCCACTTCCGGTTTCGCTTCCGTGGAGCTTCGAGCATGCGAACTCCGTGCGGGCGCTGATGGGAGATGATTTCTGGCCCTACGGGGTGGAAAAGAACATGGCTGCGATCGAGGCGCTGTGCCGATATTCCTTCGACCAGAAGCTTTCACCCAGGAAAGTCGAGGTCGAAGAGTTGTTTGCGTCAAACGTTCTGGCGTTGCGGCAGCACCGTCTCTGAGGCCATGACATGGTTCGCACGCGAGAAGTGATCGGAATCGGTATCGTTGGGCTGGGCGGGGCCGCGCAGCAGATGGCGCCAAGCCTCCTTGCCGACGAGCGCGTCGCCATTCGCGCCGGCGCCGACCCGAACCGGGATGTCCGTGAGGAGTTCTCGGCGGCGTTTGACTGCCGCGTGTACGAAACGTGTGAGGAAATGGCGGCTGACCCCGCTGTCGACTGTGTCTATGTGGCGAGCCCACACCAGTGGCATATGGACAACGCCATCACTGCGGCACAGCATGGCAAGCACGTCATCGTCGAGAAGCCCATGGCGCTGACGGCTGATGAATGCACCCGGATGATCCAGGCCGCGAAGGAAAACGGCGTCGTTCTGATCGTTGGTCATACCCACAGTTTCGGAAAGCCCATCCGTAAGGCGCGCGAGATGTTGCTGGCCAGGGAGCTCGGGCGGCTTTCGATGATCAACAGCTTCGCCTACACGAATTTCCTCTACAAGCCGCGCCGCCCGGAAGAGCTGGATACATCGAGGGGTGGCGGCGTTCTCTTCAACCAGCTTCCGCACCACGTGGACATCGTCCGCTATCTGGGCGGCGAGGTGCGTTGCGTTCGCGGGATGACGTCCTGCATGGACCCCATGCGGCCGACAGAGGGTGCCTACATGGCGTATTTCGATCTCGAATGTGGGGCCGCTGCGTCGATCGTCTACAGCGGCTATGACTATTTCGACAGCGACGAATTTCACTCATGGATCGGCGAGCTTGGAAACCAGAGGGAACCGGGTGGCCACGCGTCCGCGAGGAGAGCGCTAGGAGCCATCGCGGCTGGTCCGGCCGGTGCGCGGGCGCGCAAGCGGTCGTGGAGCGAAGTACAGCAGGCTGCCGGACGCTCGCCCGTATTGGGCCATCCTCATTTCGGCGTGACCATCGTCAGCTGCGAGCGTGGCGACATCCGGTTCTCAGCGCGTGGCGTTCTAGTTTACTCGGCACAGGGCGTTCGTGAAATGGATTGCACCCTGTCTGACGCATATCCGGACAAGTCCGGCGTGATCGAGGAGCTTGTAGATGCGGTTGTGCATGGGGTTCCGCCCATTCATGACGGCGCGTGGGGCAGGGCTACCATGGAGGTATGTCTTGCTTTGCGGGATGCCGCCAAAAGCAGAGGGGAAGTGCGCCTTCGAGCGTCTTGAAGGCGCGTTGTCAGCAGGAGGGGAGATAAGGCCATGAAGGCAATTATGCACGGAACGATGGTCGCGGGTCTGTTGGCGATGACGGGGGCCGCCTCAGCTCAGGACGCGGTAGCCGAGTTCTACAAGGGCAAGCAGGTAAAGCTGATCAGCGCTTATGCTGCGGGCGGCAACTCGGCCCTCTACGGAGACGTCGTGCGCCGCCATATGGGGCGACATATACCCGGTAATCCAGTCGTTATCCTTCAGAACATGCCAGGCGCGGCAGGACTGGTCGCCACGAACTACATGGCGCAGCGGGCGCCGCGTGACGGCACGGAGATCGGGTTGACGAGCCGCACGGCGCCGTTCGAACCCATCTTTGGAAACGATAAGGCGCTATTCGACTCTCGCACGCTCATCTGGCTCGGAAGTGCGAATGTAGAAACGAGCGTCTGCATCGCCAATACGGACAGTGGCGCGCGGACCTTTGAGGATGTGACAAAGAGAGAGTTGGTCATCGGCGGATCCGCTCCGGATGCTCTCGACATGATCGCTCCCAACGTCAGCAACCAGTTGCTCGGAACCCGTTTCAAGATCGTCGGCGGATATCCGCTGAGCAGCGATATCCTTCTAGCCATGGAGCGCCGGGAGGTTTCGGGATTCTGCGGGGTGAGCTGGCCGTCGCTCAAGCTGCGGTATACGAGGTTGCTGGAAGACAAGATGTTCCACATCCTGTTCCAGATTGCCCTCGACAAGGCGCCTGACTTGAAGGACGTGCCGCTGCTGCAGGAGTTTGCGAAGAACGAAGCTGACAAGCAGGTCCTCGAACTGCTGATAGCGCCACAAGGCATGGGGCGTCCGTTCTTCACGGCTCCCGGCGTTCCGGCCGATCGAGTAGCAGCCTTGCGGAAGGCATTTGCCGCAACGATGGCCGATCCCGAGTTCAACGCAGAAGCGGCCAAGGCTGGCATTGAGATCCAGTACGTGTCCGGGGAAAAGGTGACCGAGATCCTCGCGAAGGCGTACGGGGCTCCCAAGCCGGTCGTGGACAGGATGAAAAAGCTGCTCGGCAAGTGATGAGCGCAAGATCGTCGGGTTCAAGCCCTAGTGTCTGACCTTGTGGGGTAGCCAGGATGCCAAGCCAGATGCCGGTTAACCTTGATCGAGTGGGACGCCGCGACGGTGCGGTGTCCCGCCGCGAGCAAAGCAAGCAGGAGACACGCGAGCAGATCCGGCTGGCCGCGCGGGACGTATTCGGGCGCGTCGGCTTCGACAAGGCGACCATCCGGGACATTGCAACGGCCGCTGGCGTAGGGCTTGGCACTGTGATGCTCTACGCACAGGACAAGCGCGATCTCGTTCTGCTCATGTACAACGACGAGATCGCGCTCGCCCTGCGCCGGGCGATGGCAAAGATCGACGACAGTGCGCCTACTATTGTCAATCTCTACAGATTTCTGGGATCGTTCTATCAGGGGTACCGCCGGAACGTCCTCCTGGCGCGGACGTATCTGCAACTCAGCTTCTACCCTGAGGGGCTCAATACAAGGCAGCTCTACGAGCATCGCGCGAAAAAGCTAGCCATCCTGGAAGCGGTGATTTCCCGTGGGCAGCAGAGAGGGGACATCCGCGACGACATCGCGCCGATGGACATGGCTGAACAGGTTCTGCTTCTGCATCGCGCCTCGGTGCGCTCGTGGATATCCTCCGGAGAGCCGAAGCTGCGCGACGGTCTCGCGTCGCTGCGGAAGTCACTCATGTATCAGATTGAAGGGTTTGCCGTTACGCGAAGACATGTCGTCAACTGAACGACTGCTTACCCAAGAACCTGCGAGGATACGCTCATGGATGCTGACGAAATCAGAAAAATCGAGTGGGATTGCAGCCGTCTCGTCAATGAATTCTACTGCGCCCTGGACGAGAAGCGCTACCCTGACTTGGCCAACCTGTTCGCTCCTGACGGCATATGGAACAGGCTGGGCGTGGACTTGAAGGGACCAGAGAAAATTCTGGATTCCATGGACACTCGCTCCGATTGGCTTACGGCCCACCTCGTCACCAACACGCGCGTGCGCGTGATTTCGCAAGACCGGGCAGAGACCACGCAGTATATCACGCTCTACCGGCACGAAGGATGGGCGCCTGAGCAGGGCCCTCCAGCGGTTGTTCTGCCGCTCGGTGTTCTGAAACACTGGGATAGCCACGTCAGGATTGGCGGCGCGTGGAAGATCGCAAAGAAGGTGAGCCAGGCGATCATGATCGATCGTTCGCGCGTCTCCAAATACGACAAGAAGTAGTCCGTCACGGCGTGTGTGGACCGAGTGCGTGGCGCAGGAACAAGAGGTGCAAGAATGTTGACCAGTTACGAAGGGCTTTACGCCATCATCCCGACGCCGGCGAAGGAAGGAGCCGGGCATCTTCTTGCGCGCGACACGGTCGATCTCGACGAAACGAGCCGTGTGATCGAGAAGCTCATCGCTGCGGGCGCGGGGGGGCTGATCACCCTTGGTACTACGGGCGAATGCGCGACGCTCGGCGAGGACGATTACAGGGCGTTCGTCGATTGCGTTCTCGACACCGTGTCCCGCCGGATCCCCGTGTTGGTGGGGACGACCGCGCTCGGCGGTCATCAAACTGCGTCGCGCATGAAGTACATCAGGGAACGTCGCGCTGACGGCACGCTGCTCGGGCTCCCGATCTGGCAGCCGCTCACGCAGCGCGAAGCTGTCGACTGGTACGCCTCCATGTCGGAGGCGTTCCCGGAAATCGCGATCATGGTTTACGCCAACGCGCGAGCATTCCGTTTCGACTTCTCCAATCTTGCATTCTGGGAGGAGGTAGGCCGCGCCGCGCCCACCGTTACAAGCGCGAAGATGTCGAGGCCCAAGGATCTTCCCGAACTGATCCGTCAAACAGGCGGACGGATCAATTTCATGCCTAATGAATCGACCGTCCACTCGGCGTACGCCTTATCTCCAGAAACCACAACGGCGTGCTGGGCGACCGCTGCGGCGATGGATCCGAAGCCGGCGCTGGCCATCATGGACGCGGTCAGGCGCAGGGATGAACTGGCGGTCAGCGCGCTGTCGGCAGCGATTGCATGGGCGAATGACCCTGTGGACGTAATCATCAAGGATCCGGACGTCTTCGCGAAGTTCAACATCCAGGTTGAGAAAACCCGGATCGCGGCTGCGGGTTATTGCAAGCCGGGACCTTGTCGTCCTCCGTATGACGACCTGCCGGCTGACTTTAGGGCTGCTGCCGAAGAGTGCGGCAGACGTTGGGCCGCGTTGTGCGCCAACGATTGCAAGGTCCCGGCCGCAGTGCAGGGAACGTAGCCGCACGCTCTTGGCATCCAACGGAGATCACGGGAGTACGAGGATGAGATCGGCTTCTTTAACTGCTCTTCTTGCTCTTGCAATGAGCCTCTTGGCATCCTTGTCGTTCGCTCAGGCCAGAACGGACAAGCCTCTCATTCTCTATGTCGGGTATGCACCCGGCGGCGGCTACGACGGATATGCCCGCCTCATTTCCCGTCATATGGGTCGGCACGTTCCAGGCAATCCGACGATAATTGTCCAGCATCGGCCGGGCGCTGGGAGCGTCGCCCTCGCTAACGATCTCTACACGACGCTGCCGCGCGACGGATCGGTGTTCGGGATGTTCAGCAATAGTCTTCACCTGTGGGAGGTTCTGGGCCAGGAAAATATCAGGTTTATGTCGGCGCGGTTCAACTGGATCGGCCGGGTGACTGATGCTGACGATGTCATGGTCATGCGTCCCGATGCAGGCTCAAGTAGTCTCACAGACGCCAGGGCGCGTGAGTTCACGATTGGGGTGCCCGGGGCAACCTCGTCGCCCGCTCTCACAATAGGAGCGGTCAACATCGTTCTCGGAACGAAGTTTCGCATGATCACAGGCTACACGGGAAGCGCAGAGACGCGGCTTGCTGTCGAGCGGGGAGAGATTGACGGCACGCAGGGCATTCTGTGGTCCGTTGATGGCGCCTGGGTCAGGAAGAACGGTCTGAAGGTCATTTATCGCGTCTCGGCCACCCCGATCGTTCGCCTTGAGGCCGTTCCGGCTCTCGAACAGCTGGCAGAAACTTCCGAGCAGAAGACACTTCTCAGGTTCTTCACCTCATTCACCGATGTGGGGCGGGCCGTAACTGCGCCGCCCGGCGTTCCGCCCGAGCGTGTGCGCGCCTTGCGGGGCGCATTTGGGGCGACCATGACCGATGGCGGTTTCGTCGCGGAAGCAGAGAAGTCAGGCCTGCGGATCGCGCCGCTTGATGGTGAGCGGCTTCAAGAGTTGGTGACGGCGACGGCTTCCTTGAGCGAGGAGCAGAAGCGCATGGCGCGCGTCGCAGCTGGCGTTGCGTCGAGCACGGCGAAGTAACCTCTGAACTGGTAATCTAGCCGGATCCTGAGTTGGTCTTCGACCTCGATGCGCGAGATGATCGAGTATAGGTGAGCCTTCCGCGCGTATGTGTTGCCTTTGGCGAGTTTTTCTCAAATGAGTATTGCGAAAGCTTCAAGACGCTCCGGAGTCAGTTCAGCCCTGTTGTGGGCCTAAATTGCGAGGCGTTACAGCAAGGCTTGGACGACGTCACGCTCGTTCGTCAGGGACTGAATGCGCGTTTCAGATCGGCGTTAAGGTCGACCACGCCTACTCTATAGCGTAGGCCGCATGAGATTCTTCTCCGCCGTGGAGCCTTTGCGCCTGATCGTAGCAGTTACGGGGCTGTGGCGGAATGCAATTAAAGCGAAACATCAATAAGATAGCTGTTCGCTTCTTCATCCTCCACGGCGCGCCACTCGTCCACCTTATTGACATGAGCGGTCGCGGCTGAACGCGCGCGGACGCGCATGCTTCACCGACGGCCGGTTGAGGGCGCTATTCTCCTGGCCCCTGAATATTCCCGGCAGCCCATTCAGGCGCAAAGGCGCCCCGCACGTTCATCTGTTGAGACGGAGAGCCCGGTCTTGCGATCATGGAGCGCCAGCCCGGCGCTGCGCTGGGAGCAGCGCGGCACGCCGGGCGGTGATCTGAGCGTCGTCGCCTGTGGCGATGTTTATCGACGCCCTCACTTCGTCTGATAGGCGATCGACTCGCCAGCGAGCGGGGGAACAAGTTTCGACGGTCTGCGCAATTTGCTCGCCTGCTCATACGCGTAAGCGAATCCGATGATCTGCCTGTCTTCATAAGGCTTGCCAAAAATCGCGATCGACATTGGCAATCCTTGGGAGCCAAAGCCCATCGGAATCACGATGGAGGGGAAGCCAACAGAGCTATATCCGGCCATCGTCGCCGGCACGGGCGCGTCTGACTTCACGAAAGAAGGATCTTCAATCGTGAACACCGGATTTGTGATTGGAGTTGCGAACGTGGGCACATAGGGATGGACGAGCGCGTCCACGCCATGTTTCTCAAAGACGGCGAGTTTCTCCGCTGTGGACCTCGGCATGAGGTTTTCGATGAAATCCTTGTATTCAGGCGCGCTTGTCGAGGTTTTCATCGACGTTCTGAGAAGGTTCATCACGCTGGCTTCGACGGGAAGCGGAGATTGCGAGATCTCCGTTTCATAGATCCGGATGAATTCTGCGACGGTCTTGGGGACGTTGGGATTGTTGAAGCGCTTGAGATAGTCTTCCCAATCTGCGCGGAACCGGTAATCGGAAAGGTCGCGCATTTTCCGGATTCCGCCTCGAAGATGCATTTCGATGAAAGACGGCTCCAGCCGAATGTCAACGATCGTTGCTCCAGCCTCCCGCATGCTGACGAGCGCCTTTTCCGCAAGGGCGGAAATTTCTGGATCGCCGTTGAAAAGATCGCGGAGCACGCCGATCTTTCGCCCTTTGAGCGCTCCCCTGTCCAAGGATTGCGTGAAGTCCAGGCGATCGCCGCCGCTCGCCCCTCGCTTCTTCATTTCACCCCACGCTTCAATGCTTTTGATGTCATCGGGGTCGGCGAAGGCCAGCGCGTTCATCATGAGCGCGACGTCCGCAACAGTGCGCGCCATTGGCCCTGCGCTGTCGAAGTTTAGATTTTTCGGCGCAATTCCCGCTCGCGTCACAATGCCCGTCGTCGGCCGCAAGCCAACGATGCCATTATAAGCGGACGGCCCACGCACCGATGTGCTCGTGTCCGTGCCAACCGCCAGAACCGCGAAATTTGCGGCGATCGCTGCGCCTGAACCGCTGCTTGATCCGCCGGTGGCCCGCTTCGTGTTGTAAGGATTGTGGGTCTGACCGCGTACCGAATTATAACTTCCGCCGGCGAATTCGCCCATTGCCGCTTTGCCCAGAATGATTGCGCCGGCGTTACGAAGCGCCTTGGTGAGGGCTCCGTCTTCCGGCGGCACCGCATCCTTCATCACTGCCGATCCGTTCGTCGTTGGCAGTTTGGCGACATCTATATTGTCCTTCAGGAGAACCGGTATTCCATGCAAGGGGCCCCTAACGCCCTTCGTCAGGCGCTCTTTGTCGAGCGCAGCTGCATCCGCGCGCGCATCCGGATTGATCATAATGATCGAGTTCAGTCGCGGGCCCGCTCGATCATAGGCGAGAATTCGGGCGGTATAGAGCTCGACAAGTTTCTCAGCCGAGAGCGCGCCTGCATTCATCGCCTCATGAATATCAGCGATGGTGGCTTCCTCAAGCTGAAAAACTTTCTCGGCTGCCCTGACCGGCGTTGAAGGAGAGGCGATGGCTGCAACGCAAGCAAGCGATAACGTGTAGAGATGCGCACGCATGTTTTTTGCTCCCGGTCAGAGAACCTGCATATCGAATTCTCCAAGCAATCCGCTGGCTCGTCGAAGCAGGCTAAAACCATTGACTTCCTTTTGTGCGATCAGTTTCGAACGACTCTCGTAATCAGGACAAGGACAAGAATTGCGCAGTCGCCCAAATTTTCGACAAAGGACGCATACGTCGCGCAGTTGCGATCAAGTCTGCTGCGATCGTCGACTGGCGACAAAGACACTCAGAGTTTCGCGCGAAGCTGGCGGAGCACGCAACAGGGTCTTGGCAAATATGGCGCGTTATTGGTTCACCAAGCCACGCGCCGTTCCGCATTGCGCTCGCTCATGAGCCGGCCTTCGACCGCCGGAGCAGGGCGCTGGAGACATGGTTTGGCCGGGCGCGATGAGAGGCGTGGGCGAAAGGCCGGCGCAAGCGACCTTTCGCCAGATCGATTTCCGCATTCGTGACGTCACGCTCGCGTCAGAACCCCATGGCGGCGCCGTCGCTGCGGGGATCGGTCGCGCCTTCCAACAGGCCGCCGGCGTGGCGCACCACAGCGCCCGCGTGACCCATCACGCTTGTGAAGGCCGGCAGCATTTCGATGTCGTGGCCGGCCGCCCGCAACGCGCCGACGAGATCAGGGTCGAAACGCGATTCAAGTTTCAGGGTGACGCTGTTCTCGCCCCATGTTTTGCCCAATAGCCAGCGCGGCGCCGTGATCGCCTCTTGAAGCCCCTGTCCGAACATGCCGTACCGGGAAAAGAGCGCGGACTGCGTCTGCGGCTGACCTTCTCCGCCCATAGTGCCGTAGACCATGAAGCGCCCGTCGTTGAAACGAGCCATGGCTGGATTGAGCGTATGAAACGGTTTGCGCCCGGGCGCCAGGGCGCGCGGTCCGCCGCCATCGAGCATGAAACTCGCGCCTCGGTTCTGCCAGACGAAACCTGAGTCCTCTAATACGCAGCCGGATCCATATTCGAAGTAGATGCTCTGAATGTAACTGACAGCGAGTCCATTGCGGTCGATGGCGCCCAGCCACACCGTGTCGCCGGGATTGGCCGGCCGCGGCCATGGCGTCGCGCGCTCCATGTCGATGTCGGCGACAAGGCGATCGAGGCTGGCGTCCGCCAAAAAGGCGCGTGGGTCGACGCTCATGGCGTTTGGGTCGCCAATATGCGCGTCGCGCACGAGAAACGCCTGCTTCGTGGATTCGATGAGTCCGTGGATGTGCGCGAAGCCCTCCGCGTCGCGCACGCCCAGCCTGTCGAACAGCGCGAGGATCATGAGCGAGGCCAGTCCCTGCGTGGGCGGCGGGAAGTTGAAAAGACGCGCGCCGCGCACGCAAACCGACAGAGCGTCGCGCCGCGCGGCGCAATGACGTGCGAGATCTTCTTGCGAAACAGGCGCGCCAATCCTCGCCAGATCCGCCGAGATCTGGCGTGCGAGCGCCCCTCGATAGAAACTGTCTGGCCCTTCCACGCCAATGCGCGCCAAGCTCCTCGCAAGCGCGGGTAGCTTCATGACGGAGCCGGTCGCGGGCGCCTCGCCATTCGCAAGAAAGCAAGCCGCAAATCCGGGCGCGTCGATCAGCTCAGCCCGCTTGGACGCCGTCAGCTCATACTGGCTGGCGGTGACTGGAAACCCATTCTCCGCATGCCAGACCGCATCTTCCAGAATGCGGGACAATGGAAGGCGGCCGCCGTACGCTCGGCTTAAGTCGAAAGCCTCGCCCCATCCCGACACAGCGCCGGCGACTGTGTTCGCCGCAAGCGGCCCGCGCCATGGGATGGTCGAACATCCGCGCGCAGCGTAGAGCGACGCCGTTGCGGCGCTTCCCGCAGCTCCGCAGGCGTCGATGGCCACCGGATCCTCGCCGCCGCGGGACACGAGCCAGAACCCATCGCCGCCGATGGCGGTCATATGCGGATAGACGACAGCAAGACATGCGCCCATGGCGATTGTCGCCTCGATGGCGTCGCCTCCCTCGCGCAGAACACGAAGGCCTGCCTCAGTCGCCAGATGATGCGGCGACGTCGCCATGCCCCGACAGGCCCGTGGCGTATTGATCATGTCATGCTCCTGATGCGCACGTCTCTTTGTTCATCGATCACTAATTGGATCGGCCCCTGTGACGGTTCAAGCGCGATGGTGCGTGACGACGCAAATTCGCGCATGGCGCCTAATGATCAAGCAAAGGCGTCCTTGGTCGCGCTCCAATATTGATCGCCCATAGAGGCGCGCGCCGTGGCACGGCGCTTGCTTTTTGTTTTCGCGAGTTTTTTTGTGCGAACATAGAGGTGATCTCATGAAGCGTCGTTCCTTCATTAAGGCCGGATTGCTTGGCGCCGCCGGCGGCGCGCTCGCGGCCCCGGCCATCGTCTCCGCGCAAGCGCGTAACTTCACGTGGAAGATGACCAACGCCTACGGGCCAGGATCGCCGTTCTATGTGCAGGGTCCGGGAAGTCCGACTGACTTCTGCAACATGGTGAAGGCCATGTCGAACGGGCGCCTCACCATTCAGCATTTCGCCGCCGGCGAATTGATCCCGGCGCTCGAAGGCTTCGACGCGGTGTCGAAAGGCATCGTGGAGATGAACGCTGCGAACGCTTATTTCTGGTCCGGCAAAACGTTCGCGGCGCAATATTTCACGGCGGTTCCCTTCGGCCTCAACTTCCAGGGGTTCAACGCGTGGCTCTACCATGGCGGCGGTCAGCAGCTGTGGGAAGAAGTCTACGCCCCGTTCAATCTCGTGCCGATGATCATGGGCAACACCGGCGTGCAGATGACCGGTTGGTTCCGCAAGCCCGTCGAAAAAATCGATGACCTAAAAGGCTTGAAAATGCGCATTCCCGGCCTTGCCGGCCGCGTTCTCGCGCAACATGGCGTGGACGTCCGGCTGCTGCCGGGCGGTGAGATTTTCCCCGCGCTTGAGCGCGGCGTGATTGACGCCGCCGAGTTCGTCGGCCCCTTCCAGGATCGTCGTTTGGGCCTGCATAAGGCCGCGAAATACTACTACACGACCGGCTGGCACGAGACATCCACGGCCACGGAACTGATCATCAACAAGAAGGCGTGGGAGTCCCTGCCGCCGGATCTCAAGGAGATCGTCAAAACCGCCGCCGCTGCGTGCAACGCCATCAGTCAGGCATGGTGTGAGGCGACGAACGCGGAAGCGCTCGACGATCTCGTGAAGAACCACGGCGTCATCGCGCAACCCCTCAACCCTGAAATCGTCGGCACCCTGCGCGAAACCAACACGCGGCTGCTCGCCGAGTTCACGGCGAAAGATCCCCTCGTGAAGAAGGTCCATGACAGTTTCATGGCCTTTAAGGCGAACCACGATAAATGGGCCGGCGTGTCCGAGGCCGTCTACCACGGGCAGATCCGCAGCGTGGCGAGCTGAGTCCGGGAGACAATTGTGACTCAAGCGTCAAATGAGTCGGGCCCGCTCGAAAGGGCGGCCCGAGGCCTCGACGCCATTGTCGAGATCGCGGGCCGCTTCGGCGCATGGTGCGGCTTTGCGCTTCTGCTCGTCATGGCCAGCAATGTGCTCATGCGCTATCTGTTTCGCACAGGATCGATAGCGTTGCAGGAGTTGGAATGGCACCTCATGGCGCCGGTGTCCTTATTGTGCATCGCCTATGCGATAAAACATGAAGGCCACATCCGTGTGGACATTCTCTATGCGCGGATGTCCGAGCGAACGCACCAGACGATCGAGCTCATCTCGTGCCTCTGCGCTCTGGCGCTTTGCGTCATCATTGTCCAGCTGTCGATTCCCTATGTCATGCAGGCCTTCGACATCGGCGAACGCTCGCCCGATCCGGGCGGGCTGCCCTATCGCTGGATCGTCAAGTCGATGATACCGGCAGGCTTTGTTTTTCTTGGGTTGCAAAGCCTCGCCGCGACTTTGCGCGCGCTTGAGCCCTTCCTGAATCAGAAGCCGCCGGCCGCCAATCCGGAAACAGTTTGATGCCCTTCACAGAAGTCATGGCGATCCTGTGCATCGTCTCGTTTTTCGTTCTCCTCGCATTGGGGATTCCGGTCGCTCTGACCCTCGCCATCAGCGGGTTCGTATTCGGTTACATCGGCTTTGGCTCGCTTCTGTTCAGCCTGCTGCCCGCGCGCATTTTCGGGGTGACCGCCAATTATACGCTGATCGCCATCCCGTTGTTCGTCTTCATGGGGGTGATGCTGGAGAAATCCAAAATCGCCAATGAGCTGATGGACGTGATCGGCCATCTCGCGGGCAACCTGCGCGGCGGCATGGCCATTGGCATTATTTTGGTCGGCGTTCTCATGGGTGCGACCACCGGCATCGTTGGCGCGACGATTGTCACGCTGGGCCTTTTGTCTCTGCCCGCGCTGCTGCGGCGCGGCTATGACAAGAGCCTCGCCTGCGGAACGATCTGCGCGTCCGGTACGCTCGGGCAGATCATTCCGCCAAGCACGATTCTCATTCTGCTGGCGGACATCATGGGCCAATCCGTCGGCACGCTTTTTGCCGCGGCTTTGTTTCCTGGACTGATGCTGTCGGCGATATTTTGCATCTATCTTGTCGTGCTGGGCATGCTGCGCCCGGACATCGCGCCGCCCGTTCCGCTGGAGGAGCGCAATCTCCAGTCCGGACGGGAAACCTTCTCCAAATTCCTCAAGGTGGGCTTCCCTCCCATCGCGCTTGTGCTTGCCGTCATGGGCTCCATCATTGGCGGCGTCGCCGCGCCCACCGAGGCGGCTTCCATGGGCGCGCTGGGCAGCATTCTTGTCACCGCATCTCTGGGACGCCTGTCGTGGGCGACGCTGCGCGATACGGTTTATGCGACAGGGCGCATCACGGCGGCCATGATGTTCGTGCTCGTCTGCGCGCAGGTCTTCGCGCTCGCGTTTCGCGGCCTGAATGGCGAGAAAATCGTCCACGATCTGTTCGCCATGGTGCCGGGCGGAACGGACGGATTGATCATATTCATGCTGGTGCTGATCTTCGTTCTCGGCTTCTTCATCGAATGGATCGAGATCAGCTATATCGTGGTTCCGCTGTTTCTGCCCCTGCTGAGCGCGGCCAATGTTGATCCGGTGTGGACTGCGACGCTGATCGCCGTGGTGCTCCAAACCTCGTTCCTCACCCCGCCGTTCGGCTGGGCCTTGTTCTACCTGCGGGGCGTGGCGCCGCCGGAGGTGTCCACCATGGACATTTATCGTGGCGTTGTCCCGTTCATTGCTCTACAGGCGCTCGCAACCGGCTTGGTCTTCGTCTTCCCCCGCATAGCGACCTGGCTGCCCGATGTCATCGGCTGGTAGCGCGCGCTTTCGCTCAAGGGGCGCCTTCTGAATGCTCAATATCCCACGGGCCGGCGGAACGATGCAGGCCGTCCTCGTGGGATGTGTTGAGTTAAGCGTGCGTCGATAGCGCCGCAGCGCAACTCTCAGCCAATCATTGACGCGGGACATCGACGAGCGCTCACGAGCGGCGCGCGGAGCGTTTTTCGGAAATTTTCACCGTTTCATACGCAACGGGCCATACGGCAAAAGAGGCTCATTTGATCCAAGGGCGGCTTGACCGATCATGCAAATCGCGTCCTTGAATTGAATTCAGAACGACACACGGCCTTCGAGTGGTTCATGACGGGCTAAACGTTGCAGGTTTCGATCAAGATGATCTGAAAGCCGCGTTCCCGTCGCTATGCTGCCAAATGCAGCGACATGTGGCGTAATGAGCAGATTGGGCGCGCTCCAGAGCGCATGATTGTCGGGTAACGGCTCGGGATCGGTCACATCCAGCGCAGCGCCTGCGAGTGCGCCGCTGTGCAGGGCGGCCGCAAGAGCGCTGGTGTCGACAATCGGCCCGCGCGCAAGATTAACAAGATAGGCGTCAGGACGCATCAAAGAAAGGCGCCGTTGATCGAACATGTTTTGTGTCTTGTCTGTAAGCGGCGTCGCTATGATGACGGCGTCGACCGTTGGCAGAACATGGTCAAGGTCCTCAAATTTTGAAACGGGGATATCGGCGAACGGTTTGCCGGATAGAGTGACCGCCGTGACCTCTCGCGCAAGGACGGTCAGTTTACGAATGAGCTGCTGCCCTATCGGGCCCAGTCCAATCACGCAGACCTTGAGATCCTCCAGCGCGCGCAGCGAAGGAATGAGCGCAGCGGAAATCCATCGACCTTGCTTCTGCGCCTCGAGACTTGCAGGAAATCGCCGCAACAGACAAAGGATTTGTCCTATGCCATGTTCGGCGACAGTGGGCGCATGAACTCCTGCAGCGTAGGTGAGCTGAACAGATGCTGGAGCGCCGAAGCGGGTGAACACATCATAACCGCTGCTTGTAAGAGCGAGCCATTTCAACTTGTGAGGATTCTCGCACAGAGCCTTCGCCACGGGAGCCTGATAACAAGACGGCGTGATCCATAAAACATCGGCGTCAGGCAATTGGGCGAAGAGAGAGGCGTCATCGGGAACGTGAGAGAAGTTGAGGCCTTTGCGGCGGGCGAGGTCGGCGACTTCCGCGCCAAACACCTGGCCGCGAAATAAAACATTGAAAGCCATAACTCCCTCCCGACACGTTGCGCGGATCTTCCGACATTTGAGTCGCCGTCGCCCGTAAATGGATTCTCAGGGCGGTGCGTTATGCGTGTCAAGCACAGGAGGGACACAGGAACGTGATCGCCGACGCCATAATTCGCGGTCGCATCGCCATGCACGCATGATGTCATTCGCGTCGAAGCCCTCGCCGATGGGCGCCGTGAAAGGCTGGAGCTGGCGGGCGAGGCGACATCGGCTGAGCTGAGCGGCCATCATCTGCGCCGGCTTTTCGCGGACCGCCGCTGCTGATCATTCCGAGCCGCGGAAAAAGCATCCGTCAACGTCGATCATACGCGTGTTATCCATTTTGTTTTCTCCAGCGCGCGTCTCGGCCACAATATCGACATGAGCGAGAGCGGCTGAACGCGCGCTGACGCGCCGGCGCGTCAGAATGCGATAGCGCGACGGGCGGCGGCGATGGTCGGCTGGGGCGTCTTCATCATTGCGCCGACGAGGTCCTGCAGCCGCTCGCCGCTGACAGGCTGAACCTCCAGCCTTTGCTTTTCGGCCTCCGTTAGGAAGGCTGGGTCCGTCATGGTCGCGTCGAAAGCGCGGCGCAACGCCTGCAAGCGCGGGGCGGGCGTCTCCGGCGGCGTCGCGAAGGGGCGTCCCATGGCTTGCATGGTCAGGATCAGTTCAAGAGCGTCGCGCTGTTCGGCGCTTTTCGCGAGATCGAGCGCGAGCGGCACGTCCGGCATGTCTGCGTGGCGCTCTGTCGCGAATTGCACGGCGACGAACAGGCGACCCTGTTTCAGCCAGTCGGCGTAGGCGGTTTTGGCCGCGGAGATCGTCCAGCCGCAGCGTCCGTCGGTCTCGCCGCGTTCGATCGCGAGCATGAGGTCATTGGCGGCCGGATAGCCGGTGACGACCTTGAACCGCGCGCCCAGAAGATTGTTCAGAATCGTGGGATACATGTGCGATTCAGAACCCGGCGCGTTGGCGCCGAAGGTGAGCGGGCGCGACATGAAATCGGCGAGCGAGGCGACCCCGAGCGCGCCGTTGATCGTGCAGATGCTCACTTCATTGTTTGCGCTGCCGATCCACCCGAAGCGCGTGGGATCGTAAGACGCGCCCTGACGACCCATCAGGCGATCCATGGGAATGCTGCGCGCGAAGGTTCCGAAGACCGAGCCGTCGCGCGCCTCCACCGCGTAAAGCTGGTTAGCGAGCGTGAGGCTCGCCGCGCCCGGCGCGTTGCGCACCACAAGGCTTGCGCCGCCGGGCAGGTGGCGGCCCATGTGGCGCTGGAGAACCCGTGCGTAAACGTCGTATCCGCCGCCGGGCGGATAACCCACCAGAAGGGTGACGCTGCGCCCGCCATAAAAGCTCTCGAGGCTCTCCTGCGCCTGCGCGACATGGCTCGCCCCGACTGCGAGCAGGGCGAGGACGGCGCGACGCAGAAAGCGTGTTTTCATGGGTGTCTATCCTTGCGGAACGATGGCCTTCGTGCGCTCGACCGCTTCAGGGGGCTGCGCGTAGAGATTGCGCACCAGCCGCGCGATCTCTTCGCCCGAGATCGGATCGAGCTCCAGCTGTTGCTTGCGGGCGATGTCTTGAAACTCGGGGTCCGCGAGGGCGGCGGCATAGGCCGTGCGGATGATCGCCGCACGCGCCGCCGGCACTTCAGGGCCGAGGAAGGATGGATAGCCAGTCGCGGAGGGGCCGCACAAAATCTCCAGCACCTGCCGGTCCTCAAGCGTTTTGGCGAGATCCAGCGCCAGCGGCACGTCGGCGGGAATGTCGGGCGACTTCTCCATGCCGAGCTGCACGATCACCTTGATCTTGCCATCCTTGTACCATTGCGAACTCGCGCCGCTCATCAGCGAGCCCCAGGTGAAGCCAACCTTGCCTTCGATCTCGCCGCGCTGCATCGCGATGTCCACCTGGCCCACGCTGCTGTAGCCAGTCACGATGCGGAATTTCGACCCGATGAGTCGATTGAGCGCATTGGGGAAGATCGCGGTGTCCTGGTTCGGCGCGGTCGCGCCGAGAACGACCTCGCGCGTCATCGCTTCCTGAATTGTGCGCACGGAGGTGTTGGCGGTCCACACGGCGCCGACGGAGACCGTGCGGGCGGGGCTGCCGATCCACTGGAATTTGGTGGGATCGAATTGCGCGCCCGGCACTTTCAGAAGCGGCGCAAGCATGAAGCCGCGCGTGATGAACGCCCAGTGCAGGCCGTCCGGCCCCGTCTGCGTCTGCATGAAATTGGCGAGCTTGATGCCGCCCGCGCCGGGCATATTCGAGACGACGACATTGGGGTTGCCGGGAATGTATTTGCGCACGATGGGCGCGAGCGCGCGCGGATAGGCGCCGACCGCGCCGGCGCTCTCGCCTGTGCCGATGTACATGACGATTGTTTTGCCCTGATAATGATCGCTTGCCTGCGCCCACGCGCAGGGCGCCGCGCTTATCGCCGCGACAAAGCAGGAGAAGATCGCTGCGCGCATCATGGTCGCCTCCTTTCGTTTCCTCGCCGTATTTCGCCTCAAGCTCATGTTCGCCTCGTTCCTCGCCGCCTCAAGCGCGGCGCACCCGGCCCGTTTCGTCCACGCGCACGCCGTAGTCGCGCATGGCGGAGGCGGCGCTCACATAGCCGTCGTCCACGTCTTTCTGGATCGCCTCAAGCGCGCGCTCCGGAGGCGGGCCGTAGCCGCCGCCGCCGCCGGTCTCCACGGTCAGCAGATCTCCCGGCATGAGACGGATGCCTTTCTCTTTGCTTACGTCGCGTGGGGCTTCGCCTTCTCGCTGCAGCAGGAATCTGCCCGGCTGCGCTTCCGCGCCGCCCTGCACGCCCCACGGCGGAAATTTCGTGCGGTCGAGATTCGTCTGCAGCTGGCAGGAGGCGAGAACCCGATAGACCTTTTTGAAACCCAGCCCGCCGCGATGCTTGCCCGCGCCGCCGGAATCCGGGCGAAGCGAAAATGCTTCGATGCGGATAGGAAGGCTCGCTTCCTGCAGCTCCAGCGGAATGATGCGCGTGTCGCCGTGAGCCATCGTGCGGAACGGGCCCGCGCCGTCGTGGGTCGCGCAGGCGCCCCATCCGCCATGGCCGCTGTCGTGGCTGTCGAAGAAGCCGCCGTCCGCGCGCCGGCCATGAAAACGCACGCCTGAATGGGTCGCGAAATGCCCACCCGGAACGCGCC